>Ga0066869_10000051_pt1 | contig 13784 bp, 16 predicted proteins | sample SoimicmetaGmgHMC_FD_62218 | JGI IMG/M metagenome (GOLD analysis project Ga0066869, IMG submission 62218) | Soil and rhizosphere microbial communities from Laval, Canada - mgHMC | ecosystem: Environmental > Terrestrial > Soil > Agricultural land | place: Laval, Canada | collected 2014-09-23 | reverse complement strand
CCTCTCTCCTGGAGGGGGTCGATACCTATGAGGTGGATCCCGCCACCGTGATGATCATGGCGGCCTATATCTCGACGGGGGAGGGGCCGCAGAAGGACCGGATCATCACTTCGGTTGATCGCGACACCTATGCGAGCTTCCCTGATAAGGAGAAGCCGGGACCGCCCTCGGTCTACTGGTTCAATCATCAGATCCAGCCCACGATCACGCTGTGGCAGCCGCCGGACGCTGCCCAGAAGTACACGTTGAACTACTATCGGGCGCGGCAGATGCAGGACGTGAGCCTGCCGAATGGGACGATGCCAGAGGTGCCGTATCGGTTTCTGGAGGCCTATGTGGCTGGGCTGGCGTTCAAGCTGGCTGAGCTGTATGCACCTGCCAGGATGGAAGAACTGATGTCGCGGGCGAAGTCCACGTTCACGGCTGCGGCGGAACGCGATGTCGAGGACTCTCCGCTGCGTATCGTGCCTGCTTTGGCCACTTACACAAGCGCGGTGTACTGATGGGCGGTTTTGCACCCAAGGGTCATGCCAGCTTAGACCCGCAGCGACCGGCTGCGTTCGCGCTCTGCGACCGTTGCCAGTTTCTGTACAATCACCGTGATCTGGTGTGGGACACCCAGTACATGGGGCGTTTCATCAAGCGCACCGGATATCTGGTGTGCGAGAGTTGTAACGACAGGCCCAATCCAACGCTGCGGCCCGTTGTGCTTCCGCCTGATCCAGTGCCGATTCTCAATCCGCGTTCTGAGCAGATGCACAAGCATGCGAGGCGCTGGCCGGGGGAGCCGTTCCCGCAGCCTTACGAGAGCCTACCCGACATACCGGAGGACTAGGATGGCAAACGCGCTGTACCCACTCTGGAAGCAGTCTCTGATGAGGGAGTTTGATCACGATAAATCCCTCGATCAGGCGGCTCCTAACACTTCAGCGTATCTTTTGCTGGTCACGATTCTGGATGGCTACGTCTATTCGCCTACGCATCAGTTCTACCCCAGCATCACCAATAAAGTGGGAGAGGGTGCGCAGCTAACTTCGCCGGTTGTGAACAATACGATCTTCAGCGCCGACATGGTTATTTACGATGACATCGTGGGGACCATAATCGGTGCGATTGTCCTCTATCGGAAAAATCCCGGCCTTGAGGGTACATGGCGTCTGGTGCTGTACGAGGATACAAACATCATCGGGTTGCCGCTGACCGCCAATGGCGGAAACATCATCGTCAAGTGGAACATACAGGGCATCTTCTCTCTGGGACAGCCGGTGCCAGCACCATGAACGATCCATTGAAGAGCAGGCACCAGGGCGAGCAGGAGCTGTTCGAGAAGGTGGCTGCGTTGCTGAATGGCACTCCTTCAGAGATAGCGGCTGGTATAGCGGTTAACTTGCTGGTCAACGCTATTCGTCAGTCTGTACCTTATCGCAAGAACGCCGAAGCGATGATTGATGAGCTGTTTGGTCTTGCCAAGACGCGGTTGCTGGACAAGCACTACGACACGGTGACGGGACAGCGGCGTACAGTGTTTCCGTTCACGCAGGTAATCGAGCCTCCGTTTCACGTTGAACAGGACGTGATTCTACACGGCTGACAATGATGGTTGAGCATGACACCGGCAGACTATCAGTTGGAAATCTATCGCGGGGATAGCGCGCACTGGCGATTCAAGCTGTGGGCGGCAACAGGCGTGCCGACTGATCTGACGGGGGCCACTTCTAAAGTTGAAATTCGTGATCGTCCTGGCGGTAAGCAAATTGCATTGCTGAACTGCGCGGTCACGTTGCCAAATGTTGTTGATGTAACGCTCTCTTCGGTAGCGAGCCGTTCGTTGCCTCCCAAGGGCGTTTGGGATTTGCAGATTACCTATCCATCAACTGAGGTTCAGACTCCGATAGGCGGAGCGGTTATCGTCACGCCAGACGTGACTGATAGCACATGAGCGTATGCCATGGCCGTTGTCGAGATCGATGTTGCGGTGGTTGGTGTACGCGGGCCATCGGGGCCTGAGAGTACGGTACCGGGTCCTCCTGGAGCGATTGGTCCCGTAGGTCCGCCTGGGCCGACTGGTTCTACGGGGGCTACAGGTTCAACAGGTCCATCAGGAGTGATGGGTCCGGTAGGTCCGCCTGGGCCGATTGGTCCTGCCGGTCCTGCCGGTGCTGGTGTTATTGGGGGTTCCGTTACCATTGGGACTGTCCCTCCCGTATCACCGCACGTCAACGATGTCTGGATTGACACAAATTGAGGAGGCGTAAATGGCAATGCAATACAGCACGACGCTGCGCAACGATCAGACTTCGCAGCTTCAAACCAGAATTGGCTCTTCTGGGCATCTGAAGATATTCAGCGGCGCGCAACCAGCCAACTGCGCGGCTGCTGATCCCACTGGTCTGCTCGCTGACATCACGCTTCCGGCGTCATTTCTCACGTCGGCAAACGGCGTCACGACAATTGCAGGGGTGTGGTCGGTGGCAGCGAGTGGTACTGGCACGGCGGCTTGCTTCCGCATGTACGACGGTAGTGCTGGGTGTCACATCCAGGGCAACGTCACCACTGATTTGGTGCTCAACAACACCAGCATCGCGTCGGGCCAAACAGTGACGGTGACGAGCTTTACGGTGACCGCCGGGAATCCCTGATGTGGATTCGCGAAGGCGAATGCTGCAAATGCGGACAGTGTTGTCGTGGTGGCATCGATGATCTGCCCGAACAGCACGATGGCGCTTGTCCGTATCTCGGGCCTGCGGTGAACAACGAGCGCCTGTGCACCATCCATAATACCGTGAACACCTATTGGGCGCGTGGCTGCAACGTGTGGCCATCGTCGCCACATCACATTGAGAAATACGACCGCTGTACTTTCTCGTTTAGATGGCGGGATGACTGATGGCTGTTCAGACCATCTATCTTCTCGGTACTGCTGGTGTCACTCCAAACTTTTGGGGCAATACGCAGCTTAACGGCACTGCGCCTACCACCACTAATTCTGCGTTCGGCTGGGCACCGGCTAAAGCCGCAGTCACGACGCCATACTATCGTGGTCGCATTGGTGCAACCACAACTCTTACTTCCGCTTCGGCGCAGGCGGCAAGTTATAACGCGAGTACGTCCGGTCCAGCCAAGGGCACTGGCACGGCGTTAACGACGGCTAGTGACAGCTTTGTTGCAGGTCCATTCCTCGGCGCGTTTGCGAACACCGCATGGACCTTCAACTGCAATATGCGCGCCTCTACTGCTGGCTGCGTCGGTCACATCAATATGCGGGTGTGGCGGTCAGCGAATGCTGATGGCACTAGCGCAACTCAAGTCCTAGCCAACACGGTTGGCGCAACGATTACACTCAGTGCGACGGTCGATCAGAACAGCTCCATCTCGTTCTCCCCCGGCGCGCTCGCACTCAACAACGAGTATCTGTTTTTTCAGATAGAGTGGCAGGAGACGGTAGCCGGTACGTCGAACAGCGACACCGTACTGTTCAGGATTGGCTCGTCTACATCGATCACGACACCAGACTTCGTTCCAGCGACCCTCGATGCGTGGAGTTCATTCGACAAGTCGGCCAACGTCACTCTCTCCAACATCGACAAGACCGCAACGGTTACAACCGCTCTCTCTGGTGGTGCTCGATCAACGACAAAGAGAACAAACGGAACTGCCGGTAAGTGGTATGCTGAGTTCGTTCTTGTTACTCCGAATAGCCTTCGCGTCGGCATTCATGAGGCGAGTGCTACTATTACCAGCGCCTTTCAAGGCACTTATTACACCGCATCTACTGGCGTCATTGCTGTTCTAGGTACTGCCGGTTCGGTTGATCTCGGCCCCGCAGCCGTTGCTGGTGATGTTATTAGTATGGCGTTGGACGCTGGTGCGGAACGCATTTGGTTCCGTAGCAACGGTGGTCTTTGGAATGCGGATGCTGCGGCTAATCCGGCGACCGGCACTAACGGCATTGATATTTCGGCAACTCCAAACACCGATCACGCTCTTTGGGGACAAAGCTCTCAGATTAGTGCTGTTACCATCCGCACCAAGTTTGCAGAGTTTGGCTACGCTGCACCGTCTGGTTTCAAGTCATGGATGAACGAGACGCCGCCTACGCCGGATGCGTGGGATTTGAATGCGCTTCGTGGCGATGCCGTACTTTCCAATAACGACAAGACCAGCACCATCAATACGGCTGCAGGCGCTGTCCGTTCGACCAAGCGTTATTTGAACGGCACCGACACCAACAAACTCTATGTTGAGTTCGTGAACATCGGGTCTGGCGGTACCCTTGTAGGCACGAACGGTTTATCGGCAGACACTGCTGCGGATTATCTTAATTCTTGGACTGACGCAATTCACGTCCAAACTGCTAATGGTTTTGTTAGTTTAGGCCTCACCCAACTTGGTACAGCGAGCATAGGAGCTTTTACTTTTGGTGATGTTGTTTGCATGGCGTGGGACATGCAAAACAAGCGGGTTTGGTTTCGCAAGAACGGAGGCAATTGGAACGGAGACGCTGCGGCCAACCCAGCCACCAACACCAATGGTGCCGATGTTTCGGCAGCGCCCAACACTTACTACTATCTGTGGCAGCGGAATGGGTTCAGCGGAAGTTCAGGCCACGGCGGGACCATCCGCACCACACTTGCGGACTTAGGTTATGCCGTCCCGTCTGGCTTCACCTCGTGGATGGGTGAGACGCCTACGCCAGCCACTGACAATGCGTGGAATAAATACGACAAGGAAGCGGGCGTTACATTATCGAATAGCGATAAGCTGGCAACTGGAATAGGCGCTGCTCGCAGTACCAAGATTTGGTCGGTCGGCGGGAGCGAAAAACTATACGCAGAGCTAGTCGTCACCGCAATGCCTGCGAGTCCTGGCTTTACGCTTGGCGTCTCATCGACAGCAAACCCTCTAACCAATCCCTTTGGCAGCAATAACTTTTGTGTCACTTCCAGCGGGCTCGTAATCGCTAACGGCAGCGTTATCGGCAGCGGCTACCCAGTTTTAGCCTTAGGTGATGTGCTCGGTTTTGCCTACGATATTGCGGCCCAGCGCGGCTGGATTCGTCTAAACAATCTCAACTGGAATAGCGATGCGTCGGCTAATCCAGCCACTGGCACAGGTGGCCTCGTCGCCACAGGGATGACAGGTAGCATTACGCTCATTCGAGTTGCGAATGAAACGACTGACGGCATCACCATTCGCACTCAGGTAGCTGATTTCACCAAGACTGCACCGGCTGGCTTCCTGTCGTGGATGGGCGAGACGTTCGGCCCGGTCGATTGTCTCGGCACGCTCAATCTAACGCAGGGCGCGCAGACACTCTCGGCGGCAGGCACTGTCGATCCTATCAACGGCGATCTTGCGCTCTCGCAAGCGGCGCAGACGCTGGCCGCACAAGCAAAAGTCGTTGTTGGCGGCACGCTCACGGTCATCGAGGCGGACGATACACTTGCAGCTAATGCGACGGTAGCGAACCCAACCATCACTGCGACTCTTGCAATCACGCAGGACGCACAAACGCTGTCCGCACAAGGTGGCCCTGTTGCGCGCGGTACGTTAAGCGTCCCGCAAGCGGCACAGACAATCTCGGCAGGCGGTAAGGTTGTTGTCGGAGCAACACTGAGCGTTCCGCAGGCGGCGCAGACGCTCTCGGCCCAAGGCAAGATCGTTGTTGGCGGTACTCTTGGTGTCATTGAGGCTGATAACACCCTTAGTGCTGCTGCTAATGTCAGTTTTCCGTTAATCACCGCTACACTTAATGTCGCGCAGGCAGCGCAAACATTAGTCGCGACGGGTGGACCTGTTGTACGCGGTACGCTGACCGCACCACAGGCGGCACAGACGTTGTCTGCGCAGGCTGGTGTCACCGTTGGTGGGGCGCTGTCGCTCAATCAGGTGGCGCAGACATTAGCGGCGCAAGCTGGAGTTACGGTTAGCGGCACCCTTGGTGTCGTTGAGATTGATGACACTCTTAATGCTGCTGCCAATGTCGGTTTCCCGATAATCACCGCTACGCTCAATGTCGCGCAAGCAGCACAGACATTGGTTGCGACTGGTGGTCCGGTTGTCGGCGGCTCGCTTAATCAACCACAAGTCAGTCAGACATTAGCTGCGGTTGGGACTGTCAGTGTCGGTGGCACACTTAATCTGCCGCAAGCCAACCAGACGCTGGTTGCGGCTGGTGGCGTTACCGTTCGCGGGCAGCTCTCGGTACCGCAAGCGGCGCAGATATTGGCCGCCCAAGGTGCGATTGTTGTTGGTGGTGCACTCGCTGTATCGCAAGCGGCTCATACGGTTGTCGCGGCTGGCACCGTCCGTGTCAGCGGTCAGCTCAATGCCATTCAGGCTGACAACTCGCTAGCAGCAGCGGCCAATGTGCCGGTGGTCGGTATTGGTGGCTCGCTTAGTCAGATACAGGCCGATCAGACGCTGGGTTCGGTCGGGACCGTCAGTCTCAGCGCCGCACTCAATCAGCCACAAGCCAGTCAGGCTTTAGCTGCCCAAGCTGGCCCAATTGCTCGTGGACAGCTTTCGGCACCGCAGGCCAGCCAGACGTTGGTTGCGGCGGGCGGGCCGGTTGCTCGCGGGCAGCTCTCGATACCGCAGGCCAGTCAGACGCTAGTTGCGGCTGGTGGGCCGGTTGCTCGGGGCATACTGACGGCACCGCAGGCCAGTCAGACGCTCTCGGCAGCAGGCAATGTTGCGTTCGCTGTTATTAGCGGCTCGCTCAATCAACTGCAGGCTAGCCAGATACTGGTTGCCGCTGGTGGCATCCTTGTCCGTGGGCAACTTTCGACACCACAGGCTGCTCAGACGCTGTCTGCTGCTGGTAAGATCATCGTCACGGGTGTGCTGAGTCGGGCTCAGGATGCGCAGACGCTGGTTGCCAGTGGGGTCATTATTGGTGGGTTGGCAAAGGTCTGGACGGGTTCAGACTGGGTAGGGAAGCCCGCGAAGGTTTGGATGGGGAGTGCCTGGGTAAAGAAGCCAGTCAAGCATTGGACTGGATCAGAGTGGAGGCCAACCTAGACATGGCGTCTGAAGACACCGTTGTTGTCGAGGTCGATGTCGATATCCCGTCTGTTGTGGCGGTGGATGTCGCTGTCGCTGCGCGCACGGTGGAGATCGAGGTTGAGGGCGTTGCTATTCGAGGCGCTACGGGGCCTCAAGGGCCGCAGGGTCCAGCCGGTGCTGACAGCACAGTGCCGGGACCGCAAGGTCTACCGGGGGCAACAGGGGCAACAGGGGCGACTGGGGCAACAGGGGCAACTGGACCGGAGGGGCCAGGAGGCGCGTCCACGTCCAGATTTTTCTATCGCAAGGACAATGGTACGGCGGCTGCTGATCCTGGTGAGGGGAGATATCGGTACAACAACACGATACAGAATGTTGCAACGACGGCGCTCTATGTGAATAACGTCACGCAGGACGGTTTCGATCCGACCTCGATATTTGCGACAACGGCACATGATGATGAGATCGTTTTACAGGATAAGAATTTAGCGGCAGACTATCAGCAATGGAGATTGCTGGGTCCAGCGATAACTCACGGCACTTGGTTTGAGGTTCCGGTACAGTATGTTGGCGGGTCTGGCGTTGTATTTATTGGCAACGCAGACGTTGCGATCCTGCTGCGTTTGCGCGGGGAACAAGGTGAGACGGGTCCGCAAGGACCAGTGGGGGCGACGGGGCCACAAGGTCCGCAGGGTATCCAAGGTCCGCAGGGCATTCCTGGCGGCGGCGGCAATGTCGGCAACAGCGGCACGCCAACAGTCGGGCAATATGCCAAGTGGACCGACGCGACCCACATCCAGGGCGTTGCTCCGGCGACGGTGTTGAGTGATATCGGTGCGCTGTCAACAAGTGTGGCGGCCTCGACTTACCAGCCGCTCGACGCGGATCTGACCTCGCTGGCAGGGGCGGCGGGCACCAATACGATCTACTATCGGTCAGCCGCTGACACATGGTCACCAGTAATCGTTAGCACTGGGTTGACCTTTGCTGCCGGTACTCTGACCGCTCAAGGTAGCGGCAACGTCAATAATAGCGGCGCGCCGGTTGCTGGTCAGGTCGCAGAGTGGGTAACGGCAACGACCCTCAAGGGAGTCAGCACTTACGCAAAGCTAGATTCCCCGACCTTCACTACGGCTGCGAATGCACCGACGCCATCGCCAGCTTCTGATGCTTCGACCAAGATCGCAACTACATCCTTTGTTCAAGCAGCAATCGCCGCCGCTGCTGGAGGTTTTCCGGCTGGCACTCTGATGCTGTTCCAGCAGACTGCGGCCCCCACGGGATGGACGAAGCAAACTACGCATAACGATAAGGCCTTGCGTGTTGTCAGTGGAACGGCAGGGTCTGGTGGTTCGGTAGCGTTTTCATCACTGTTTGGACGCACTGCAACTGATAGCTTCGCGCTGACAGTCACCGAGATGCCGTCGCACTCACACACCGTGAGTGACCCGACGCATGCTCACGGTGTGAGCGACCCGACCCACGCTCACGGTCTGTACGATCCAGGTCACGCCCATAGTATTTATACTGTCGATAACTATTTCTTAACTACTGGTGGGGGTGTTATTTCTTTTAACTATCTTGCAGGGGAGAATCCTGTTTCATTTTACCAGCCTACAAGTTACCAATATATTGGTAGCGGCTCCGGCGCTGCTGGTACTGGCATGGGTGTTTACGGGGCTTATACTGGTATTAGCATTGCTGGCGCTTATACTGGAATTAGTATTGCTGCTAACGGCAGTGGCGCTGGGCACTCTCATGCCATGGACCTCAGGGTGCAGTACGTGGATATCATCATAGCGAGCAAGAACTGATGACTGATGTTGGAAAGCCCCACGCTAAGGGTGACATGAAGTGCCCGCTGTGGCGCAAGCCGATGAAGCAGGTTTGCCACACCTGCGAGTGGTGGGTGCATCTGCGCGGCAAGCATCCGCAGGGTGAGGAGATCATCGATCAGTGGGGCTGTGCGATAGCGTGGCTTCCGGTGCTGATGGTCGAGAACTCGCAGATGCAGCGTCAGACGGGGGCGGCGGTCGAGAGTTTTCGCAATGAGATGGTGAAGGCGAATCAGGACGTAATGGCAGAACAGATAACGCAACAGACGAGAGCAAGACTAGGTGCAACATGACGCTGGTTCTTTACTACGTCTATGAGCAGGATTATCGGCTTGTCGGCTGGCCGGATGACGGCGGCGGTGGAGTGACGCTGTATTCGTGGTATGATCGTGATCTGGCCGGTGACAGGATTAATCTGTTTTATATAGAGCCTGGGTTTTACTTTGAGGATGATGTCTTTCTGCAGATGCCGCCATTGACGACGGAGGTTACTGCCAGCTTCTTTATCGATGAGGATGTATTTTTCACACCGATGAGTGTCAGGGTGCTCAAGCAGCCGATCAACATGCTTCGCAACGAGATAGTACGGGTGAGATGATAGGAGGCTACATTGTACTGTGGCAGGGACTTTTCACCTCAAGAGCGGAATGAAAACGAAGTCTTCGGTCTGGATTTTATTCACGACCTCCAGCCAGAGGAGATATTGATCAGCTCGGTCTGGACGATCAAGGTTGTGTCGGGGAAAGATTCAGACCCTACCGATCACCTGGAGGGGCCTTCAAAAGTGGTAACGCCCATTGGTAGCATTCTGAATACGGCATCGATCCAGCGGATCGCTGGATTGTTTCCTGGTGTGACTTACCGTGTGAAGGCTGTGGCCATTACCTCGTTGGGTAACACCAAGAGTCTCTGGTCGCATGTTCAGGGGATTTCCGATGAAATATGACGAGGCTGTCTCCTGGCTCCAGACCATGCTGGAAATTCCGCTCAATCAGACGGATATCAACTTTCAGCGCATTGTCCCGATGATGTTCCTGTATGCCGAGGGACGCATCTATCATGATCTGGCGTTTCTGGTAACGACCATCACGCAGCAGCATCGGCTGACTGCGCTCAATCGTGAGACGATACTGCCAGACAATGTGCGGGTGCTGGAGCATATTTGTGTCTGCACCCCGGCTGGGCCGGTGACATTTACCAGCAAGCGGTCGCCGCCGCTGGAGCGGATTTCGGCAACGGCACTGGATATGTTCTGGCCGCAAGCCTCGTTCAAGCCCGGTGTGCCGCAGAAGTATGCGCTGATTGGTGGCACGCCACAGGCGACGTTGTTTGCGGACCCGTTTTCGTTGACCCCGCCTCCGCCTCTGCCTGTGATCCCGACGCAACAGTTGTATCATGTTGTGCGGATGATGCCGACACCGGACAAGGCGTACACCGTCGAGCTGACAGGCATCATCCTTCCGCAGACGCTTTCTCCAACCAACAACGAGACGTTCCTCAGTACAAGACATCCTGAGTTGCTGCTGTGCGCCTGCATGGTGTTTGCCAGCGGCTATCAGCGTGACTTTGGAGCGCAGGCGGAAGACCCGCAGAAGGCGGTGAGCTGGGAGTCGCAGTACCAATACCTGATGAAGGGTGTAACGATTGAGCAATCGCGTCTGCGCGGTGAAGGAGCTGGTTATACAGCGCAAGCGCCTGTGCCGTTGGCTCAGCAGCCGAGGGCTCCATGATGGCCCGTGTAAAGCCAGCCCAGCAGCCAGGGTTCCTATCTCAAACTACCCAGGTTCAGGCCACGGGTAGCTGGTTTGCTGGCAATCTTGTGCGCTGGCGGATGGGGTTATTGGAGAAGGTTGGGGGGTGGAGGCGGATCACACCGCTACCGTTCGCTGCGATAATCCGCAAGATGCATGCTTGGCTGGACCTGGATGATCGCAAGAATCTGATGATTGCGACCGATGTGGGGGTGGAGCTTCTTGTTCAGACCACGGTGTATGGGCTTGGTACACGGAGCCCCATTGCGGATGCGCGCTTCAGCGTCACGGTTGGGCTGTCCGAGGTGAAGGTTACGACAGCGACTGTTGTGGATGCGGGCAACTTATTTATCCTGGAGCTTCCGATTTCCATCGGGGGACGCATTATTGCGGCTGGAGAATCCTTCTCGATCACCAGCATTGTTCCTGGTGGGTTTACTTTCGAGCTGCCGGGTGATCCTGATACGCCCGATATGCCGAGTGAGGCGCTCTACACTGAAACCAATGTTGTGGGCACTCGTTTATTTACGAATAATATCTCGGGTGGAATGACGGCAACCTGGAAGTCTCACGGCCTCAACCCAGGGGACTCGTTTGTTTTTGCGAAGACCACTTCTCTGAAGCTAGGCACTGTTGATGTATGGGCGCAGGTGAATTTTACGGTTCCAGCCGGGACTGTGCTGTTGGTGGACACGGTTCCCTCGGTGGACACCTTCACGTTCTTGATGGGAGGATTTGGGACAGGCGATGGCTTGGGTACTGCCACTCATCAGGTTTATGATGGAGCCGTGTCCGAGAATGGGGTTGTTACGCTATCTGCTGTGATCGGTCTTTCTGTGCCGAGGCCACTTGGCAATCCTCAGAAGATGGGTTGGTGGCTGGATAATCTTGGACAGGACGGTTTGATGTTGCGGACAGGCGGGCCGTTGGAGATTTACACCCCGCCGATTACGGAAGGTCCGTGGACAGCAATCATTGAGGAAGCGCCGTCACAGAGCAACGGCATGTTTGTGGCCATGCCGCAGGCGCAGGTGATTTTGTTGGGGACACTGGCGGACCTCAATGATCCAGAGAGCTTTGATCCGCTGTTTATTCGGTGGAGTCATGTCGGCACGTATAACGTCTGGATTGGAGCGGTTGGCAATCAAGCTGGCAGCTACCGGCTCTCGCGCGGTTCCGGGATTGTGGGCGGCATTCAGGCACCCCAGACAACCTTGATCCTGACGGAGACCGATGCGTGGGCGATGAATTACATCGGCCCGCCGCTGGTCTATGGCTTCACGGTGATGGCGACTGGTTGCGGGTTGATCGCAGCGGATGCAATCGATTGTCTTGGGCGGATGACTTATTGGATGGGACAGAGGGGGTTTTGGCAGTATGGCGAGGGCGGCGTGCAGCCACTGATGTGCACGGTCTATGATTATGTTTTTAGTGATATCGATACCATCAACGTCGGCAAGATTTATGCTGCGGCGAACTCGACAACGAATGAGATCGCGTGGTTCTTCCCTTCTGCTACTGTTGCGAAGGAAGAACAGTTAGATAAAAATTTACTGTCCTTCTCACAGGATTTTAGTCGATGGACTGGCGTCGGTGTGCAGGTTCAAGAGGAGAAGGTGATTTTTGCGCCGGATTTTACAGACACGGCCATGAAAGTGCAGGAAACGGCTGTTCTGGGGCTGCATGCTGTCTCACAGCAACTTTTCAAGCTGGGCACGCAAGTGACCAACACGTTCTCGCTTTACGTTCACAACAGTTCGACGCAAAATTTTACGCTGCGTGCGGTGACCAAGTTCGGTGGCGTGTACGCAAGGTTCAATCCGGTGGGTGGAACGCTGGTAGCCTTCGGATCGTCGGTGCCTAGTTTTACGGTTCTTAATGCAAGGGTGGTGTATGATGATCCGATGGGATCTGGGCCGGGTGGCAATGGTTGGCTGCGCTATGCCCTCACGTTCATCACCTCTGATGAGTCAGATTTGCAATTGTTCATCAATCTCACAAAGGTCACTGCTGTTGAGTATCTAGGACAGCCGCCTAAGCATCTGCTTATGTGGGGTGCTCAGCTTGTGAATGGTGGTGAGCCGGGGGATTATGTGGCAACGATGGGGATAGTGCCACAGAACGAGTGCACTCGATACGTGAAGTACAATATGGTGGAGAAGGCTTGGGACAGCGGCATTCTCTGGCGTTCAGCCTGGATTGATTCCAGCGTATGGGGGCCGCCGCTTGGCGCAGACAAGAATAAGCGCATTCAGCAGCATGAGATTGGGTACGATGACGACGATCAGCCCATGCGCGATGTTTATGCGGAGACTGGTTACACCGAGTTGGGTGACGGCTCGGTAATGCTCTTGATTGATCAAGTGCAGCCAGACTTCAAGTGGTTCGGGTTGAATGGTGAGGTGACGGTTACGCTCAAGACCACGAATTATGCGGGCGGCCCGGTACAGAATCATGAGCGTTACTCGATGACGCCAGGGACGCAGTTCTTCTCGGTGCGGGCGCGGGCTCGCTATGCAGCGATCCGTTACGAGTGGTCGGCAACGCTAGGGTACTCAGCGCGTGTTGGCGCTACGACCTACCGGGTGAAACAGGCTGGGAAACGGCCATGAGGCTCGATGCTCTCATCGGTAATCAGTTGCTGATGGCGCAGTCGATCTTTGCTTTGGCAGAGCACATCGGGGGAGCGACGGGGGCCTATATGGAGCCGGTTGTGTTTGCTAAACTTCCCACGTTGACCAGCGCCGGAATGGTGTCCTGTATTTCTGACAGCACCGTGAATACCTGGGGAAGTGTTATAGCTGGTGGTGGGACGTTCAGGGTGCTGGGCTTCTATAACGGCACGAACTGGACGGTGTTGGCGAAATGACCTTCTCAGATCAAACACCTTCACCATTGCAGCAGCAGCCGGGAGATAATCTGGCTGAGAGCGACAATCTTGATTTCGACAGGCTGGCGGCCACCGTCTTGCTGACGGTGCAGGCGTTGCAACGTCTACATGCCGCTTTTGATCGCAGGTTTACGCGATGAGTTATGGCCAGAATCCGGCCTGATCCGTATATTGCATCGCACCGCCAGCATTGATGGTTGTTTTATAGAGCTGCGATGTGATCGCACCATCGGTGTGCTGAACAGTGATGTCGCAAGGCAGCGTAGAGTGCGTGTTGCGCAAATGAATAGTCTTGATGTT
>Ga0066869_10000049_pt1 | contig 14100 bp, 12 predicted proteins | sample SoimicmetaGmgHMC_FD_62218 | JGI IMG/M metagenome (GOLD analysis project Ga0066869, IMG submission 62218) | Soil and rhizosphere microbial communities from Laval, Canada - mgHMC | ecosystem: Environmental > Terrestrial > Soil > Agricultural land | place: Laval, Canada | collected 2014-09-23 | reverse complement strand
AGGAAATGCTGCCGGTGCTGGACAAGCCGCTGATCCAGTACGCCGTCGACGAGGCGATCGAAGCCGGTTGCGACACGCTGGTGTTCGTCACCAATCGCTACAAACATTCGGTCGCCGATTATTTCGACAAGGCCTACGAGCTTGAACAGAAGCTCGAGAAAGCCGGCAAATCGGAATTGCTGGCGCTGATCCGCGACGTGTTGCCGCGCAATGTGCGCGCCGTTTTCGTCACCCAGGCCGAAGCCCTCGGTCTCGGCCATGCCGTGCTCTGCGCCAAGCCGGTGATTGGCGATGAGCCCTTTGCCGTGCTGCTTCCCGACGATCTGATCTGGAACCGCGGCCCCGGCGCGCTCAAGCAGATGGCCGATCTCGCCGAGCGTGAGCAGGCCAGTGTGATCGCCGTGCAGGATGTCCCGCGCGAACAGACCGGCAGTTACGGCATCGTCGCGACGCAGGATTTCAGCGGCCGGCATGGGCTGATTTCCGCGATCGTCGAGAAACCGAAACCGGAAGTCGCGCCGAGCAATCTCGCGGTGGTGGGTCGTTACGTCCTGAGCGGAAAAATTTTCGATTTGCTGGAGAAAACCCGTCCCGGTGCCGGCGGTGAAATCCAACTCACCGACGGCATCGCCGCGTTGATGAAACAGGAGCGAGCGCTGGCATATCGTTTCGAAGGCCGGCGTTTCGACTGCGGCAGCCGGATCGGTCTGATCGAGGCGACCATCCAGTACGCGCTCGACCATGACGATCTTGCCGACGCCGCCCGCGCCTATATGCGCGCCGCGCTCGAGCGCTGAAGCGGGCAGGGCGAAGCGATCCGATCGCTTTTCCAGCCGACGACAAACGACTGCGAATCCAGCATGGAATCGAGCAACTACTACCGCACAACGGCAGCGACGGATGTTTCTTTTCCTGCGCTCAGCGGCAAGCGCACCGCGAAAGTCTGCGTGATCGGCGGCGGCTTTGCCGGGCTCAACACCGCGCTCGGCCTGGCCGAACGCGGCGTCCGCGACGTCGTCGTGCTGGAAGCACAGCAGATCGCGTTCGGCGCTTCCGGACGCAATGGCGGTTTTGTTTTCGCGGGGTTTTCGCGTGGGCCGGAAAGCCTGCTCAAGGATCTCGGCGCGCAGCGCGCCAGGAATCTCTATTCGGGCACGACCGATGCCGTTGACCTGATCCGCCGCCGCATCGACCAATACCGGATCGACTGCCAGCACACCGATGCCGGCGTGTATTGGGCGAACTGGTTTCGCGATCCGGCGGTGCTGCGTGATTTCCAGCGCATGCTCAAGGATGGCTTCGGCAACGAGTGGCAGTTCGTGCCGGCCGCGGAACTGCGCGAATTGATTCGCAGCGATCGCTACAGCGATGGCCTGTTCGAACGAAATGCCATGCACTTCCATCCGCTGAACTATGCATTGGGCATCGCCCAAGCGGCCGCCGCGCAAGGCGTCAGCCTGCACGAGCGCTCGCCGGCGACCGCGCTCGTGCGCTCCGGTGCGGGTTGGCGCGTGCGTACGCCGGAAGGCGAGGTCGAGGCCGAGCAAGTAGTGCTGGCCTGCGGCGGCTATCTCGCCGGTCTGCGCGCGGATGTCGATGCCGGCGTGCTGCCGATCGCCACGTACGTGATGGTCACCGAGCCGCTGCGCGAGCGCATGGACGAGGTCCTGCGCACCCGCGCGGCGATCTACGACACGCGTTTCGCCTTCGACTACTACCGCCCGCTGCCCGATTCGCGGCTGCTCTGGGGCGGTCGCATCTCGGTACTCGATCGCTCGCCGGCGGCAGTGAAGCGTCTGCTTTATCGCGATCTGATGAAAGTGTTTCCGCAACTGGAAGGTGTGCGCATCGAATCGGCGTGGTCGGGTTTGATGAGTTATGCGCGCCACGAAATGCCGCAGATCGGCCGGATCGACGACGGCCTTTGGCTGGGCCAGGCCTTCGGCGGTCACGGCGTCGCACCGACGACATTCGCGGGCGAAGTGCTCGCCGCGGCGATTGCCGAGGGCGATCCGCGCTGGCGGGAATTTTCCAGCTATGGGTTGGTGTCGGCGCTGAAACCAGCGGGATTTGCCGGCGCGCAGCTCAGCTATTGGTGGCTGCAGGCGAAGGATGGTTGGAAGGCACGCTGGGGCTGAGACCGGGAAGAGAGGCGCCACCGGCGTAATCGTCGCTGCGCATTACCAGAATTTAATCCGAGGTAGCGGCAATCGGTAACCTGGCGCGCGGCAGTCTGTGCCTGCCCCGGCGTTGGTCGGGCACCAATCCCAGGAGAATACCCATGCGTCGACTCACTCTCTCGCTCGCCACTGCCTTGATGTTCATGGCTTTCGGCGCCAGCGCCGCCACCCCGCAGGCTGCGGCTCCCGCCACGGCCGCCAAGCCGGCGGTTGCTGCCAAGCCCGTCGCCAAGGCAGCTACCGCACCTGCCGCCAAACCGGCTACCGCCGCCGCGACGGCTGCCAAGCCGGCAACTGCCGCTGCTCCGGCTGCGAAGCCGGCCGCTGCTGCCGCTCCGGCTGCCACCACCACTGCCGCTGCCCCGGCTGCCAAGCCGGCGGGTTCGTCGGCGCGCTGCCACGACGCGAAGGGCAAGTTCGTTGCCTGCGCGAAGAAGCCGGCTGCCACGCGTTGCCGCGATGCCAAGGGCAAGTTCATCGCCTGCGCCAAGTAATCCGGGCGTTGTTGCAAAAGAAAACGGGCAGCTCAGGCTGCCCGTTTTTTGTTTCCGCAATATGGAAGGGTCGCGACTTGCGTCGCCCCTACCAAAAATTACAAAGCTTCGAAGATGCCGGCGGCGCCCATGCCGGTGCCGATGCACATCGTCACCATGCCGTACTTGAGTTTGCGGCGTTGCAGGGCGTGCGTCAGCGTGGCGACACGGACAGCACCGGTCGCGCCCAACGGATGGCCGAGCGCGATCGCGCCACCGAGCGGATTGACCTTCGAGGCATCGAGACCGAGGTCGCGGATCACCGCCAGCGCCTGCGCGGCGAACGCTTCATTGAGCTCGATCCAGTCGATCTGATCCTTCGTCAGCCCGGCCTGTTTGAGCGCTTTCGGAATCGCTTCCTTCGGGCCGATGCCCATGATCTCGGGTTTTACGCCGGCCACCGAAAAGCCGACGAAACGCGCCAGCGGCGTCAGCCCGTAATCCTTGATCGCCTGCGCCGAGGCCAGCATCACCGCGCCGGCGCCGTCGGACATCTGCGAGCTGTTGCCGGCCGTGACACTGCCGCCATTGCGGAACACAGGACGCAACTTGGCGAGCCCTTCAAGGCTGGTATCGGCGCGCGGGCCTTCGTCGTTCTGCACCAGCAACTCGCGGATCGCGACGGTATTGCCGCCCAGCACGGGCTGGCGAGCGATCACGTTGTAGGGCGAAATCTCCGAGGTGAATTCGCCACCGGCGACCGCAGCGAGAGCTTTCTGGTGCGAGGCGAGGGCGAAGGCGTCCTGGTCCTCGCGCGAGACTTTCCATTGCTCGGCGACTTTTTCGGCGGTGATGCCCATGCCGTAGGCGATGGCGATGTTGTCGTCCTTGAACACGCTCGGGGTCATCGCGACCTTGTTGCCCATCATCGGCACCATGCTCATCGATTCGACGCCGCCAGCGATCATCAGGTCGGCCTCGCCGAGACGGATGCGGTCGGCGGCCAGCGCGACGGCCTGCAGACCGGACGAGCAGAAACGGTTGATGGTCTGCGCCGCGATGCTGTCGGGCAGCCCGGCCAGCAGCGCGCCGATGCGTGCGACATTCATGCCTTGCTCGCCTTCGGGCATCGCGCAGCCGACGATGATGTCGTCGATGCGGCGGGTGTCGATTCCGGGCGACTGCGCGACGACCGAGCGCAGCACGTGCGCGAGCAGATCGGCGGGATGGGCGTTACGGAACACGCCGCGCGGCGCCTTGCCGACCGGCGTGCGGGTGGCGGCGACGATGTAGGCTTCTTGAACTTGCTTGGTCATGGTGGATTCTCTGAATTCGTTTGCGTGATGGGTGAGCGGTGATTGGTGATTGGTGAACGGATCGAGTCGGGATGCTCCCCCACTCACCGCTCACTGCTGACCGCTCACCATCAGTTGCGCAGCGGCTTGCCGTTCTTGAGCATGTACGCGATGCGTTCCTGGGTCTTGGGCATCTGCGCGAGGGCGACGAAGTGTTCGCGCTCGAGCTTGAGCAGCCATTCTTCGTCGACCAGCGAACCGCGATCGATGTCGCCGCCGCAGAGCACGGTGGCGATGCGCGTGGACACTTCCATGTCGTGTTCGGAAATGAAGCGACCCTCGAGCATGTTCACCAGCATCATCTTGAAGGTGGCGATGCCGACATCGCCGGCAACCGGAATTTGTTTCGGCGGCAGCATCGGGCGATAACCCGATTCGGCCAGCGCCTTGGCCTGCTGCTTGGCGACATACAGCAATTCGTACTGGTTGAACACCACGAGGTCGCTGTCGCGCGCCAGCTTGAGCTCCTTCGCTTCGAGCGCTGAGGCCGAGACCTTGCCCATCGCGACGGCTTCAAAATACGGCTTGAGGCCGGCGAAGACATCGCCACCCGGGCCGGCAGCGAGGCCGACGCGCGTCGCGATTTCCTTGAGACCGCCACCCGCCGGCAACAGGCCGACGCCGGCCTCAACCAGGCCGACATAACTTTCCAGTGCCAGCACGCTGCGCGCCGAATGCATCTGGAATTCGCAACCGCCGCCGAGTGCGAGACCGCGAACCGCTGCGACCACCGGTACCAGCGAGTACTTGATGCGCTGGCTGGTGGCTTGGAAGTTGGCGACCATCGCCTCGAACTCGGCGATCTTGCCCGCGGCCAGAGATGCCATCGCACCCGAGAGATCGGCGCCGGCGGAGAACGGCTCCTTGGTCTGCCAGATCACCAGCCCCTGAAAATTCTTTTCGGCAGCATCGATCGCCTGCTGAATGCCGGCGAGCACGCCATCGCTGACGGTATTCATCTTGGTCTTGAAGCTGAGCACCGCGATGCCGTCGCCGTCGTGCCACATGCGCACCGCGTCGGTCTCGAACACCGTCTCGCCCTGCGCGAACACTTCGCCCAGTACCGGGTCCGGGAAGCGCTGGCGCTGATAGACCGGATTGCTCGAGCGCGGCACCAGTGCCTTGCGACCGGGGCTGAAACTGCCTGCGGCCTCATGTACGCCGGTGCGGCCGTCGGTCACCCAGGCGGGCAGGGCGGCATTGCTCATCGTCTTGCCTGCGGCGATATCGTCGGCGATCCACCCGGCAACCTGCTGCCAGCCAGCGGCCTGCCAAGTCTCGAACGGCCCCAGGTTCCAGCCGTAGCCCCAGCGGATCGCGAAGTCGACATCGCGGGCGGTGTCGGCGATCGATTCCAGATGAAAGGCGCTGTAATGGAACAGGTCTCGGAAGCACGACCAGAGGAATTGCGCCTGCGGATGCGCGGAGGCGCGCAGCTTGGCGAATTTCTCCGCGGGATTTTTGATCTTCAGGATCTCGACGACTTCTGCGGCGGCTTCGCCCGTGGCAGGGCGATAATCCTGCGCCTTGAGGTCGAGGACGACGATGTCCTTGCCGCGCTTCTGGAAAATGCCGGCGCCGGTTTTCTGGCCGAGCGCGCCCTTGGCGATCAGCGCCTGCAGCCAGTCGGGCGCCAGGAAATATTGTTTCCAGGGATCATCCGGCAAGGTGTCGGCCATCGTCTTGATGACGTGGGCCATGGTGTCCAGGCCAACCACGTCGGAGGTGCGGTAGGTCGCCGACTTCGGGCGCCCGACCAGCGGACCGGTCAGCGCGTCGACTTCATCGAAGCCAAGGCCGAAGGCGGCGGTGTGGTGCAGGGTCGAAAGGATGGAGAACACGCCGATACGGTTGCCGATGAAATTCGGCGTGTCCTTGGCATAGACCACGCCTTTGCCCAGGGTGGTGACCAGGAATGACTCGAGGCCCTCGAGGACGGCGGCATCGGTGTTCTTGCAGGGAATCAGCTCGGCCAGATGCATGTAGCGCGGCGGATTGAAGAAGTGGACGCCGCAGAATCGATGGTGAAGTGATTCATCAAGAACTTCCGCCAAAGCATTGATTGATAAGCCAGAAGTGTTGGATGCGAGCACTGCATTCGGGGCCACGAAGGGCAGGATCTTGGCGTAGAGGTCTTTCTTCCAGTCCAGACGTTCGGCGATCGCCTCGATGATCAGGTCGCAGCCCTTGAGCAACTCGAGATGCTGGTCGTAGTTGGCGGCAGTGATCGCGGCGGCCTTGTCCTTGCCCGCCAGCGGCGCCGGGGACAACTTGCCTAGGTTGGCGATGGCCTTGGTGACGATGCCGTTCTTGTCGCCGTCCTTGGCGGGAAGATCGAACAGGATCGTGTCGACATTGGCGTTGACGAGGTGGGCGGCGATCTGCGCGCCCATCACGCCGGCGCCGAGGACGGCCACCTTGCGGATGCGGAGTTGCGACATGGTGTTGCTCCGTGGGGGAGATGTGGAAAAGGTCAGGCCGCGCGGAGACCGGCGGCGGCGAAGCGGATCAGGTTCTGTGCGGCCTTGTCGCAATGGGTTTTCTCGCTGACACCGGCCGGGCGCTTGATCAGGCCGAAATCGGCCATCGCGTAAGTCAGGGCGCCGGCGACGAAATCCATGCGCCAGTACAGTTCTTCCTTGCCCAGATCAGGCAGGCAGGGCGCGATCGCCTTGGCGAATTCGCGCAGCACCTGGCCGTAGTTGTCGGACAGGAACTTGCGCAGGCGGTCGTTTTTCTCGGCGTAGGCGCGGGCCAGGACGCGGACGAAGGCCGATCCGTGGCGATCCAGCGTCAGGGCGAGGGCGGGGCGAATGAATGCTGCGAGGATCGGCTCGAGCTCGTTCGGATGCTCTTCCTGTGCTTCCCGCAGGCTGCCCAAGCGGCGCTCGCTCATCTCGTCCATGCGCCGGCGGAAGACCTCGTTGACCAGGTTTTCCTTGGAGCCGAAGTGGTAGTTGACCGCCGCGATGTTGACATCGGCGCGGCTGGTCACCTGACGCAGGGAGGTGCCGGAAAAGCCGTGCTGGGCGAACAGTTCTTCGGCGGCGCCGAGGATGCGGTCCTTGGTGTTGAAATGGGTCGTCGTCATGAGCCACCGAGCGTTCGATTGAAACAGGTGTTTCAATCCTATGACTGAAGCCGGGCTTCGGTCAAACGCCGCATGCGTCCGCTTGGGCCAGGACCGTCCCGAGGGGCCGCCCCGATCCCTAGTCCGATTCTCAGAGTTGGCGCTAAACCCGTGTTTCGACGAGGGTTTTGTGCTAAATTTGCCCGCTTCCCACACCTGTTAGCTGGAGTATTTGTCATGGCGCTGGAGCGCACCATTTCCATCATCAAGCCTGACGCGGTCGCCAAGAACGTCATTGGTCAGATTTACGCCCGTTTCGAAAACGCCGGCCTCAAGGTTGTCGCCGCGAAGATGAAGCACCTCTCGCGTCGCGAAGCGGAAGGTTTTTATGCCGTGCACGCGCAGCGTCCGTTCTTCAACGCGCTGGTCGAATTCATGATTTCCGGCCCGGTGATGATCCAGGTGTTGGAAGGCGAAAACGCCGTCGCCAAGAATCGCGAACTGATGGGCGCCACCAATCCCAAGGAAGCCGCCGCCGGCACCATCCGCGCCGACTTCGCCGAAAGCATTGATGCCAATGCCGTGCATGGTTCGGACAGCCTGGAGAACGCCGCGATCGAGACCGCGTATTTCTTCGCCGCCACCGAAGTTTGCCCGCGCTAAGCGAGTAGAGCCGTGACCGAGGTTTCCACCAAGATCAATTTGTTCGACCTCGATCGCGAGGGCATGGAGCGCTTCTTCGCCGAGACGCTCGGCGAGAAGCGCTTCCGCGCCCACCAGTTGATGAAGTGGATGTACCACCAGCACGTCACGGATTTCGAATTGATGACCGACGTCGGCAAGGCGCTTCGCGCCAAGCTCAACGATCATTGCGAAATTCGCCCGCCGCAGGTGCTGTTCGACAAGGAATCCACCGACGGCACGCACAAATGGCTGCTCGGCATGGATCCCAGCAACGCCATCGAAGCGGTGTTCATTCCCGACAAGGGCCGCGGCACGCTGTGCGTATCCAGCCAGGTCGGTTGCGGATTGAACTGCCAGTTTTGTTCCACTGCCACCCAGGGTTTCAACCGCAACCTGTCCACCGCAGAGATCATCGGCCAGGTCTGGACCACCTCGAAACACCTCGGCAACAAGACCCATCACCAGCGCAAGCTCACCAATGTCGTGATGATGGGCATGGGCGAGCCGCTGCTGAACTTCGACAACGTCGTGCGGGCGATGAGCCTGATGCGCGACGACAACGGCTTCGGCCTTGCCAACAAGCGCGTCACGCTTTCGACGGCTGGTCTGGTGCCGATGATCGACAAGCTTTCCGAAGTCAGCGACGTTTCGCTCGCAGTGTCCCTGCACGCGCCGAACGACGACCTGCGCACCGAACTCGTGCCCCTCAACAAAAAATATCCGATTGCCGAACTTATGGCAGCCTGCGTGCGTTATGCGCTGAGCAAGCCGCGTGCGTCGGTGACCTTCGAATACACGATGATGAAGGGCGTCAACGACAAGCCCGAGCATGCCCGAGCGCTGGCCAAGCTGATGCACGCCATGGATCGCCAAGTGCAGCGCAGCGACAGCGCGAAGGTCAATCTGATCCCGTTCAACCCCTTCGCCGGCACACGCTTCGAGCGTTCCGACGAAGCCGATATCCGCGCATTCCAGAAAATCCTGCTCGACAGCCAGGTGCTGACGATGGTCCGCCGCACCCGCGGCGACGACATCGACGCAGCCTGCGGACAACTCAAGGGGCAGGTAATGGATCGCACCCGTCGCCAGGCCGAGTTCAAGCGCAAGATCGAAGAAGCCAAGGGGATTTCGGATGCGGCGGCCTGAGGTTCTGACCATTTTCGCAACCCTGCTGGCAGCGATGCTGGCATCCGGCGCGGTTGCCCGCGACAAGAGCTCCGACGCGGAGACGCGCGGAAAGATTTCCAATACGGGACAGATCAATCTCGGCCTGGCCCAGAGTTATTTCCAGTCGAACGAACTCAAGGAAGCGCTGGACCGCGCAAACCTGGCGCTGCGCAGCGACCCCGAATCCAGCGACGTCCACGCCATGCTGGGTTTGATCTTCAACAAGATTGGTGACCAGCCCAAGGCAGAGAAAGAGTTCCAGCACGCACTCGCGCTGGCGCCGACCGACGGCGGCGTTCTCAACGCTTACGGCACCTATCTGTGCAGTCGCGGCAAAAGCGACGAAGCCGATGCGGCGTTCGTCAAAGCCGTGCAGGATCCGTTCTACACGATCCCTGCGCAGGCGCTGTTCAATGCCGGCAAGTGCGCGCACGACGCAGGCCAGATGCCCAAGGCGGAAGCGTATCTGCGCCGCGCGTTGGAGCAGGCACCCGACCAGGGCGACATCCTGTTCATGCTCGCCAATGTCGAACTCGCGCAGGGCAAGTATCTTGAGGCACGCGCTTTCATTCAGCGTCGCGAGGCCGTCGGCGGACCGGATCGTGCCGTCCTCGAGCTCGGTGCGCGCATCGAAGACCTCGCCGGCGACCACGCGGCGGCAAAAAAGTATCGCGAACGCATCGAAAGCCTGTCCAACGGTGCCAACTTGCCCACGGGAGAGGGCGCAAGCCAGCCATGACCAACGAATCTTTCCAGGAAACCCTGTTCGAGGACCCGATCGGCAGCCGCTTCAAGCACGCGCGTGAAAAGCTGCGCTGGAGCAAGGAAGCCGTCGCGCAGCAATTGAAGCTGCCGCTATCGATCATCGATGCCATCGAACTTGAGCAATGGTCGCGCCTCGGCGCACCTGTCTATGTCCGCAGCTACATCGGCAGCTACGCCAAAGCGCTGGGCCTGCCGCCGTCGCTTGCCGACGAAGTCGTGCGCAGCCAGCCCGCGCCAGCGCTTGCACAGACCGTCGCCGGCATTCGGCAGCCGCGCCTGTTCGATCGCGGCGTGCAGAAACTCACGTACCTGGTCATGACCGGCGCGATCATCGGAAGCGTGGTGATGTTCGCGATGCATTTCCAATCATCGACGCCACGGGTCGCGGATGTGATGCCGCTGGATCCGCCGGCGAGCACCTCGCTGTCCGCGCCCGCGCCCGCGCCGACCAGTATTGCCGCGACGCCTGCGGCGAATGTGGCAAGCAGCGCAGTGCCCGTTGCGACGACGCCCGAGAACATGGCGCAGCCGACGGTCATGGCATCGCTGGCGCCTTCGTTGCCTGCCTCCGCCGTTGTCGGGGACGACCTGGTGATCAATTTCCGCGGCGAAAGCTGGGTGGATGTCGTCGATGCCGCCGGTGCGCGCGTCGAGCGCGGATTGCTCCCTGCTGGCAGCCAGCGTCGCTATGGCGCCGGAAAAACGGTGCGCATCACGGTCGGCAATGCCGAGGCCGTGGACGTGTCCCAATCGGGCCAGACCATCAGCCTCGCGCCATTTCGTGAGGCCAACGTGGCCCGGTTTACGGTATCCTCCGAAGGCAAGATCATTCCCCCCGGCGGCTGATCTACTCGCTGCCGATCTCCTGAACTTTTTTCCACCGCCTGCAGTCAATGCAGGCCAATGAAGTCACTCCGAATGGACCAACTCGACGAATACGAACAGGGCGAACAAGTCCGCAAATGGCTGCGGCAGAACGGCAGCTCGCTGATTACCGGTATTCTGCTCGGCCTAGCCTGCGTGTTCGGCTGGCAGTGGTGGCAGGGCAAGACCGGGCAGCATCAGCAGGAAGCCGCGACCCAGTACCTGGCCTACACCGATGCCCTTGAAGCCAAGGACGAAGCGAAGATGAAGACCTTCGCCGCGGTGATCGCCGACAAGTACGGTGATACTGCCTACGCAAGTCTGGCTGTGCTGCGCAACGCCGCGTACCTGCAACAGAATGGCAAGACCGCCGATGCCGTCAAGGTGCTTGAGGCAGCGGTTCCAAAAGTTTCCGATCCGCTCCTTGCGGAAATGTTTTCCCTGCGGCTTGCCCGTCTGCAGCTGACGGATGGCAAGGCCGATGCCGCGCTCAAGCGGATTGATGCGATCAAGACGCCTGCCTTCCCAGCACTCACGCAGGAACTGCGTGGCGACGTCGAAGCCAAACTTGGTCATCGCGATCTCGCCCGCAAGGCTTACGAACAAGCGTTGACCCATCTCGACCAGGCATCGCCGGAGCGTCGCCTGCTCGAATTCAAGCTCATTGATGCTGGCGGCCAACCGCCTGCCCAGCCGGAGATCTGATACATGCTTCGTCGCATTGCATTGCTTGCGCTCATCATCGCCATCGCGCCCGGCTGCACCACCGTGAAAGGATGGTTTGGCGGCGGCAAGGTCAAACCCGCCGAACCGGCCGAGTTGCAGAAGCTCAGCAACGCCATGCCGGTCAACAAGCTGTGGTCGATCAGCCTCGGTGATGGCGAAGGCCGCAGCTGGCTGCGCTCGCATCCGGTGCTCGAAGGCAGTCGTCTTTACGCGATCGATGACGAGGGCGAGGTCATCGCCATCGACGCGACCAGCGGCAAGAAACTCTGGACGTCCTCTGCCGTAGACATGAAGGGCAAGCGTAGCAAGCTGAAGTTCTGGAGCCATGAGCAACTCGAAGCAGGCCTCACCGGCGGCCCCGGCGTTGCCAACGGCCTGGTGGTCGTGGGCGGCCGCAATGGCGAAGTCGTGGCGATGGATGCCGACACCGGCACCAAGCGTTGGACCGCCAAGGTCAGCTCGGAAGTGTTGAGCGCGCCGCTGATCGTTTCCGGTCGCGTGATCGTGCGCAGCAACGACGGCCGCGTGTTCGGCCTCGATGCAGCCGACGGTTCGCGCAAGTGGCTGTTCGATCGCGGCTTGCCGCTGCTCACCGTTCGCGGTAACGCATCGCCAGTGGCGGGCAATGGCATTGTCTATATCGGTTACGACGACGGCACCTTGGTCGCGCTGCGCGATGAAGACGGTCTGCGTGTCTGGGAGCAGGCGGTTGCCGAACCCGACGGCCGCACTGAAATCGATCGCATGGCTGATATCGACGGCGAGGTGCAGGTTGGTCTCGAGGAAGTATTCGCCACCAGCTATCACGATCAGACCATGGCGATGTCGGCGGCTAACGGCCACCCGATCTGGACCGCACCGGTCGGCAGCTACGCCGGTATCGCCTTGCTCGGCGACAAGGTGCTGGTGTCCGACAAGGGCGGCAACGTCTGGGCATTGGACCGCGCCACCGGCAATTCGCTATGGAAACAGGATGCCCTCGCGCGTCGCCAGCTCACCACGCCGGTGGTGCAGGGCGATTACGCGGTCGTCGGCGATCTCGACGGTTACCTGCATTGGTTGCGCCTGGATACAGGCGTGATCGTTGCCCGCACCCGCATCGAACGCGCGGCGTTGCGTGGCACGCCGCAGGTTTCCCCGGATGGCGTGCTGTATGCGGTCAGCAACGAAGGCAAGCTCACTGCCTACAAGCTGGGGAACTGATCCATGCTGCCGCTGGTCGCCCTGGTCGGACGGCCCAACGTCGGCAAGTCCACGCTGTTCAACGCTTTCACGCGCACGCGTGATGCCCTCGTCCATGACGAACCCGGCGTCACCCGCGATCGTCATTACGGTATTTGCCGCCTCGACGAAGATCGCCCGTTCGCGATCTGCGATACCGGTGGCTTATCGGATGACGAAGAAGGTCTCGCCGGCGCGACCGCGAAACAATCGCGCGCCGCTGCCGAGGAAGCCGATCTCGTATTGTTCGTCGTCGATGGCCGCGAAGGACCGACCGTACTCGACCAGACCATTCTGGCCTGGCTGCGCAAGACCGGACGTCCGTTCTTCCTCGTCGTCAACAAGACCGACGGCCTCGACGAAGCGGCATGCATCGACGAGTTCGCCAAGTTCGGCGTAAAAATTTCGCTTCCGGTCGCCGCAGCGCATCAGCGTGGCGTGCCGGAACTGCTCGGCCTGATCCTGCCACGCCTGCCCGAGGATCGCGATGCCGCAGTGCTCGCCGAAGATCCGGAACGCGTGCGCGTTGCCTTCATCGGCCGTCCGAATGTCGGCAAGTCGACGCTGGTCAATCGCCTGCTCGGCGAAGAACGGATGATCGCTTCCGATGTTCCTGGCACCACGCGCGATTCCATCGCCGTGGACATGGAACGCGACGGTCGCAAATATCGCCTGATCGACACCGCCGGCCTGCGCCGTCGCGGTAAGGTCGAAGAAGCCGTGGAAAAATTCAGCGTGTTCAAAACGCTGCAATCGATCCAGAGCTGCCAGGTCGCGGTGGTGATGCTCGACGCCGGTGAAGGCGTCACCGACCAGGACGCCACCGTGCTCGGGCATGTGCTCGAAGCGGGCAGGGCGCTGGTGATCGCGGTCAACAAATGGGATGGCCAAACCAGCTATCAGCGCGAACAAACCCTTTCCCTGATCAGCCGCAAGCTCAGCTTCTGCACCTGGGCCGAGAACATGACGATCTCGGCCAAGCATGGCACTGGCATGCGCGAATTGTTCCGCGCCATCCATCGTGCCCATACCTCTGCGACACGCGAATTCAGCACCTCGGAAGTCACCAAGGCACTGGAAGTCGCCTACGCCAGCTTCCAGCCGCCGGCGGTGCGCGGGCATCTGCCGAAGATGCGTTACGCGCATCCGGGTGGCAGCAACCCGCCGACCTTCATCGTCCACGGTACCCGCCTCAAAAGCCTCGCCGAGTCCTACAAGCGCTACCTCGAAAACTTTTTCCGCAAGCGCTTCAAACTGGTCGGCACGCCGATCCAGTTCATCTTCCGCGAAGGCGAAAATCCCTTCGAAGGCAAGAAGAATCCGCTCACCGAAAAGCAGGTCAAGAAACGCCGGCGCCTGCTCCGCCACGTCAAGTAAAGTGATCGCGCGGGCGAGGATTTCCCTGGGGATTCTCGCAGGCGGCCAGGCCCGCCGACTTGGCGGTGTCGACAAGGCCTTCGCCGAATATCGCGGGCAGCCGCTGGTCGAACGCAGCTTACGCGCCACCGGCAACGGTTACGCGCAGATGCTCATCAGTCATCCTGCACAGGACTCGCGCTTCGATGCATTCGGCTTGCGCGCTGTTCCGGACCTGC
>Ga0066869_10000048_pt1 | contig 14128 bp, 14 predicted proteins | sample SoimicmetaGmgHMC_FD_62218 | JGI IMG/M metagenome (GOLD analysis project Ga0066869, IMG submission 62218) | Soil and rhizosphere microbial communities from Laval, Canada - mgHMC | ecosystem: Environmental > Terrestrial > Soil > Agricultural land | place: Laval, Canada | collected 2014-09-23 | reverse complement strand
TCTGTTCCATGTCTGCACTTCCGAGACCGAAGGCTACGGCCATTACCTGGTCGAAGCGATGGGCGTCGGTGCGGTGGTGCTGACTACCGATGCGCCGCCGATGAACGAGATGATCACGCCCGATCGTGGCATCCGTATTCCCTACGATCGCACCGACACGCAGAATCTCGCGACGACGTATTTTTTCTCCGAGCAGGGTCTGATCGCTGCGGTCGAGCGCGCGATCGCGATGGGCGATGCCGAGATCGCGGCGCTGGGTGGCGCCGCGCGCACCTGGTTCGAAGACAACCACAAGGCCTTTGCCGGCCGCGTCGATGCCGCCTTGAAGCAGATGCTTTAAGCCGGCTTCGCTGCCGACATCGCGTGCAGCAGGCGGTATTTGTCGTAGGTGTAGCGGATGTGGCAGCGGTGGTAGCGCCAGCCGCCAATGCCATCGAGAAAACCGCCGCGCAGTACCACGTTTTTCAGGAAATAAAATCCGGCGTGCAAGGGCGCCGCCAGCGCGCCGGCGCGGCGGCCGCTGTGGAAGCGCTGCTGTGCCATCAGCTCGGCGTAACGCGCCAGCTTCTGCCGATATTCGGCTTCTGATCGTGCCGTGTCGTGTTCGATGCGGATCGCGGTTTTTTTCACCCGCAGTCCGTCGGAGTTGAGACGTTCGTGCACCAGCGCCGGCCAATAGCGGATCGGCTGGCGAAAAACGCGCTCGACCGATTCGCGACCCCAGCCGCCGAAATTGAGCGCGGTGCCGAGAAAATGCGTGCGCCGCTGCAGCTTCCAGATTTCCGCGCGTTCCACACCCTTGTTGGCGAACAGCGCACGCAGTGCGGAGTCACTGCCGTCGCCCAGCCATTCGTCGGCATCGAGCAGCAACACCCAGCGGTTCGTCGCCAGCGCGATCGCGGCGTTCTTCTGTTCGGCGAAGCCCAGCCAGTCCTGGTGCTCGACGCGCGCGCCAGCGGCGCGGGCAAGCTCAACGGTGGCATCGCTGGAACCCGAGTCAAGCACGATCACCTCGGCGCACAGGCCGGTGAGCGAGCGCACGCAGCGCTCGATCCGGTCGGCCTCGTTCTTGGTGATGACGACGGCGGATAGCGCGAGTTTCTCAGTCATGGCGGGCCGATGGGGGAGCGGTCGGGTAATTGTAGCGGCTCTGCCGTCCGTGCCCAGCCATGCCTGCGATATCATGGCGCCCGCGGCCAACCTTTCTCGCCGTGCAGGGCACCCATGAAGATCCTGATTCTTGGCGCGGGGCAGGTGGGTTCGTCGGTCGCGGCGGCGCTGGCTACCGAGAACAACGACATCACCGTGGTCGATACCGATCCGCAGCGCCTGCGCGATCTCGCGGAAAAGCTCGACATCCGCACCGTCACGGGCCATGCCTCGCTGCCCAGCGTGCTTGCCCAGGCCGGCGCCGAAGAAGCCGGTCTGCTGGTCGCGGTCACCTCCAGCGACGAAGTAAATCTGGTTGCCTGCCAGGTCGCCGAGCAGCAGTTCAAGACCGCCACGCGCGTGGCGCGCCTGCGCGAATCGGAATACCTGAAAGTAGCGAAGGCGGTAAATGTCGCGATCAGTCCCGAGCAGCTGGTCTGTCGCCACGTCGAGCGCCTGATCGAATATCCCGGCGCGCTGCAGGTGCTCGATTTCGCCGAAGGGCGTGCGCAACTGGTCGGCGTGCGCGCGGTCGCTGGCGGCGCCCTGGTCGGGCATGAAATCCGCGAATTGCGCCAGCATCTGCCGGCGAACGTCGATGCCCGCGTTGCGGCGATCTTCCGCAACGGCCGCCCGGTCAAGCCCGAAGGCAGCACGGTGATCCAGGCCGAGGACGAGGTGTTCTTCCTTGCCGATGCCCGCAACATCACCACGGTCATGGGCGAACTGCGTCGACTCGACAGTCGCCCGACGCGCCGTCTGCTGATCGCCGGCGGCGGCAACATCGGCCGCAAACTCGCACGCACGCTGGAAAAGAAGTACCAGGTGAAGATTCTCGAGCGATCGCGCGAACGCGCACGTAGCATCGCCGAAGAACTGCTGAACTCGATCGTGCTGGTCGGCGACTGCGCCGACGAGGATCTGCTGCGCGAAGAGAACATCGACCAGACCGACATCTATCTGGCGCTGACTAACGACGATGAAGCCAACATCCTATCGGCGATGCTCGCCAAGCGGCTCGGTTGCCCGCGCGTTTTGGCGCTGATCAACCGGCCGTCCTACGCCGAGTTGGTCGAAGGCGGCAGCATCGACATCGCCGTCAGTCCGCAGCAGGTGACGCTGAGTGCGCTGCTCGCGCATATCCGCGAAGGCGCGCCGGCGCGCGTGTACTCGCTGCGACGCGGCGCGGCCGAAGCGATCGAGGCGGTGGTGCGCGGAGATCGCCGCACCTCGCGCGTGATCGGTCGTTCGCTGGAAGAACTCGAACTGCCCGAAGCCACCACCATCGGCGGCATCGTGCGCGGCGACAAGTTGTTGATCGCCCACCACGACGTGGTGATCGAGTCTGGCGACCACGTGATCCTGTTCGTCATGGACAAACGGCAGCTGCCGCAGGTCAACGCCTTGTTCCAGGCCGGAGCCGGCTGGCTGTGAGTGATCGTCTGAAGGCGATGCAGCGGATCTTCGGCGCGATCATCGCGCTCAGCTCGCTGATCACCGTGCCGCCGCTGCTGATCGCGCTGGCCCTGGGCGAAGACAGCCAATACGCGTTTCTCGACAGCTTCCTGCTGATCGGCGCGGTCGGCCTGATGCTGTGGTGGCCGGCGCGGCACGCACGCTATGACCTGCGCCTGCGCGACGGCTTCCTGGTCACGACTTCGATCTGGGTGATCGCGAGTTTGGTGACGGCGATTCCGTTCATGCTTGCGCAGCCGTTTCTCAGCTATACCGATGCCGTGTTCGAGGCGGCATCCGGGTTGACCACCACCGGCGCGACGGTGATTTCCGGCCTCGATGCCTTGCCGCGCAGCGTGCTGTTTTACCGGCAGTCGCTGAATTTTCTCGGCGGCATGGGCATCGTGATTCTCGCCGTGGCGATCCTGCCGATGCTCAAGATCGGCGGCATGCAGTTGTTTCGCGCCGAAAGCGCCGGCCCGACTCGCGACAACAAGCTCACTCCGCGCATCGCCGAAACTGCGCGCGCGCTGTGGATGGTCTATGTCGGTCTGAGCCTGCTGTGCGCGCTCGCCTACTGGATCGGCGGCATGAGTGTGTTCGACGCAATCTGCCATGCGATGTCGACTACAGCGACCGGCGGCTTCTCGACGCACGACGCGAGCTTCGGCTACTGGCACAGCCCGTTGATCGACGGCATGGCGATGGTGTTCATGCTGCTTGGCGGCATCAATTTCGGTATGCACTGGTACGCCTGGCGGCGCGCGACGATCAGTCATTTCCAGGCCGACGCCGAGCTGTTCACTTTCCTGGCGATCGCGGTGATCGCAACGGCCATCGTGTCGCTGAACCTGTTTCTTGCCGGGCGTTTCGACAGCTTCGCCGCAGCTCTGCATCACGGCGGTTTCCAGGTGGTTTCCAGCCTGACCACGACCGGCTTCGTCACCACTGGGTTTTCCGATTGGCCGGGGTTGTCGCCGCTGCTGTTGATGCTGCTTGGTTTCGTCGGTGGTTGCGCTGGTTCGACCGCCGGCGGCATGAAGGTCGCGCGTCTGCAGATGGTGGTGCGTCAGGGCCTGCGCGAAATCAAGCAGCTCGTGCATCCCAAGGGCCAGTTCGTGGTCAAGGTCGGCGGCAAGCGCGTTTCCGAAAGCGTGGTGATCTCGGTCGCGGGTTTCTGCACGCTATACCTGCTGAGCTTTCTGGCGATGACGTTGATGTTGACCGCTTCCGGCGTCGACATCCTGACCGCGTTCTCGGCGATCGCCGCCTGCATCAACAATATGGGGCCGGGCCTGGGCGGCGTTGCCCATCACTACAACTCGCTGGGCGATGTCTCGATCTGGATCTGCAGTTTTGCGATGATCCTTGGCCGCCTGGAAGTGTTCACCGTGCTGGTGCTGCTGACGCCGCAGTTCTGGAGCGAGTAAGCGGCAGGCGTATTCGGGGGTTTTTCGCGCGCATCGCGCGACGATCGACGCGGATTTTCTTCCCGGCGATGAGTGCTCAGTAGCAATCCGGATGATAGGGGTTGCGCTCGCCCGGCAAGGCCGGATGCAGGGTGTAGCGCTTGTATGTCCACTGGTATTGGCGCAGGTCGCGGCGCGCGATCGCCTCGACCTGGGCATTCATCGCGGTCGCTGCCTCGATCGCATCCTTGCTCGCGATCAGCGGCGAGGCCGGCTCGAAATGAATTTCGAAACCGTCGACGACCGGTTCGGCGTAGGCGAACAACACGGGCGCGCCACTGCGCTCGGCCAGCTTCGGAATCAGGCTGAGCGTCAGTGCCGTCTTGCCGAAGAAGGGCGCGAAATCGCCGCCGCCGAATTTCGGCTGCTGGTCGGGTGTGATGCCGACCGTGCCGCCGTCTTTGAGTGCTTTCCACAATGGGCGCATCGCGTTGGTTTCAGCGGGGACCAGTTGCACGTTGGCACCGCCGCGCGCCAGGCGCAGGAAAACATCGCCCGCCGGCTTTTCCGGCACGCGATACACGAGGGTGAATGGCGCCCGCGCCGCCATGAATTCGATGAGCAATTCCCAGTTGCCGTAATGCGGCGCCGAGATGATCAGGCCGCGGCCCTGGGCGATCGCGGCGCGGTAGTACTCCTCGCCATGCACGCGCGTGATCAGACGCAGGTTGGATGCGCGCGAACGCGTCCACACGCGCAGGGTTTCCATCAGGTTGCGGCCGGTGGCGCGCAGGATCTGTGCGACCTCCAGTTCGCGCGCTTCGGTGCTCAATTGCGGCGCGATGATTTCGAGGTTGCGCCGTGCGACTTTGGTTTCGCGGGTATTGCGGCGATGGGCAAGGCGGCCACCGAGGTCGCCGATCGCGCGCTGCAGCGACAGCGGCAGCCAGCCGACGAGGCAGGCTGCGGCATACATCAGCCGACCAAGAAGGCGCGCGTTATCCATGCGCCGAGTGTAATGGCTGCGTGCGAAGGCCGGAACGCGCGGCGTTCGCGATCGGTACCGATCAGCGCCAGGGCCGTCGGGGCCGTGCCACTTCAATCGCCCGACGGATTGCTATCCTCGGCGCCAGCACTGCCCGGAGGCAACGATCGTCCATGCGCTTTTTCGCACTCGCACCCACGCTTCCGTCCCGATGCGATCACCGTCCATGCGCGGTGCCGGCGTGATCGCGCTGATCCAGCGCGTGCTCACGGCGAGCGTCGAGGTCGAGGGCGACTGTCTTGGCCGAATCGGTTCGGGCCTGCTGGCGCTGGTCGCGGTTGAACCCGGCGATGACGAGGCGCGCATCCAGCGCATGGCCGAGCGGCTGGCCGGCTATCGTGTGTTCTCCGACGCCGACGGCAAGATGAACCTCTCGCTTGCCGATACCGGCGGCGATCTGTTGCTGATCAGCCAGTTCACCCTGGCGGCCGATACCCGCAAGGGCATGCGTCCCAGCTTCACCTCGGCGGCGCCGCCGGAGCTAGGCCGGCAGGGATTCGAACGCCTGCTGGCGCTGTGCCGGGAACGTCTGCCGCGCGTTGAAACCGGGCGTTTTGGCGCCCATATGAAGGTCAGCCTGGTCAACGACGGCCCGGTCACTTTCCGCCTGGAAAGCTAGTCCCGGTTAAAAACCCTTTTATAAACATAAGCATGGCCAATAATTGGCCTGCCCATGTATAATACGCGGTTCCTCTGACCCCCTATCGGCAGACTTCATGGCCACCGACCGTCCGGCGCAACAGAACGAAATCAAGCTGCTGATCAGCAAAGGCCTGGAGCAGGGCTACCTGACTTATGCCGAGGTCAACGATCACCTGCCCGACGACGTGGTCGATCCCGAGCAGATCGAAGACATCATCGGCATGATCAATGGCATGGGCATCGAGGTGCACGAAGTCGCGCCCGACGCCGAAACGCTGCTGCTCTCCGACGCCACGCCGACGCGCACCGACGACGATACCGTCGCTGCCGAAGAAGCCGCTGCGGCGCTGACCGCGCTCGATACCGAAGGCGGCCGCACCACCGACCCCGTGCGCATGTACATGCGCGAGATGGGTTCGGTCGAGCTGCTCACCCGCGAAGGCGAAATCGCCATCGCCAAGCGCATCGAGGAAGGCCTGAACCAGGTGCTGTCCTCGTTGGCCAGCTTCCCCTGGTCGATTCAGATGCTGCTCGAAGACTACGACCTGCACATGGAGGGCAAGAAGCGCCTTTCCGAAGTGGTCACCGGCTTCCTCGATCTCGAGGCAGTGGTCGAGGAAATCCCGGAAGTCGTTCTCGACGAAAACGCCGAGCTCGAAGTCGAAGCCGTCGAAGGCGAAGATGGCGAGGAAACCGCCGCCGTCGACACCGGCCCGGATCCAGCCGAAGTCGCGCGTCGCATGGACGTGCTCAAGGGCTTGTACGGCAAGTTCCAGAAAACCCACGCCAAGCTCGGCCCCGCCGACAAGAAGTCGCTGAAGCTGCGCGAGGAAATGGCCGCGGAATTCCTGCGCCTGAAAATGCCGCTGGCCGAGATCGATTCCTTCGTGCGCAAGCTGCGCGAAGTGGTCAACTCGATCAAGGAACACGAGCGCCGCGCGCTCGACATCGCCACGCGCAACGCCAAGATGCCGCGCAAGGATTTCATCAAGGCCTGGCCGGGCAACGAGACCAATGTCGCCTGGGCCGATGAAGTCATCCGTCGCAAGCAGAAGTGGTCGTCGGGCATGCGCGAGTTCAAGGACGCGATCGTCGGCGAGCAGGAAAAGCTGATCGGCATCGAGCAGTCGCTGCATTTGTCGCTGCCCGACATCAAGGAAATCAACCGTGCGATGGCCTACGGCGAAGCGAAAGCGCGCAAGGCCAAGAAGGAAATGGTCGAGGCCAACCTGCGCCTGGTGATTTCCATCGCCAAGAAGTACACCAACCGCGGCCTGCAATTCCTCGACCTGATCCAGGAAGGCAACATCGGCCTGATGAAGGCCGTGGACAAGTTCGAATACCGCCGCGGTTACAAGTTCTCGACCTACGCCACCTGGTGGATCCGCCAGGCGATCACCCGCTCGATCGCCGACCAGGCGCGCACCATCCGCATCCCGGTGCACATGATCGAGACGATCAACAAGCTCAACCGCATCTCGCGGCAGATGCTGCAGGAAATGGGTCGCGAGCCGACGCCGGAAGAGTTGGCGAAGAAGATGGAGATGCCCGAGGACAAGATCCGCAAGGTGCTCAAGATCGCCAAGGAGCCGATCTCGATGGAGACGCCGATCGGCGACGACGAGGATTCGCATCTCGGCGATTTCATCGAAGACACCAACGTCGAATCGCCGATCGAGACCGCGACCAACATCGGTCTGCGCGAAACCGTCAGCGACGTGCTCGCCGGTCTCACGCCGCGGGAAGCGAAAGTGCTGCGCATGCGTTTCGGCATCGACATGAATACCGATCACACGCTGGAAGAAGTCGGCAAGCAGTTCGACGTCACCCGCGAGCGCATCCGCCAGATCGAAGCCAAAGCGTTGCGCAAGCTGCGTCATCCGAGCCGCTCGGAGCAACTGCGCTCGTTCCTCGATCTCGAGTAATCCCGATCGCATTCGCATGAAAAAGCCCCGCAATGCGGGGCTTTTCTTTTATGCGGCGGGTAAATTGCCCATAATCGGAAGCGTCGGGCCTATAGCTCAATGGTTAGAGCAGGGGACTCATAATCCCTTGGTTCCAGGTTCGAGTCCTGGTGGGCCCACCAAATACCAGTCCGGCGGAGTTCGCTCCGGCTTTCTGAAGGTCGAAAAGCCCATCAATCAAGGCTTTTGACCGGCGGTGACGTTCATTTGCGTTCGCTTGCATCCGCAAAATGATGGGGGCATCATCTGGGGCATATGGTCACGAGCCGGGGCTCTGACCAACCGGATGCCCCCAATGCCGCTCACCGACATCAAATGCAAAAACGCTAAGCCATCCGACCGAGTGCAACGCCTGTTTGATGGCGGCGGCTTGTACCTCGAGGTGATGATCAGCGGCGCGCGCTACTGGCGAATGAAGTATCGCCACATGGGTAAAGAGAAGCGCCTCGCGTTCGGTGTGTATCCCGAAGTGACCTTGTCGGCCGCCCGAGATGCCCGCGACGACGCGCGTGCCTTGCTGCGCCAGGGGCGCGACCCTGCAGCGGAGAAAAAGGCTACCAAGCTTCGTGCGCGAATTGCTGCGGACAACACCTTCAAGGCGATCGGCAACGATTGGCTGCAGGTATGCGCACCGAAGTGGACTCCTCTACAGCTGAAGAAGGAGACGAGGAGGTTAGAGAATCACGCCTATCCGTGGATTGGAGATCTTCCCATTACCGAGATCGGCGTTGCGGAGATTCGTCCGCTTCTAGATAGGCTCGTGAAGGCGGGGCATCTGGAGCAAGCGCATCGAGTGCGGGAGCAGTTGAGCAGAGTGTTTCTGCACGCCGCGGCAAATGAGAAGGGGTCGCGAGACCCTGCAAAAGCGCTCGAGAAGTATCTTCCGCCCCGTGTTTACAAGCGATATCCCACCATCACAGATCCAGACAAGGCAGCCGAGCTACTGCGCGCAATTGATGGCTTTGGCGGGACTTTTCCCGTTCGCTGCGCGTTGCGTCTGGCTCCCCTCCTTTTCGTTCGGCCTGGCGAACTTCGTGCCGCTGAGTGGAAGGAATTTGACCTGTCCCATCGCGACGGCGCGCGCTGGGTGATTCCGCCGGAGCGAAGGAAATTGAAAAAGGCGCAGAAAGAACACCCCGATGCGCCCGCCCACTTCGTGCCACTTGCTGAGCAGGCTATCGCGATCATTCGCGAACTTGAGCCGCTCACCGGAGGCGGGCGTCGATACCTGTTTCCGGGCGCTCGGAGTGCTGCGAGGCCGATGAGCGAAAACACCATCAATGCTTCGTTGAGGCGCCTCGGTTTCGACAAGGATGCGATGACCGGCCATGGTTTTCGACACATGGCCAGCACCATGCTCAACGAGATGGGGTTCAACAAGGATGCGATCGAACGCCAGCTTGCTCACAAGGAGCCTGGTGTCGGCGGCATTTACAACTTGGCGCAGCACTTGCCGGAACGTCGCACGATGATGCAGGCATGGGCCGATCATCTCGACAATTTGCGTGCTGGAAACAAGGTCGTACCGATTCACCGCAAGTTCGCCGGCAGGAGCCGGTAAGCGGCCGAGCCGGGCGTTACAGCGCCCGGCCGGCCTTCCACAACCGTTCAACTGGAGAACGATCATGGCAACCGCAAGCGTAGCAACTCGCACCATCCCCGCAAACGACCAGCCCGGCCTTGAGCATCTCCTGCTCACCGCCGAAGACTTTACCGATCCGGCGCGCGCTGCCGCGGCCGCCGACAATGCCCTGGAGCCGATCACCCAAGGAATCGAGGCCATTGGAGAACTGCTGTGGCGTGCCGCCGACGGTGGGTTCGGCTTGCCGAACAAGACGCTGCACGGCTTAGGTGTCCTACTCGTCCACCTAGCGCAGTTTTCAGAGCATGTCGGTTTCCTCGAGAGTAACGCCCGTTTCAACGCCGCGGAGCGCGCGTTGGACGCGAGCGAGCGGGCCAACGTAAGGGCGGCGTGAAACGAGCATGTCCACTTCGGACTCCCCCGTATTCAACGCGAAGCACTATGCCGCGCAACTGAAGGCGGAGGCCGACCGAGAGGCTCTCACCGAATCGGCAGGAAGCCCCTCGGATTTTCGTGAGGGCCTCGACGCTCCCGTCGGTTCGTTCCGGTGGAAGATCGTCCAAGCGCTCGAGGGAGATCGCGAGTGCGCGTGGGAGGTGCTGCAATCGGCCTGTGTCGCGCTCTCCCCGGAAGCTCTCGCGCAGAATGAGGGTTTAATTGACCCGCAAATGGCTCAGGTAATCGCCGATGAAATCGTTCCGTGGGCCCGAGGCGAGCTCGGGCCCATGCTGTCTGTTCTCAAGCGAAAGCGTGGAGAGCACGAGCGTGCAATCGATAGCGCGAAGCACAAGAGCGAGAACGGCGGGTTCTGGTTTGCGGTGAAAGTTCTTCGCCATTGCGCACACACCGGCGCATCGCACTATGGCGCGATAGTCTCGATCGTGACACCCGATCCAATGAGAAAAGAAGTCCAAGACGGATGGGCGGGCGTCGGCGGAGTGCAATCAGCCAGGAAGGCCTTCGAGCGATGGCGCGACGCGGCTGAGCTTCACGAGCGCTACGCTGCGCGGCACCCAGAGTCGCTGACAATAACAGGCGCCCAACAGGCCGCCTCCAGCAAGAGGGGGGCAAGAGAAGTCGAAGCCGCTCAATTGTCAGATGAATGGCACACGCAGGCCGAGGCCCGGCTCGCAGAGCACCGCGCGATTTGCGGCCCCACATGCCCCTGCGGCTACTACGGAAAATGACCCCGTATCATCTGATTTAAATAACAACATCTCCGCGCCATGCTGCGCGATGGTGTTCGCCACCGACCGTTACGACTAACGGCAAGGAGCGAACGATGCAAAGCGACCAAGTCTCAATTCCCCAAACCGGCTTCCTGCGCGTTGTCCAGATCATCGGCCGGCCGGCAAACCCGACGAAAGGTACACCGGGGATTCCCCCGCTTATCCCAGTGGGGCGCACAAAGTTCTGGGAAATGTGTAAGGGCGATGGGACGTTCCCGCGGCCGATTTACCCCTTTGGCCCTCGCACCCCGGTCTGGCGCGTCGAAGACGTCATCGACTACCTGAACCGGATCACTCCGGTCGCCGAAGCCGCATGACCGGGCCTCGGAAACGACAACGGGAGCCTGGCGGGGCTCCCGTTGAGACAGCAAACAAACATCGCGTTCGGGCAGAGGATAGCGCAACCCTCGCGTTGCGCAAGGGCCAGGCGCCGCAATTGACCATCGTTGCGACGGAAGCCGGCGATCGTCCGCTGCCGAAGTTCGCGAGCGATATCCTTTCGCTGCATGCGGCGGGTCACCGCCTCGGATACACGCTCTACGCCGGCGAGGATGCGCATCTTGCCGCTCTCGAGCATCGCATTGCCTCCGGCCCTGGAACTGCCTGCGCGCTTTTGGACGCAACGAGCCCCGGCTCCTTTCGCTATCCCCCCGCTCAATACGTCACTGTCGATTGGTTCGACACGAGCCCGGAGGCATATGCGCGGAAGCTCGCTCTTGCTCGCGCACTCTTCCGAGACGGTGTCCGGTACGCCAGTTTTCGGCACGGGCTCGACTGGCCGAATATCTGGCTCGCGGCAACCGACGGGAGTATTCAGCAGCTCAAGAAAATCGAGAAGTTGCGGGTGGTGATCAATGTCCCGTGACTTCTCTAAGGTGTCCCCGCAATTCTGGACAGGAACAACCGGAAAGAATCTCCGGGGACATGCAGAGGCGCAGATCGTCGCGCTCTATCTGATGACCTCGCCGCACTCGACGATGACCGGTGTGTTCACCGTGCCAATTCTCTACATCGCCCACGAAACGGGTCTTTCCGCCGAAGGGGCATCGAAGGGGCTTACAAGGTGCATCGATGAGGCTTTCTGCACATACGATCAGCGATCGGAAACGGTGTTCGTTCACGCGATGGCTGGCCATCAGGTCGGGACGGAGCTCAAGTCGGGTGACAAGCGGTTGATCGGCGTTCGTAAGCAATACGATCACATGCCGGACGACGCCATAAAGGCCGCATTTTTCCGCCGATACGGTGACGCTTACGGACTGTCAGGGCCGCTGAACGACATCGCAAAAGAAAGCCCCTCCCAAGCCCCTTCGAAGCCAGGAGCAGTAGAAGGAGCAGTAGCAATAGCAGTAGCAGGAGAGAGGTCGCCCAAGGGCGCCTGCACATTCTCAAAGTGGATCGAATCGCTTGAAGGCAAGGAAGCCATTCCTCCTGATGACCCTGTTTTTCTATACGCCGAAACCGTTGGAATCCCTGCTGACTACCTGGCTCTGGCCTGGGCATGGTTCGAGCGCACATACGGTTCAGGAGGAACGAGATCTGGCAAGCGTTACAGCCGGTGGCCTCAGGTCTTTCGGAAAGCTGTTGAAGACAACTGGCCGAAGGCGTGGTTCGCGGACGGTGACGGATTCAAGCTTTCGACAGTCGGTATTCAACTCCAGCGCGAGATGAGGGCCGCCGCATGAACCTCAACGAAAACCTGCGTGTTCCACCATGCTCCATTGAGGCGGAGCAGTCCGTTATCGGCGGGCTAATGCTCTCGCCGGCCGCACTCTGGAAGGTCCGCGACCTGCTGACCGAGACGGATTTCTATCGTCGCGATCACCGGCTTATCTACCGCGCGATCCTCGAGCTCAATGCAAAAGGCCAACCGTTCGATGCTGTCACCTTGGGCGAATGGATTGAAGCGAATGGGCTGGCAGAGCAGATCGGAAACACCGGCTATCTGATCGATCTGGCAAGCAGCACGCCGTCGGCGGCGAACGTCCAGGCCTACGCCAACATTGTTCGCGAGAAATCTATTCGCCGGCGTTTGATCGATGCCGGGACCGAGATCATCAACCTTGGCTTTCAGGCGGATGGACGTCCGGCGATCGAGGCATTGAGCGAGGGCCAGGCGCGACTCGGTTCGATCCTGCAGTCGGAGCCATCAGAGCTCGAGTCGACGGTCGATGTCCTGCGCCAGCTGGCGGACCAGCGCGCGCGGCGATACGAGATCGGTGGCGAGATTGATGGACTTCGGACGGGCTTCGACGATCTTGATCGGCTGCTCTGTGGCTTGAAGCCTGGGCAACTCATCGTGATTGCTGGCCGGCCCAAGATGGGAAAGACCACCCTCGCGATGAACATCGCGGAGCACGCTGCCATCACGCAGCGCAAGCGCGTCGCGGTGCACTCCCTGGAAATGCCAACCGTCCAGCTTATCGAGCGGGCGTGCTGCTCCGTCGGACGCGTGCCGCATGACGCAGTCCGTCGGTGCGAGATGGACGACGGACAAGAGCGAGCCTTTGCAAAAGCCAGCAGCATGATTGCCGGCGCCACGATCCTGATGTCCCGGCCTCGCAACGTTCGGATCCAACAGTTGGTGGCTCAGACGCAGCGCTCGCATGCCGAGAAATCGCTCGACCTGGTCGTCATCGACTATCTGCAGCTGATCGAAATGAGCGGGGCCGAGCGGCGCGACATCGCTGTCGGGGACATCACGCGCGGGCTCAAGCTGATGGCGGTGTCGATGGGTGTGCCGGTCATTCTCCTGTCCCAGCTCAATCGCAACCTCGAGGCCCGAGTCGAGAAGCGCCCGGTGGCAGCGGATCTCCGTGATGGCGGGGGTATCGAGCAGGACGCAGACGTGGTGCTCTTCGTTTACCGCGATGAGGTCTATGACACACGCAGTCCTGATAGGGGCACCGCGGAGATCATCGTCGGCCTACAGCGCGCCGGGCCAACCGGGATGGTCCGCCTCTCCTCTCGACTGGACATTTGTCGGTTCGATGAGCTTGATCCGCAGTGGCGGCCTGAGTTCGTCCCGACAACGCCGCGGGCTGGATTCGGCTCCTCCAGCCATCGAAATGCCGCCCGGAATGGCGGCCAAGATCGGGCGGCGAACTCATGAGCCGGGTCCGGAAGCCAGCACCCAGGAAGCAAGCAAAGCGCCCGCTCGCGACGCTGAGTCACTTGCGCGCGCCCATTTCCCGCCTGCGGAAGAAGTCAGCAGGCAAGCCAATCGTCCGCTGTGGCGCCAAGACGCAGAGCGGAAAACCCTGTCGCGGCCGCGCTGTTGCCAAGAACGGCCGCTGCCGTTGGCACGGCGGCTATTCGACCGGGCCCAAGACACCGGAAGGCATCGCACGCGTTACTGCCAACCTTCCGCATTTCCAGCGCAAGGCCGCTTCTGACCGTTCGCGAGAGCGCGCCAACAACCCCAAGGAGATTCCTGCATGAACAACACACACCGCACCTGGCCGGAGCCGGCACCGAACTTGGACGACATGGCTTTCGGCGTTCCGCGCGACATGCAGGACGCCAAGTTCTGGGAAAGTGCTTTTGTGCAGGGCGGCGGTGTCGGCATCTTTGCGGACATCATCTACACCGGGGTCAAGGGCAATTCCCGCGGTGGGCAAGCCAACTGGACGGGTATGGCGGGTCCGGTGTTT
>Ga0066869_10000047_pt1 | contig 14151 bp, 12 predicted proteins | sample SoimicmetaGmgHMC_FD_62218 | JGI IMG/M metagenome (GOLD analysis project Ga0066869, IMG submission 62218) | Soil and rhizosphere microbial communities from Laval, Canada - mgHMC | ecosystem: Environmental > Terrestrial > Soil > Agricultural land | place: Laval, Canada | collected 2014-09-23 | reverse complement strand
CCGCGCTCCACCGCTTCGACGCGGCCCTCGATCTGCGCCGGCTGCCCCGGCACGAGCGCATGGATCGCGGTGATCTGCGTCCGGTCTTCGTAACGCAACGGCAAGTGCAGCCACAGGTCCTGCAAGGTCAGCAGGCCGCGTGCCGCGAGTTTCTCCGCCACCGCCGGACCCACGCCCGGCAAGGATTTCACCGACGCATCGCCCGCGGGCGCAAACGCCGCTTCCAGGGCTGCAGGATTGGCGCGTCGGATCACTCAGTCGAACGCGAGAATGGCGTCCACCTCGACCTGCGCGCCTTTCGGCAGGCCGGAGACTTCGATGGTCGAACGCGCCGGATACGGCGCCGTGAAATAGTCCGCCATCACCGCATTGACGGCCGCGAAATCGCCGAGGTCGGTGAGGTAGATGCCGACGCGCACGACATCGTCGAGCGATCCGCCTGCCGCTGCGCAGACTGCCTGGAGGTTGTCGAACACGCGGCGCGCTTTGGTCGCGATATCGCCATCGACGAGCTGCCCAGTGGCAGGGTCGAGCGGAATCTGCCCAGAAAGAAAAACCATGTTTCCGCGGCGCACCGCCTGCGAATACGGCCCGATGGCGGCAGGAGCACGGTCGGTAGCGATGGGCTGACGAGGCATGGGCGGGATCTCGCGTGGACGAAGTCGGAGTTTAGCGCGGGTGGGTGAGTACGGTGAGCGGTGAGCGGTGAGCGGTGAGCGGTGAGCGGTGAGCGGTGAGCGGTGAGCGGTGAGCGGCGAAAAGCATATGGGCCTTCGTCATCCCCGCGAAGGCGGGGATCCAGTGACTTTTTAATCACCCTCGAAGTAAGGACAAACAAAGACACTGGATCCCCGCCTTCGCGGGGATGACGAGCAAAAATTTCACCGCTCACCGCTCACCGTTCACCCCCTCACTTCCTCTCCACCCCGTGCACCACGTTCAACCGCCGCACGCGCCGGATCACGTCGGCCAGGTGCTTGCGGTTGCGCACTTCGATGCCGAACTCCATCACGGAGATGCGCAGATCGCGTTCGCGATACTCGACGGAATCGATATTGGAATCGCTTTCGGCCACCGCCGCCGCCACCTGCGCGAGCACGCCGGGCTTGTTGTCGACCTCGATATGCAGCGCCGCGCGATAGTCGCCTTCGACGTAGCGGTCCCAGGCCATCGGCACGCAGCGCTCGGGATGCTTGCGGTACTCGACGACGTTCGGGCAGTCGGCGCGATGCACCACCACGCCCTTGCCGGCGGTGATGTAGCCCATGATGTCGTCGCCCGGGATCGGATAGCAGCAGCCGGCGAAAGTCAGCACACCGCGCTCGCTGCCGGTGATCTTGATCTGTTCGCCACTGGCGAATTTTCCGCTGCGCAGCGGCAGCTCGGCGGTCTCGCCCTGGGTCAGCACCTGCGCAACCTGCGCCGGCATGCGGTTGCCCAGCGCGATATCGGCCAGCAGCTCCTCGAGGCGGCGATAGCGATGCTCGGCAAGGAACTGCTCCAGTTTTTCGGTCGGCACGCGATCGAGCGAGCTGTCGCAGATTTCCAGCGCGCGATCGAGCATGCGGTGGCCAAGATCGACCGCGTCCTCGTGTTCGAGGCGCTTGAGGTGATGCCGGATCGCCGTGCGCGCCTTGCTCGACACCACGAATTCCAGCCACTGCGGGCCCGGCGTCGCCGAGGGCGCGGTGATGATCTCCACGGTCTGACCACTGATCAGTTTCGTGCGCAAAGGCACGAGTTTCTTGTCGACGCGCGCGGCGACCGCGTGATTGCCCACGTCGGTATGCACCGCATAGGCATAGTCGAGCGTGGTGGCGTTGCGCGGCAGCGCGAAGATGTCGCCCTTGGGCGTGAACAGATAGACCTCGTCGGGAAACAGGTCGACCTTGACGTTTTCGAGAAACTCCAACGACGACGCCGCCGATTCCTGGCTGTCCATCAGATTGCGCACCCAGTCCTGGGCGCGGATCTGGGCGTTGTTCATGCCCTGGCCGATGTTTTTGTACAACCAGTGCGCGGCGATGCCGCGTTCGGCGATCAGGTCCATTTCCTCGGTACGGATCTGCACCTCGACCGGTGAGCCATACGGGCCGAACAGCACCGTGTGCAGGCTCTGGTAACCATTGGCTTTCGGGATCGCGATGAAATCGCGGAAGCGCGCGTCCAGCGGCTTGAACATAGAATGCACCGCGCCCAGTGCCAGGTAACACTGCATCACCTTTTGCACGACCAGGCGGAAACCGAATACATCCATCACCTGGTCGAGGCTTTTGTTTTCCTCACGCATCTTGCTGTAGATGCTCCACGGCGCCTTGACCCGCCCGATCAGCCGGAACGGCAGCGCTTCCTGCGCGAGACGATGCGCGATCTGCGCTTCCAGCGTCGCCATCGCCTCGCGCCGCATCACCGGCTGGCTGGCGATGTGCTTGGCGATGACCTTGTGGCGCAGCGGATGCAGCGCGCGGAAACCATGGTCCTGCAGTTCGGACTTGATCCGGTTCATGCCCAGGCGCTGGGCGATCGGCGCATAGATCTCTAGGGTTTCGCGGGCGATGCGCCGACGCGATTCCGGACTCATCGCATCGAGCGTGCGCATGTTGTGCAGACGGTCGGCGAGCTTGATCAGGATGACGCGCAGATCGCGCGACATCGCCAGCATCATCTTGCGGAAACTTTCCGCCACCGCTTCCTGCTTGTCGCGGAACTGGATCTTGTCGAGCTTGGTGACGCCGTCGACGAGCTCGGCGACCGCCTCGCCGAATTCGGCGACGATCGCCGCGCGCGGCAGCGGCGTGTCTTCGAGGGTGTCGTGCAGGATCGCCGCGCACAGGGTCTCAGCGTCCATGCGCAGGTCGGCGAGGATGCTGGCGACTGCTACCGGATGCGTGATGTATGGCTCGCCGGATTTGCGCGTCTGCCCTTCATGGGCGCTGGCGCCGACCTGGTAGGCGCGTCGCACCGACAGCACCTGTGCTTCGGTCAGGTATTCGGCGAGCTTGGCTTCGAGCCCGCGCACCGCTTCCGGACAGGGGTCCGGACAAGGCGCGCGCGCCGGGTCGACGGTGGTGTGCATACGGGTCATCCCCGGAGCGTACGCGGGCGCGGGGATGCCTTCAATGCGCGCTGGCGCAAACAAAAACGGCCCCGAGGGGCCGTTTTTTGCTATCGCCAATCTGTCGGAGCGGCTTAGTCGTCGCCACCCTTGGACAGGTCGTCATCGACGACTTCGGCGGCGGCCCACTCGAGGGCTTCGCGTTCGGCGCGTTCGCGCTCGGACTTTTCCACTTCCTCGATCACCGTCAGATCGATCCGGCGGCTGGCGATTTCGCGCAGGGCCAACACGGTCGGCTTGTCCTGGTGCTCGCTGTTGTCGAGGACGGGCTCGACGCCCTTGGCGAGCTGACGGGCGCGCTTGGAGGCCATCAGGACCAGCTCGAAGCGGTTGTCCACGACGGACAGGCAGTCTTCCACGGTGATGCGGGCCATACAGTCTCCTGGGTGGAACCGGCCGGACAGGCCAGCCCACAAAATCAATGAGTTACGCTGAACTGCGCATTATACGCGAGCCGGGCTGCCCGGTTCAAACCCTGGCCGCTCAGGACGCCCCGAGCAAGGCCTGGATCAGCGCCGCATGCCGCTCCTCCTGGGCCGTCCGACGCAGGCGCTGGGCAACGAAGATCGAGCGCAGCTCGGCGGCGGCGGCGTCGAAGTGCTCGTTCACCAGCACATAGTCGAACTCGCCGTAATGCGATATTTCCTCGCGCGCGGCCGCCAGGCGCCGGGCGATCACCGCATCGGAATCCTGGCCGCGGTTGAGCATGCGGGTCTTCAGCGCGTCCCGCGACGGCGGCAGGATGAACACGCTCACGCAGTCAGGCATCTTCTCGCGGACCTGGCGCGCGCCCTGCCAGTCGATCTCCAGCAGCACGTCCTTGCCGGCGGCGAGTTGCGGCTCCACCGATTGCCGCGCCGTGCCCTTGTAGTCGCCATGCACCAGCGCGGATTCGAAAAAATCGCCAGCAGCGATCATCCGTTCGAATTCTTCCTTGCTGACAAAATGGTAGTGCTGGGCGTGGCGCTCGCCCGGCCGCGGCTGCCGCGACGTGAACGAGATCGACAGCGCGATGCCCGGCTCGCGCGCCAGCACCGCATTGACCAGACTGGATTTGCCCGCGCCGGAAGGCGCCGCGACGACATAAAGGGTCCCACGCATCGGCTCACTCCAGATTCTGGACTTGCTCGCGCAATTGCTCGATCAATACTTTCAATTCGACCGCCGCCTGCGTGGTGCGCGCATCGACGGACTTCGAGCCCAGCGTATTGGCCTCGCGATTGAATTCCTGCATGAGGAAATCCAGGCGTCGGCCGACCGCCTCCGGCAGCCCGAAAATGCGTCGCGCTTCGGCGATATGGCTGCCGAGGCGATCGAGTTCCTCGTCGACATCGATCTTCTGCAGGTTCAACACCACTTCCTGCTCCAGCCGCCCCGGATCCAGCGGCAGCTTGAGGTCGGCGATTTTCACTTCCATCTTCGCGCGCAAGGCGGCGCGGATTTCCGGCAGCCACTGCTTCACCTGGCCGACGATGCGCTCGATGCCATCGATGCGCTCGTTCATCACCGCCGCGAGATTGGCGCCTTCGCGTTCGCGCGAGGTCACGAACTGCGCGATGGTGTCGTTGAGCAGCGCCATCGCCTCGGATTGCAGGCCGGCCTGATCGAACGCTTCTTCCTCGACCACGCCGGGATAGCGCAGCAACTCGGTGAATTGCAGGCGCATCTGCGGAAATTGCCCGCTCAGGCGCTGGTGCATGTCGGCGAGCTGTTTGACCAGGCGGTCGTTGAGCTTGATCTCGGCGACGGCTGCATCGTTGGGACGATAGCGGAAGCTCACATCGACCTTGCCGCGCGAGATCTTGCCGGCGACGCGCTCGCGGAACTGCGCCTCGATCGATCGCAATTCTTCCGGCGCACGCACCGACAACTCGAGGAAGCGGTGATTGACCGCACGCAATTCGCAGCTGAGCTGGCCGCCGGTGGCGGCGCGTTCGCAGGCAGCGAAGGCGGTCATGCTGCGGATCATGCGGGGCTCCGGCTCGATGTGGACGTGAATGGTAATCTAGCCGACCAGGATTTGTCGGATCAGACCATGACCAGCGTAACCCGGCCAAGCGGCCGCGCCTTCGACCAGTTGCGCGACGTGCGCATCGAGCGGCAATTCACCAAGCATGCGGAAGGCTCGGTGCTCATCAGCTTCGGCGACACCCGCGTGCTCTGTACCGCCAGCGTCGAGAATCGCGTGCCGGGTTTCCTGCGCGGCAAGGGCGAAGGCTGGGTCACCGCCGAATACGGCATGCTGCCGCGCTCGACGCACGAACGCATGGGCCGCGAAGCCGCGAATGGCAAACAAGGCGGCCGCACGCTGGAAATCCAGCGCCTGATCGGCCGCGCGTTGCGCGCCTGCGTCGACCGCAAGGCGCTGGGCGAACGCACCATCACCCTCGACTGCGACGTGCTGCAGGCAGATGGTGGCACGCGCACCGCAGCGATCACCGGCGCCTACGTCGCACTCTGCGATGCGATCTCGGTGTTGAAGAAACGTGGCGACATCAGCCGCGATCCGATCCTCGGCGGCATCGCCGCGATTTCTGTCGGCATCTTCCAGGGCGTGCCGGTGCTCGACCTCGACTACGCCGAGGATTCCAACTGCGACACCGACATGAATGTCGTGATGAACGACGGTGGCGGCTTTATCGAATTGCAGGGCACCGCCGAAGGCCACGCCTTCCGTCGCGACGAATTGAACGCGTTGCTGGCGCTGGCCGAGAAAGGCGTCGGCGAACTGGTGGCGATGCAGCGCGCGGCGCTGGGAATTTGAAAAGCACTACCGAACCCTGTCATTCCCGCGGAGGCGGGAATCCAGTGTCTTTGATCCTGCGGATTTTTCTTTACTGAACAAAAGACGCTGGATTCCCGCCTCCGCGGGAATGACAAACAGGCTTTCAACTCTTCCCATGCCCATGAAGAAAATCGTCCTCGCCACCTCCAATCGCGGCAAGCTCGCCGAGATGCAACCGCTGCTTGCCGATGCCGGTTTCGAACTGGTCACGCAAGGCGAGCTCGGCGTGCCGGATGCGATCGAGGATGGCTATACCTTCATCGAGAACGCGCTGATCAAGGCGCGGCATGCCGCCGCAATGACTGGTTTGCCGGCGCTCGCCGACGATTCCGGCCTGATCGTCGATGCATTGCACGGTGCGCCCGGGTTGATCAGTGCGCACTACGCCGGCGTGCACGGCGATGCCGTCGCCAACATCCGCAAGCTGCTCGCGGAGCTGCGCGGCATACCGGAAGCACAACGCGGCGCGCGCTTCATTTCCGTGATCGTGCTGCTGTGGCATCCGCACGACCCGCAGCCACTTATCGCCGAAGGTCTCTGGGAAGGTCGCGTCCTGGAAACCCCGCGCGGCGACGGCGGTTTCGGCTACGACCCGGTGTTTTTCGATCCCGCCCTCGGTCTCACCGCCGCGCAATTGCCGGCGGAGGTGAAAAATCGCGTCAGCCACCGCGGGCGCGCACTGGCGCTACTGCGCGAGAAACTGGCTGCGCTGGCGCCGTAGGAGCGACGCCAGTCGCGATTTCTACCGCGAGGATGGGAATCGCGACTGGCGTCGCTCCTACAAAGGCGTCGCTCCTACAAAGGCGTCGCTCCTACAAAGGCGTCGCTCCTACAACAGCGTCGCCGCCGCATGGGACAATCTCCGCATGCTGATCCCGCCGCCACTTTCGCTCTACATCCACATTCCCTGGTGCGTGCGCAAATGCCCGTACTGCGATTTCAATTCGCACAACCAGCCGGAACAGTTGCCGGTCGATGACTACGTCGCGGCGCTGGTCGCCGACCTCGAACAGGATCTGCCGCTGGTCTGGGGCCGCACGGTGCACAGCGTCTTTTTCGGTGGCGGCACACCCAGCCTGTTTGCACCGGAAGCGATCGGCCGCATTCTCGACGCCGCCAGCGCGCGCCTGCGTTTCGCGCCGAACGCCGAGATCACCATGGAATGCAATCCCGGCACCGCCGAGCATGGCCGCTTCGAAAACTATCTCGCCGCCGGCGTGAACCGCATTTCCTTCGGCATCCAGAGCTTCGACGACGGTTGCCTGCAGCGGCTTGGCCGCATCCACGACAGTGGTGAAGCCGAGCGCGCGGTGAAGTTGGCGCAGGACGCCGGCTACGACAACATCAACCTCGACCTGATGTATGCGCTGCCGGAGCAGACGTTGGCGATGGCCTTGCATGATGTCGAGCGCGCGATCGCGCTCGCCCCGGCGCATCTTTCCCACTACCAGCTGACGCTGGAACCGAACACAGTATTCGCCGCGAAGCCGCCACAAGGCATTCCGCTCGAAGACGATGCCTGGGACATGCAGGAGCACTGCATCGCGACGATGGCGGCGGCAGGTTATGCGCAATACGAAGTCTCCGCGTACGCGCAGCCGGGCCGGCAATGCGCGCATAACCTCAATTACTGGCGCTTCGGCGACTACCTCGGCATCGGCGCCGGCGCGCACGGCAAGATTTCCTCCGGCGCCAGCGGCGAAATCCTGCGGCGATGGAAAGTGAAAGGCCCGCGCGACTTTCTTGCAAGAGCGCATAGCGATGCGCGCATCGGCGGCGACGATCCGATCGCGCCGGAAAATCGTCCTTTCGATTACATGCTCAATGCCCTGCGTCTGGTCGAAGGGTTTTCGCTCGCGGATTTCGAAGTGCGTACCGGGCTCGCGCGCAGCGTCATCGCCAAACGACTCGAACACGCGCGAATGATGGGCTGGCTGGAAGCGCAGGACGACCGCTGCATCCCCACCGACCTCGGCCGCCGCTTCACCAACGACGTGATCGGGTTGTTCCTGCCCGATTGATTGGCGCTTGATGCAGGAGCGGCGTGAGCCGCGATTTTCCCAATTCGCGACGCCATTTCAAGAAATCGCTGCTCACGCCGCTCCTACATCCCGACCAAGAAATCGGCGCAGAATCGTCGCATGCTCGATTCCGTCCATATCACCTGCCCGTTCTGCGGGGAACGCTTCGAGGCGCTGGTCGATGCGTCGGCCGGCGGCGCCGACTATGTCGAGGATTGCCCGGTCTGCTGCCGACCGATCAGCCTGCATCTACGCACCGGCGAAGATGGCGGCTTCGACCGCCTCGATGCCGATCGCGACGAGTGATCGCCCGATTGGCCCGGTAGGAGCCAGCTTGCTGGCGACTAGGCCTGCCGCAGCCGCAACTACCCCAAAACTCGCTTGCTTGCGTGGATCGAACCTCGTCCTGTCGCCAGCAAGCTGGCTCCTACCTGAGGCTTCCCTTACAATCCGCGCGCCCCAGGTGCTCGGGAAGCCGGTGTGAATCCGGCACTGCCCCCGCAACGGTAAGCCAGAAAGTCTTTCAACATGCCACTGGGCCACGCCTGGGAAGGCGAAAGACGGATTTGATTCCCTGAATCTCATCGCTGGCCAGTCCGGAGACCGGCCTTGGGCATCGCTGCGTCGTCCATCCGGACGCGCGGCCTTATGGCACGTTGCGGAGGGCGACGGGGCAACTCTGACGCTGTCTGCGTCCGCGTTTGTCCTTCTCCCTGCGCCGCTGCTTTTCCCACGCGGGTGAGCGCTTCAGGAGAACGCATGAACCTTGTACTTCGCAACACCGCCTTGTCGGCGGCCATTTCCCTTTCCCTGCTGGGCACCGCGCGGGCCGAGGACGCCAAGACCATCGACAACGTCGTGGTCACCGCCAATCGCATCGAACAGCCGATCGAGCAGACGCTTGCTTCGGTCACGGTGATCACCCGCGCGGACATCGAAACCAGCCAGGCGCCCGATCTTCTCGTGCTTCTGCAACGTCAGGCCGGTCTCGACCTGGTGCGCACCGGCGGCACCGGCGGCGTCAACACGCTGTTCACCCGCGGCAGCAATTCCAAACACACGCTGGTGCTGATCGATGGCCTGCGCGCCAACAGCACCGTGCAGGGCATTTTCGATTTCGCGCACCTGCCGCTGGCGGAGATCGAACGCATCGAAATCGTGCGCGGTCCGCGCGCTGCGCTCTGGGGTTCCGACGCGATCGGCGGCGTGATCCAGATATTCACCCGCGACCCGACCGCCGCCTATGTCGAAGCACGCGGCGGCAGCTACGGCAGCAGCGGCGTCGACACCGGCTTCGGCGTCAGCGATCACGACGTGCGTTTCGGTTTCGCGGTCGGCAGCGACCACAGCCGCGGCTTCTCGGCGACCAACAAAAACAATTTCAGCTTCAATGCCGACGACGACGGTTACGACAACACCCACGGCAGCTTCCGCTTCATCAACCAGATCGGCAGCCAGCGTTTCGCCGCCACCGCGCGCATCGCCGATGCCGAGGTCGAATTCGACCAAGGCGTTTCACATGTACGCACGCAGTCGATCGCCGCGAACCTGCAGGGCGAGTTGACGAAATCCTGGTCGCACCAGCTCTCCGTTGGCGTGATCAACGACGACAACCAGACCACGTCCGACTTCGGTGATTCGTCTTTCGGCGGCCAGCGCGTGTCGCTCGACTGGATCAACAGCTTCGCGGTTAGCGAACACCAGAGCGTGCAGGCCGGCCTGAACTGGAGCCGCGACACCGGCCGCGCCTCCGACAATTTCTACGGCGAATACTTCGACAGGAAACGTCGCGACCTCGGCGGCTTCGTCGCCTGGTCCGGCCGGTTCAGCGCACACACGCTGCAACTGACCCTGCGTCACGACGACGACAGCCAGTTCGGCGGCACCAGCACCGGCAGCGCCGCCTGGGGCTGGCAGCTCAGCGACACGCTGCGGTTGCGCGCGAGCTGGGGCCAGGGCTTCCACGCGCCAACCCTCAACGACCTGTACATCCCCGATGTCTACGGCTGCTGCCGCGGCAATCCGGACCTGCTGCCGGAACACTCCAACAACCAGGAGCTTGGTCTCGACTGGCAGCTCAGCGTCGGCCAGCACCTGGCGATGTCGGCCTACCGCAACCGCATCAACGACCTGATCGAACTCGACGACACCTACACGCAGTACATCAACATCGCCAAGGCCGAGATCAAGGGCGTGGAGCTCGAATACGGCGCCCGCCGCGGCGGCTTCAGCTTCGACGGCAACGCCACCTGGCAGAACCCGCGCGACATCAACCGCGACGAAGCGCTGCTGCGCCGACCCAAGCGCAAGATCAACCTCAGCGCCGGCTACCTGTTCGGCAACGGTCTGTCGTTCGGTCTCGATGCCAGTGCATTCGGCACACGTCCGGATTTCGGCGGCAGCACCTTGCAAGGCTATGGTCGTCTCGACCTGCGCGCCGGCTGGCAGGTCAACCAGGCCTGGTCGTTCGAAGCGCGGGTGGAAAACCTCGCCGATCGCGATTACGAGCTCGTCAGCGGTTACAACACGCCCGGTCGCAGTGGGATGGTAACGGTGCGCTGGAACGCAAAATAATTGGAAACCGGCCACACGCCCGGGCCTCCGGGCGTGTGATCTGGGCCTAGTCGCGAGGCCTGTGCTGTGCCTAGAATCCGGGTGGGGATCTGGATCCGGGAGCGCCGCATGTCTGCATCGGGAAGCCAGTCGCAGGCAATGCCCACGTTGGCATCGCGACATCTGCCGCGGCGCGTGCGCGCGCTGCTCGAGGGAATCCTGGAATTCACCTCCGATGAGCTCGAACGCGGCATCGTCGCGACGCTCAACGAATTCGAACAACAGCTTTTCAAGTTCGCCGAACAGGCGCGCAGCAACATGGTGCAGACGCGCTGGCTGGAATCGCAGCGGCTGATCAAGCGCACCCGTCACGACCTGGTGCCGCGCTTCCTGATCAGCCTGGAAGCGGAACTGGCCAACCTGCGCGAGCCGCAGAACAAGCACAGCTTCATGCAGGGCCGCGGCCATGGCATCAGCGAGCTGTCGCTGGTCAACGAACTGGAAATGGACGAAACCAGTTTCCTGATCGAGATGGCCAGCCGCGCGGAATTGCGCAACAGCCTGCCGCTTTACCTGCTGGGCCAGCGTTTCGGCGTGCTTGCCGGCCGCCCCGCCTTCGACCCCGAAACCCTTCCGATTGGTCCGCAGGCACTGTGCCGGATGATGCGCACCGCCTCCGACTGCCTGGAGCTCAGCGATGACCATCGCCTGATGTTCCTGCGCGCCTTCGACCGCCAGGTGATGCCGATGTACGGCAGCCTGGTCGAGGCGGTGAACACCTTCCTGTGCAAGAACGGCGTGCTGCCGCACCTGCAATACGTGCCCTTGCGTGCCCGCCCGGCATCGCAACCCGCCGCCGAAGCCGCGCCAGCCGCCGCACCTGCCCCGCCGCAGCCGGGCAACTCCGGTGGTGGCGGTGGTTATGGCGGCGGCGGACACGGCGGTGGCCACGCCACCGAGTCGATCGGCCTGAGCCTGGCGCCCCTGCCGGAAAACCGTTCGGCGCGCGCGCAGCTGCATGCCAGCGATGGCCCGGTCACCAGTGAAGGCCTGCGCGGCGATGGCAGCGGTGCCGGGATGCCGGCTACGGCCACCGGCTCGCCCAACGACGGCTGGGGCGCCGGCCCCTCCAGCGGCCCCGGCTCCTCCGGTCCGGCCGCAGGCGCGAACGCCGAAAACACCGGCGAGGAAAATTTCCAGCTGATGCGGCAACTGCTGTCCGGCCGCCGCCAGCTGCTTGGCAAGCTCGGCTCCGACCGCGGCCGCGACACCGGCCCCACCCACGTCGCCACGCCGTCGGCGTTGCAAGACATCCTCGGCAGCCTGCAGGCCAAGGCGGTGACGCCGGTGATGGACAAGGGCAAGCCGGTGATGCGCAGCGTCGGCCACCTCAAGCAGGACATGCTGGCGATGCTGCGCCAGGCCGCGCCCGACCAGAGCGCGCCGGCCCTGGCCGAGGAAGATGGCGACGCGATCGATCTCGTCGGCATGCTCTACGACAGCATCCTCAAGGACGTGAAGCCGAACAGTCCGGCTTCGATGCTGCTGTCCAAACTGCAGGTGCCGCTGCTGCGCGTGGCCCTGCAGGACAAGGGCTTTTTCACCAAGCAGCAGCACCCGGCCCGGCTCATGCTCAATACCATCGCCGAAACCGGCGCGTATTGGCTCAGCGACGACGAGGCCGACGAGGACCTCGTCCACAAGATGAATGCGGTGGTCGACCGCACGGTTCGCGAATTCGACGGCGACATGGGCCTTTTCAGCAACCTGCTCGAAGACCTCAGCTCACATCTGCAGACCGTCACGCGCAAGGCCGAAGTCGCCGAGCGCCGCCATGTCGAAGCCGCACGCGGCAAGGAAAAACTTTCGCATGCGCGCGAACGCGCCGCCGCGGCGATGGAGTCCCTGCTCAAGCAACAGAACCTGCCACGCTTCACCCAGACGCTGCTCAGCCAGGCCTGGACCGACGTGATGGCACTGACCGCGCTGCGTCACGGCGAGGATTCCGATGTCTGGAAGCAGCAGCTGGGATTCGCCGAACGCCTGATCCAGATCGCGCGTACGCCCGCCGACGAACTGGCTGCGCTTGGCGAAGCCAACGCCGGCTTGCAGGCCGAGATCGAGCAGGCCTTGTCGCAGGTCGGCTATCAGGGCGACGAGGCCAATGCGATCGCGCAGCGCTTGGTGCATCCGCTGTCGGGCAATGAAGACGACGCCGCCAGCCGCACCGAACTCACGATGCGCCTGAAGGCGCGCGCCCGCCTCGGCGAGGACCTGAAGACCAAGAAGGAAAAGAAGGTGCCGCTCACCGCCGCCGAACAGGCGCGCTACGAGCAGCTCAAGCAGACGCCGTTCGGCAGCTGGTTCGAGTTCCGCACCAACCAGCAAGGCGACATGGTCCGGCGCCGGCTGTCGTGGTTCAGCACGGTCACCGGCCATGTCCTGTTCGTCAATCACCGCGGCCAGAAAGTCGAGGATCACACGCTGGAAAGCCTCGCGCGGATGATGGTGCAAGGCCAGGTGCGCGTGATCCAGGAAGAAAAAGGCTCCTTGATCGATCGCGCCTGGACCACCGTGATGAATGCCCTGCGTTCCTTCGCCGGCCAACCCGCCCCGAGTCCCGTGCCATGAATGACTATCGCCGCGCCAGACGCCGCAAGGTGGGCTACAACGTCGAGATCGTCGACACCATGACCGAGCTGCCGATCGGCAAGCTCAGCAATCTGTCCGAATCGGGCATGCTGCTGATCCTGCAACAGCCGCTGGTGAACGATGCGCTCTACCAGTTCCGTTTCCGCCTGCCCGACCACACCGGTGTCGAACGCGCCATCGAAGTCGGCGCACACGAACTCTGGGCCGACGAAGCCGCGGCCCCCGGCCAGGCCTGGTCGGGCTTCCGCTTCATCGACGTTGCACCCACCGATCTCGCCTACATCCGCGACTGGGTCGACGCCCCCGGCAGCCAGTACGTCTGAGCGCGTGCCCGCGCGCAGGCTCCTGCTGCTGGGCCTGGCGCTGTCGGTATTTTTCCCGCTCGGCGCCTGCCAGCGCAGCGGCCCGGTCACACGCGAAGAGCTGCATGTCTTCGGTTCGATCACCGATGTCGAGATCCGCGGCACCGATACCGCACACGCCGAAGCCGCGATCGCCGAAGCCTCGGCAATGCTCAACCAGCGCGAGCGCGAATGGCATCCCTGGAAGCCGTCCGACCTGACCCGCATCAATGCCGCTTTCCGCGCCGGACAATCGGTGCAAGCGCCGCCGTCGATCATCAATCTGCTGCGCCGCTCGCAAAACTACGCTGTCAGCAGCAGCGGCCTGTTCGATCCCGGTGTCGGTGGCCTGGTTGAACTCTGGGGTTTCCACACCTCGACCTTTCCCGTCACCACGCCGGTGCCGACGCTGGACCAGGTCGCGGAATGGTTGCGAACGCATCCGAGCGTCCTCGACGTCAGCATCCAGGGCGATCGGTTGTACAGCCGCAATCCGGCCGTGCAACTGGATTTCGATGCCGTCGCCGAGGGCGCCGCCACCTCCGAGATCATCGCGATCTTCCAGCGTCGCGGCATCAAGCACGCATTGATCGGGCTTGGCGGCGACATGATGGCGCTCGGCGACGGCGACGGCGACGGTGTGCCCTGGGTCGTGGGCATGAAGGATCCCTACGGCGGCGCGCT
>Ga0066869_10000046_pt1 | contig 14288 bp, 13 predicted proteins | sample SoimicmetaGmgHMC_FD_62218 | JGI IMG/M metagenome (GOLD analysis project Ga0066869, IMG submission 62218) | Soil and rhizosphere microbial communities from Laval, Canada - mgHMC | ecosystem: Environmental > Terrestrial > Soil > Agricultural land | place: Laval, Canada | collected 2014-09-23 | reverse complement strand
CGCTTGTTGCCTGGCACCCAGGCGCGGGCGGGATCGAGCGCTTCCAGCACCTGTGTATGCAGCAGGCGGCCGAGGCAATATTCGAACAGCGACACTTGGCCATCGGCGTGCACCAGCGCATACACCGTCTCGATGAACTGCTGCAGCTCAGGGCGCGGCCGGCGCCGCAGCATCGGAAACGCGAGCGAGGCCAGCGGCAGGCGCAGCAAGGGATGCAGGCCTTCGAGGCGATCGGCGTAATCGAGCGACTGCGCGCTCATGCGCTTGCCCAGGCGCGCGTTCAGCTCGTACTGCTGGCGATCGCGCACCTTGCCCGCCGGCGCATGCAGCAGGCCGAACAGCAGCGGCATCACTTCCTCGTGATCGCGCACGGCGTTCTGCAGCACTTCCGGAATTGCTTCGTTGATCGCACCGGCGCGGCGATAGTCGTCGGCCTGCGGCGCACCGACCTGGGCGATCACCGCCGGCGGCGTCACGCTGATCTGCACATGTTCGGCCGGCAGCGACGGCGGCGCACCGGCAAGACCCAGCGCCGTATCCTCGTCGAGACCAACCGGGGGAGTCATCGTCCAACGCGCACTCAGATCGCGCAGATGATCGCTGCGGAAACCCGGCTCCAACGCCTTGATGCGCTCGAGCAGGGGTGGATGCGTGGCCATCATCGCCGAGTAACCGACGCCGTCGCCAAACAGCATGTGCGCCACTTCCTCGGTGCCGGAATTGGCGAGCTTGGCGCCTTCCGACAAACCGCCGATCTTCTTCAGCGCACCGGCGATGCCGCCGGTCTGGCGGGTAAATTGCACGGCGGAAGCGTCGGCAAGATATTCGCGCTGCCGGCTGATGCCAGCCTTGATCCAGCGCGCGCAGAACTGCCCGAGAAAGCCGATCACCAACAGGCCCAGACCGATGCCGAGAATGGCGCCCGCATCGCGACCGCGGCCACGACCGCCGCCGTTTTCGAGAATTTTCCGGCCGATGATCGCCAGCACCAGGATGCCGAACAGCAGACCGATCAGGCGGATGTTCAGGCGCATGTCGCCATTGAGCACATGGCTGAATTCGTGCGCGATCACACCCTGCAACTCGTCGCGGTTGAGACGGTTGAGCGCGCCGCGCGTCACCGCGATCGCGGCGTCGCTGGGCGCATATCCGGCGGCGAAGGCATTGATGCCGGCTTCGTCTTCCAGCACAAAGATGTGCGGCACCGGCACGCCCGAGGCGATGGCGATTTCCTCGACGACGTTGCGCAGCCGACGCAGGTTGAAGTCAGTGGTGTTCTCCGGCACCGGCGTGCCGCCAAACTGCTGCGCGACGCTGCTGCCGCCCTGGCGCAGGCTGGCGATGCGAAACAGACTGGCGCAGCCGATGATCGCGAGCGTCAGCAGCGTCGAGAAAAACAGGCCGACACCCATGCCGGAATGACCGCTACCCGGTTCCGAGCCCAAGCCGAGGGCGATCATCAGCACGAGATCGACGGCCGCAACGATCACCAGCACCGCGCCAACAAACAGCCACGTGAGGCGTCGGGACTGGCGGCGTGCGAGATCCTGGCGTTCGAAAAAATTCATGGTGCGCGGTCCGCGTGCACCCTCTCCCATCCCCTCTCCCGCCGGGAGAGGGCCAAGGGTGAGGGTCGCTGCTAGAAGGAGACCTTCGGCGCTTCGCGCTTGGCCGGCTCGGTGATTTCCAGCAGCGCTGCGGCGACGAAGTTGAACATGCCGGCGATCACGCTGGAGGGGAACATCTCGCGCTTGTTGTTATAGGCCATCACCGAATCGTTGTAGGCCTGACGTGCGAAAGCAACGCGGTTTTCGGTCGAGGTCAACTCTTCGGAAAGCTGCATCATGTTCTGGTTGGCCTTGAGGTCCGGGTATTGCTCGCTGACCACCATCAGGCGGCTCAGGGCGCCGCCCAGGCCTTGTTCGGCCGTGGCGAGCTGCCCCATCGCAGCCGCGTCACCGGGACTGGCCTTGGCGGCAGCAAGGCCGCTGACGGCGGCGGCGCGTGCCTTGATCACCGCTTCCAGTGTTTCGCGCTCATGCGCCATGTAACCCTTGGCGACTTCCACGAGATTCGGGATCAGGTCGTAACGTCGCGTCAGCTGTACGTCGATCTGCGCGAAAGCATTCTTGAAGGCGTTGCGGCCGGTGACCAAGCCGTTGTAGATGCCGACAGCCCAAAGCGCGAACACGACCGCCAACACGACCAGCAGGATAAGCAAGGACATGACAACCCCCGTTGTTAAGGCCGGTGCGCAGCGCGCACGATAGAATGGATCTTCCACGCCAGCATACGCAGGACCCGATGCACAAGAAAGTCGGCCTATCCCTGTTCCTGACCATCCCCCTGGCGCTGGCGCCCAGCCCGAACCGGCTAGGCGATTCCAACGCCGCGATGGGCATGCTGCCAAGCATCGCCACTACCGCCGGCAGTGTCGCCAATGCACCCGCAGCCATTCCGCATCATGCGATCGCCGACATCACGCCGTCGGCGCGCGAAGTCGAGCGCCTCGCCGAACAGGTGGTCGCGCAGAAAAATCTGCCCGGCCTGGCGATGGCGATCGTGCAGGACGGCAAGGTCGTCTCGATGCGCAGTTTCGGCGTCACCGAAGCCGGCGGCGCGCAGCCGGTGACCAACGACACCGTATTCCGCCTCGCCTCGCTGTCGAAGGCCTTCGCCGCGACGATCAGCGCGCAACTGGTCGCCGAAGATGCGATGAGCTGGGACAGCCCGATCATCAACCAGCTGCCGGCGTTCAAGCTACGCGATTACCAGAGCGGCGGGCAGGTCACGGTGCGCGACATCCTCAGCCATCGCGTCGGCCTGACCCGCAACACCTATGATCGCGATCTCGAAAACGACTCGCCATATCCGCTGCTGGCCGAGCGCCTGTCGGATGCACCGATGGCCTGCTCGCCCGGCGATTGCTATGCCTACCAGAACATCGCCTTCAGCCTGATCGGCGACCTGGTGTTTGCCGATACCGGCGATTTCTATTCGCACCAGGTCGAGAAGCGCATCTTCCATCCGCTCGGCATGTACGACAGCACCTATGGCCGCGATGGCCTGGAGGCGAGTCCGAGCTGGGCGCGTCCGCACGTGCGCGGCAGCCGCGGCTGGATCGCCGAGCGGCCCAAGGAAAACTACTACCGCGTGCCGCCAGCCGCCGGCGTGAACTCCAGCATCCACGACATGGCGCAGTGGCTGCTCGCGCAGATGGGCCATCGGCCCGATGTGCTCAGCGCCGCAATGCTCAACGAAATCCACACGCCGCAAGTCGACACGCCCGGCGAGCTGCGCGGCTCGCCTTGGCGGCGCGCGCGCCTGGTCAATGCCTACTACGCGATGGGCTGGCGGGTGTTTGATTACTCCGGCCACACCCTGATCTTCCACGGCGGCGCGGTCCGCGGTTATCGCGCGCTGATCGGCTTCCTGCCCGACGAGGACGTCGGCATCGTCGTGCTCTGGAACAGCGAAAGCGCCGCGCCTTCGGGCCTGTTGCCCAGCCTGATGGATCGCGCCCTCGGCCTGCCGACGGAAGACTGGCTGGGCGTGGATACCGAGGAAGCGCACGACTGAGACCGATGACGTAGGAGCGGCGTGAGCCGCGATCTCCTCCGTCGGCGACGCACGTTGAAGGAAATCGCGGCTCACGCCGCTCCTACGCGCGCATCCAACCCCAAAAAGAAAAAAGCGCCTTGCGGCGCTTTTTCTTCGGTCCTTTCCGTACCCGGGAAAGTCTCCCTCCCCGCCTGGGCTACACGGGGAGAGAGTCGAGATTACAGCTATCGGGTTTTCCGGATTACATCGCCGGAGCGACAGGTGCCATCGGCGCAGCCGGGGCAGCCTTTTTCTTCGCAGCAGGCTTCTTGGCCGCCTTTTTCTTGGCAGGCTTCTTGGCCTTTTTCGCAGCAGGCTTCTTGGCCGCTTTCTTGGCAACCTTTTTAGCGGCCTTTTTGGCCGGCTTCTTGGCTACTTTTTTCTTGGCGGCTTTCTTGGCGGTCTTCTTGACTGCCTTCTTCGCGGCCTTCTTGGCCGGCTTCTTGGCTACCTTCTTGGCGGCCTTCTTGGCGGTCTTCTTGACTGCCTTCTTCACGGACTTCTTCGCTGCCTTCTTTACAGTCTTCTTGGCAGCTTTCTTCACGGTTTTCTTAGCGGCCTTCTTGGCCGGTTTTTTCGCAGCTTTCTTGGTAGCCATGGTCAACTCCTCGTCAGTTGGCTTTTGGACGCCCAGTCACAAAGGCACCGTTACGGGACGATTCCCGTAACGCACCGTCGCCGGGCCGAAGCCAGAAGACGGATGGGGTTGCGGCGCGTCAGCGCCGCGAATGAAAACGCCCGGACCAAGGCAGGTCCGGGCGTCGGGATCGGGGTAGCGCGGGATGTGCGCGGTGTTTTTTTAGAGGAAACGAAGCCTGTGTCCACCGTGCCGATGTTCTGGGCGGAGGTCATCATGGTCGTGCGTGTTGTCGACTGGCTATTGATCACTCGCTTCCGCAGGTGTGGGTCTGCTGGGCGAAAGCTAATCACGTGTTTTTACGATGTCAACAACTTTGCAAAAATAATTCCGTCCGCTTGCCGGCGTGCCCCCCGCGCAGAAACTCCGTCGACGCTCATCCGGCGCGGCGGGCGCGTCGCGATATTTCCGCGCATGAAAAAAAAATGTGGCTTTTTCCCGGGCTACAGCAAAAAAACAAAATGCGGCGACGCTTCCGCGGCGGCCACGACATGTTCGCGACGAGCGCTTTGCGATGGCGATCGCCGGCAAATTTTCCGTTTGCGACAGACCTCCGGTTTGGCCGTCGCGGAAGGCCGATTTCGCGAAACTGCGCAGAATTTTTCCGGGTGACGGCGGCGCGAAAAGAATTTCCGGCGACGTTCGCACAACCTTTTTCCGATTCTCGCGACGCTTCCTGGACCTCGGCGGTCGCCGTTCAACGTCGGTCGGATGCGTCCGCTGGCAGCCGTCGCCGACACTTTCCTGGTGCCGATGAAACCGGCGCGACTCGCGCTGCGGCTGCTGACCGACCGACGAAAACGCGGCCGGAAGAAATGTCGCCGCCGGGCATCGCCGCAAATTTCCCGGGACCGAAAAGCAAACCGGCCGCACTAGGCGGCCGGAGCGGGAAGCTTGGCGGGAAGGCTCAGTGGCCTTCGTCCTCGAGCAGTTCGGCGTAGTCATCCGGTGCCAGCAGGTCGGCCATCTGGTCCATGTCGTCGGGCGCGACCACGAAGATCCAGCCTTCTCCGTAAGCATCCTCGTTGATCGTCTCGGGCTTGTCGGAGAGCGCGTCGTTGACCGCGACGACCTTGCCCGAGACCGGGCTGTACACGTCGGATGCCGCCTTGACCGACTCGACTACGGCGACCGCGCCACCGAGCGTGATGGTGTCGCCGATGTTCGGCAGCTCGACGTAAACCAGATCGCCGAGCAGTCCCTGCGCGTGGTCGGAGATGCCAACGGTGACCTGACCGTTGTCCTCGACGCGGGCCCACTCGTGGGATTTCAGGAATTTCAGATCGCCGGGAATCTCACTCATGGCCAAAGCCTCGCAACGGGGTTGGGGGGAATAACGACGGGCACAGTTTACAAGGACGCGCGGCGCGATACAGCCTTGCCGTATCGCAGCATTCGATCACACGCCGGGCTGGGCGGCGCCGTCGCGCACGAACGGATATTTCACCGGACGCACCGGCACCCGCTTGCCGCGGATGTCGACTTCAACCGCGCCGATCTCGCCGGCCGGTACGCGCGCCAACGCGATCGCCTTGCCCAGCGTCGGCGAGAACGTGCCGGAAAGAATTTCGCCTTCGCCGGCGGCGGTGAACACTGCCTGGCCATGGCGCAGCACGCCTTTCTCGTCCATCACCACGCCGATCATCTGCCGCGGCACACCTTTTGCTTGCTGCGCTTCGAGCGCCGCGCGGCCGGTGTAGTCACGGCCTTCATCGAAGGCCACCGTCCAAGCGAGACCGGCTTCGAGCGGACTCACGCTCTCGTCCATGTCCTGACCGTACAAGGCCATGCCTGCTTCCAGGCGCAGCGTGTCGCGTGCGCCAAGACCCGCCGGCTTCACACCGGCGGCGAGCAGGCGATTCCAGAACTCCACCGCCTGCGTTTCCGGCACCATGATCTCGAAACCGTCTTCGCCCGTGTAGCCGGTGCGCGCGACGAACATGCCGTCGGCCTCGACCGCGACGAACTTGCCCAGCTTCTTCGCCGCCGCTGCCGCATCGGGAGTGAGCAGGCTGAGCACCTTGTCGCGCGCGTTCGGTCCCTGCACGGCGACCATGGCCAGATCGCGGCGCTCCTTGATGTCGATCTTGAACGGCGCGGCCTGCGCGGTGATCCAGGCTACGTCCTTGTCGCGGGTGGCGGCGTTGACCACGACGCGGAAGAAATCCTCGGACATGAAATAGATGATCAGGTCATCGATCACGCCGCCATTGCCGTCGAGCATGCACGAGTACAGCGCCTTGCCCGGCTTGGTCAGCTTCTCGACCGAGTTGGCGACCAGCATGCGCAGGAACGGGCGGACGCCGCTGCCGCGCATGTCGAGCACGGTCATGTGCGAGACGTCGAACATGCCGGCATCGCGACGCACCTGGTGATGCTCCTCGATCTGCGAGCCGTAGTGGATCGGCATGTCCCAGCCACCGAAGTCCACCATCTTCGCGCCGAGCGCACGATGGGTCTCGTTGTAGATCGTCTTCTGGGTCATCGTCGGTCCGGGCTGGCGGGAAAGGCGCGCATTATCGCAGAGCCGGAAAGCACACGGGACGCCGAAGCGTCCCGTCCCAGAGGAAGACGCCGAAGCGTCCCGTGTTTTCTATACCTATAAGTACGGCCACCGATCAGTCAGCCGGATCCACCTTCAGCGTCATGCTGTCGATCGCGACCACGCGCACCTTGCTGCCGACCGGAAGGTCGGTGCCCTGCACGGTCCAGAAGGCGTCGCCGATTTTCACCCGGCCGCGGCCGTCGACGATCGCGGTGTCGAGTTCCAGCACGCGACCGACCATCTGTTCGCCGCGACGGTTGAGCAGCGGGCGGTCGCTGGCTTTCTGCATGCGGCGGAAAAATTGCAGATAGACGCCGATCGACACCAGGCTCAACACCACAAACACCAGCGCCTGCCAGACCGGCGCCAGCGGCAGCAGCCACACCAGCACGAACGTGCCGGCGGCGGCGAAACCCAGCCAGAGCAAAAATGCCCCGGGCACGACCATCTCCGCCGCCATCAGCAGCAGCGCGGCACAGGCCCAGAAAATCATTGCCTTGCTCATCTCAAGTCCCCGGCAGGCGTGGCGGCTTGGCGGCGATCATCGCCTGTTGCTTGCTCAGGCTGTCCTTGGCCAGTTCGGCGATACCAGCAATCGTGCCCATGACGCCGGTGACGTCGGTCGGCAGGATCATCAGCTTCTGGTTCGGCGAGTTGGCGAATTCCTTCAGCGCCTCGACGTATTTCTGTGCGATGAAGTAGTTGATCGCCTGTACATCGCCCTGGGCGATCGCAGTGCTGACCAGTTGCGTCGCCTTGGCTTCGGCTTCGGCGAGGCGCTCGCGCGCTTCGGCTTCGCGGAATGCGGCCTCCTTCTTGCCTTCGGCGCCGAGGATCGTGCTCTGTTTCTCACCCTCGGCCTTGAGGATCTCGGCCTGGCGGAAACCTTCCGCTTCCAGGATGTTGGCGCGCTTCTCGCGCTCGGCTTTCATCTGTCGCGCCATCGAATCGATCAGGTCGCGTGGCGGCTGGATGTCCTTGAGCTCGATGCGGTTGACCTTCAGGCCCCAGGGATGCGTCGCCTGGTCGACCGCGACCAGCACCTTGGCATTGATCTCGTCGCGCTTGGACAGCGACTCGTCGAGATCCATCGAACCGATCGAGGTGCGGATGTTGGTCATCACCAGGTTGAGGATGGCGATTTCCAGCGTCGCCACTTCATACGCCGCCTTGGCTGCGTCGAGCACCTGGAAGAACACCACGCCATCGACCTTCACCACCGCGTTGTCCTTGGTGATCACGTCCTGGCTGGGCACGTCTAGCACCTGCTCCATCATGTTGATCTTGCGACCGACGCCCTGGTAGATCGGCATCAGGAAGTGCAGGCCCGGGCTCATGGTGTGGGTGTAGCGGCCGAAGGCTTCCACGGTCCACTCGTAACCCTGCGGCACCATGCGTACCGCCTTGGCCACGAAGATCACGCCCAGCAACATCAATACGATCACGACGAATCCCATAACCCGCTCCTTGTCTGTTCAAGGTCCAGTATATGCCCGGGGCGCAACCTGCCCGCGACCGCCTGCGACCCTTTCCTCCAACCCGGCATCCGTATCGATGTGAGCCAGCCCTCGTCCTTCGCGATCGATGTGCCCGACTCGTTGCTTGCCCGCGCCCGCCGTGGCGAGGCAGCGGCGTTCGAGCAGTTGTATCGCTGGTTCGAGCGGCCGGTGTTCACCCTGGCGCTGCGCCTGTGCGGGCAGCGCGAGGAAGCCCAGGACATCCTGCAGGACACCATGCTCAAGCTGTTCGACCGTCTCGGTGATTTCCGCGGCGACTCGCCGTTCTGGGGTTGGCTGCGTCAGATCGCCGTCAACGAAACCTTGATGCGCCTGCGCAAGCGCGGCCGCATCAACGTTGACGACGATGCCATCGAGGCCGATCTGGAATCGCACGAGGCATTGCCGCCTGCGGCCGCCGATGCCGCATTGATGACGCGGGCCTTGAACGCGCTGCCCGATGTCACCCGCAGCGTGCTCTGGCTCTACCACGCGGAAGGTTTCACCCACGACGAGATCGCCACGACGATGGGCAAGACCATTTCCTTTTCCAAATCGCAGCTCGCCCGCGGCACCCGCAAGCTGCGCCTGCAATTGCAGATCGATACCGAGGTACCCGTCCATGGCTGACCTGCGCTCCCGCGAGCAAGACATTCCGATCGCCCAGGCATTGGCCGCGCTGCCGCTGGAAGCACCAGCGACCAGCGCCTGGCCGGTACTCGCCGCCCACCTCGCCGCGAAACGGCAGCGCCCGCGTTGGCCGTTGGCGGCAGCCGCGGCAGCAGTGATCGGTCTCACCCTGTTCCTGTTGCCGCGCATGACGCCGCCGGAGTCGCAGTCCGTTGCGCAATCGACGACGTCGGGCAGCGCCGCGGCCACAATGGATTCCGGATCGCTCCCCGCACTGATGTCGGAATCGGCACGACTCGAACGCCTCGTCGCCACCGCCAGCGACGACGGCGCCAGCAGCGCCAGCACCGCCGCGCTCAGCCTCGCACTCGAAGACAACCTGCGCACGCTCGACAGCGAACTCGCGCAGGCACGCGACCCCGCGCAGCAGCTGTCGCTCTGGCAGCAGCGCGTGGAATTGCTGCGCGATGTCGCCCGCGTCGAAACCTCACGCCACTACCTCGCCTCGCAAGGCCGTAGCTTCGATGTCGCCCTGGTCTCCGCTTATTGATTGTTTCCCCACCGACCCGACCGCCACGCATCCGCATCCACCGCACACCCATTACCTGTCTGAGGAGACACCGATGAAAACCCGATTGCTGTCCTTGTTCATCGCCGCGGCGCTCAGCGCCGGCGCCGCGCAGGCGGATCCGCCGGCAAAAGCCCCGGTCGCTCCGACCGCCCCGACCGCGAAACAGGAAGCCACACGCGCGGAAATCGACCGCCTGGTCGCGCGCATCCAGGAGCTGAGCAAGGATCTCGGCGACGGCAACGATGTCCGCGTGATCGTGCGTCGCGTCGGTGGACCCGGTGGCCCGGGCGACGATCACGAACGCATGCGTCCGCGATGGAAGGAAGACGACGGCGGCGATCGCGAGGTGCGCATCATCCGCAATGGCGGCGATGGCCCCGGCGATGACGTCGCCCGCGCCGGTCGCCCCGGCCTCGGCATCGTGATGGCACCCAATCCCGCCGCGAACGGCGTGCGCGTCGCTGCGGTCTCGCCCGACAGCCCTGCGCAGAAAGCCGGCTTGCGCAGCGGTGACGTCGTACTCGCGATCGACGGCAAGAAGATCGCCGGCAACGGCACCGCCGCCGTCGACAGCGCGCGCACGCTGCTCGGCGATCTCAAGATCGACCAGGTGGTGAAACTCAACTACGCCCGCGAAGGCAAGACCTTCGACGCCAGCGTCAAGGCCGGCGCGATCCGCCACATGGTGGTGTTCAACCGCGAAGAGCGCGGCCTGCCGCGCATGGAAGGCGGTCCCGGCGGCGATCACATGATGATGGTGCCGCCGGAAGTGGAGATGGACATCCAGCGCATGGGTCCGATGAAAACCTGCGCACCCGGCAACGACGACTGCCATCTGCCGGCGATGTTCCAGGCGTTCCGCTGGCAAGGATTGAACCTCGCTTCGGTCGATGCCTCGCTCGGTCATTACTTCGGCACCGACAAGGGCGTGCTCGTACTCAGCAGCGGGCCGGAACTCAAGGGACTGCAGTCGGGCGATGTGATCCAACGCGTCGCCGGCACCGCCGTGACCTCGCCGCGTGATGTGATGCGGGCACTGCGCGGCAAGAACGAAGGCGAACAATTGCAAGTGGACGTGTTGCGCGACCACAAGGCAGCAGCGGTATCGCTGACCGTGCCGAAAGCGCGCGCCCTGCCCTTCATGACGCCGCCTCCGCCACCACCGGCGCCGCCCGCACCGCCGGCGCCACCGCGTGCCCGCGGCAGTGCACCGATGGCCGCGCCGCCTGCACCACCCGCACCACCGGCGCCGCCGCGCGGCGGCATGGCGTTCGCTCCGGAAGCGCAACCGGCTTATTACGCGGTGGAAACCAGCGATGGCCCGGGCAGCGACAGCAACGACGGCGAAGAAATCGAACTGGTGATCGCACCGGCGCGATAACGACGGAGCAAGAGCTTCTTCGCGGATGCGAAGAAGCTCGCTTGCATCGCTGTGATGGAGCGCTCCGCAATGCGCTCCCATCGAGACGTGAACTCTCCCGCGAAGAAACTGCCGTCACCCCCGCGCAGGCGGGGGTCCAGTGTTTTTCGCCACGCCGTCAGCGCTCGATCGTCATCGCAAGACCTGCGCAGTGGCCTCGGCGCCGCGCATCCATCCCGCTATACTTCACCCATCCCATCGGGGAGTAGCCGCCCGCCCACGCGGAGGCCTGCGTCAACACACTTGGTCGGCATCGACCATGGCGCAGGCGGCGATACGTGCGTCGTATCGACTGGCAAGACCTTTGGTTGTCGATGCGCGCCCTGCCGGGCCGCGCATCGCCAGCCATTGCGTCCACGCCCGGCCTGGAGTCACCGATGCAAACCCTGCTCATCGCCACCGTCACCGTCGCGCTCGCCGAAATCGGCGACAAGACGCAGTTGCTCGCACTGCTGCTCGCCGCGCGTTATCGCAAACCCTGGCCAATCATCGCCGGCATTCTCGCGTCAACGCTGGTCAATCACGCGGTCTCGGCGTGGGCCGGCGCCTGGGTGGCGGCGCAGATATCGCCGCAGGTGCTGCGCTGGATCGTGGTGGTGTGTTTCCTCGCCGTCGCCGCTTGGGCCCTGATCCCCGACAAGCTCGACGAAGCCGAAGTGAAGCCGCCGCGTTACGGCGCGTTCGTCGCCACGCTGATCGCCTTCTTCCTGGTCGAGATCGGCGACAAGACCCAGGTCGCGACGATCGTGCTCGCGGCGAAATACACACCGCTGTGGCAGGTGATCAGCGGCACCACGATCGGCATGCTGCTGGCCAACGTACCAGTGGTATTGCTGGGCGCGCGTTTCGCGCAGCGCCTGCCGCTGAAGGCCGCGCGTTTCGCTGCCGCCGGCGTGTTCCTCGCCCTGGGCCTGTGGGTCGCCTGGTTCGGACTCGCTACCTGACACCGCCCCAGCCAGCGGCTATGCTCGGGTTCCCCCGGTATCGACTGCAGCGCACGCTTGAGCACGCTCCGCGAAACCCTCATCGACCTGCGCCGTTCGCTGAGCGAGCCGCCCGACGAGATCATGCTCGAGGTCGGCGCCGGCGGCGAAATGCTGCTTGCACGCCTGCGCATCCTGATCGCGGTCTTCATGATCCTGCTGCCGGCGATCAACTACCTGGGCACGCACGACACCTACGAAACCGTGGCGGGATTGTCCGGCGTGGGCCTGGTGTTGCTGCTCGCCCAGGTCTGGTTGAACCTCGCGCGCCAGCATCGTCGGCATCGCTGGCTGCCGTTCGTGTCCTCGGCCTTCGATGCGACCCTGGTCACCTTCGTATTGCTCATGCTCGCGCTGCGCTCGCCGGCGGCGGGTTTGAACAGCGTGGTGGTCTGGTGCTTCTATCTGTTGGCGATCTTCGCCACGTCGCTGCGCAACGATGTCCGCGTGACGCTCAGCACCGGCCTGCTGGCGATCGCGCAATTTCTCGCGCTGTCTTTCTTCTTCCAGGCGCATGCCGATGCACCGCTGGTGTCGGCCGACTACGGCACAGTGCAATTGTCCAATCAGGTGCAGCGTGCGCTGCTGCTGGCGGCCTCGACCCTGGTCACTGCCATCGTGGTGTTCCGCCTGCAGCGGCTGGTGCAGCTGTCCGGCACCGACGGCCTGACCGGTCTGCCCAACCGCACCTACCTCAATCATCGTGTACCGCAGATCCTCAGTGATGCTCGCGACCAGGGCCACACGCTGTCGCTGGCGCTGATCGATCTCGACCACTTCCGCCGCATCAACGAAGAACTCGGCCATATCGCCGGCGACGGCGCGTTGCGCCACGCGGTCAACACTCTGCGCATGGAACTGGGTCGCGACGAGCCGCTGATGCGTGTCGGCGGCGAGGAATTCGTGCTCATCCTGCGGCAGCCGCTGGGCGCGGCCTGGGAGCGCCTCGACTTCCTGCGTCGACGCCTCGAAGCCAAGCCCTTTATCGTCGAAGCGGGTGCGGAACCGCGCGCACTCACCTTCAGCGCCGGCGTCGCCTGCAGTCCGCAGGACGCCGTCGATGTCTCCGGCCTGATGCGCATGGCCGACCTGCGCCTGATCGGCGCGAAGAAGGCCGGCCGCAACCGGGTGATGGCGCGCGACCCGAACTGAGGCGCCCGTCGCATCCCCGCGCGGGCGCTTTGCCTCGCCTTGCCGGAACCGGAGCCCTGCTCTACCCTGCGTGATCGCTCATGGGGACGGGATTCTGATGGATATCTTGAAAGGCCTGTTCGGCCTCGCTGTTCTGCTCGGCATCGCCTGGCTGTTTTCCAACAACAAGAAGCGTGTCGACTGGAAGCTGGTGCTGACCGGTGTGAGCCTTCAGATCGCCTTCGCCTCGCTGGTGTTGCTGGTGCCCGGCGGCAAGGACGCCTTCCAGATGCTCGGCGACGGCTTCGTCAAGATCCTGAGCTTCGTCAGCAAGGGCTCCGACTTCATCTTCGGCAGCCTGATGGACACCTCGAAGTACGGCTTCATCTTCGCTTTCCAGGTGCTGCCCACCATCATCTTTTTCGCCGCCCTGATGGGCGTGCTCTACCACCTCGGCGTGATGCAGCAGATCGTGCGCGCAATGGCCTGGGCGATCACCAAGGTGATGCGCGTATCCGGTGCGGAAACCACCAGCGTCTGCGCCAGCGTGTTCATCGGCCAGACCGAGGCGCCGCTGACCGTGCGTCCCTACATCGGCAAGATGACCGAATCCGAATTGATCACGATGATGATCGGCGGCATGGCGCATATCGCCGGCGGCGTGCTCGCCGCGTACGTCGGCATGCTCGGTGCGGGCGATCCGATCATGCAGGCGTTCTACGCCAAGCATCTGCTCGCCGCCTCGATCATGGCCGCTCCGGCGACGCTGGTGATCGCCAAGATCCTGATCCCGGAAGTCGGCGAGCCGCTGACGCGCGGCACAGTGAAGATGGAAGTGGAAAAAACCACCGCCAACGTGATCGATGCCGCGGCTGCGGGCGCCGGCGACGGCCTGCGCCTGGCGCTGAACATCGGTGCGATGCTGCTCGCCTTCATCGCGCTGATCGCGCTGGTGAACTGGCCGCTGACCTGGATCGGTGATGTCACCGGCCTCGCCGCGTATCTGGGTCATCCCACCGATCTGGCGACGATTCTCGGCTATCTGCTTGCACCGATCGCCTGGGTGATCGGTGTGCCCTGGTCGGATGCGACCACGGTCGGCGGTCTGATCGGCCAGAAAGTGGTGATCAACGAATTCGTCGCCTACTTGCAGCTCGCCGACATCGTCAACAACAAGGTGCCCGGCGTCAGCCTGAGCAAGCACGGCGCATTGATCGCGACGTACGCGTTGTGCGGCTTCGCGAACTTCAGCTCGATCGCGATTCAGATCGGCGG
>Ga0066869_10000042_pt1 | contig 14677 bp, 31 predicted proteins | sample SoimicmetaGmgHMC_FD_62218 | JGI IMG/M metagenome (GOLD analysis project Ga0066869, IMG submission 62218) | Soil and rhizosphere microbial communities from Laval, Canada - mgHMC | ecosystem: Environmental > Terrestrial > Soil > Agricultural land | place: Laval, Canada | collected 2014-09-23 | reverse complement strand
AGACCCTCTCGCAGATAGCGATAAGCTCATCCAGTGTCCAGAAGGCATCCTCTAGAGTTACGTTATAGCTATCAATCATCGTACTTCCCCTAGATACTGATTAGTGAGAGCCTGTTCAATACGAGTAACTGTAGTGTACTGAGGCAGGCCAGTAAGGCTCAGGCTAAGAGCTTTACGTAGTCCAGCGTTAGCATCCCTCGCTGTAAGCTGGAAGGTTTCGCTCCATGACCTACCACACTGGTCATAGAACACTGTGTAACTAAGCTCCTTCATGGTAGCTCCCTTCGGTAGTTGACTAGCTCCCATACCCTAAGGATAGGGGACAGGAGCCTAGAAGTCAAGCTCTACCTCAAAAGAAACTACCCTAGCCTCTATCCCTAGTCCTGAGAGCCTAAGCTCCCCATTAGACAGAGACAGGCTCAGGCTCTCCCTAGGAGCCGTAGACGGAGCCCTAGACCCCTTACGCTTCACTCCCTTAGGAGAGAACCTAAACAGCGGAGTAGCTAGAGGCCCATGATCCGGATTACCCTCCTGACCAGCGTTAGAGTGATTGCTAATACCGAAGGTAGGTAGCTGCTCTACCAGCTTCTTGAAGTCAGCGTCTAGCTCTAGCTCATTGTAGAGGGAGGCTTTCTTATCGAGCAGGTAAGCTAACACTATCTGTACGTACTCCTGGCAGAGATTAGCTCTCCCATGCTCAGCCTCACTAACCCTGCTATGAGTAATACGCTTCCCTGCATGAGCCGTAAGAGCCTCAGAGAAGTCAGCATTACGTAGGTTCAGCTTAGCTCTTACCTCAGCTAGCCTCAGGCCTACAGCTACCTGTACATCATTACCGTCCTGTACACTCATGACTTATCCCCTTTGTAAGCTGTCCACTGAAAGCCGCATACTAGACACTTCCAGTACCCATGATGCTTACGTACCCTAGTAGTCTGACACTTCGGACAAACCCAGCAACGGCTCATGACATACCTCTAAGTAAGTCATTGATGGTAACGTGAGGCATATCTCCCTGAGCTACAGCATTGAAGATAACTCCAAACATAAAGCTATCTCCGCTAATCCAGCCGATAGGCATAGGCCCATAGTAGACAGTAAGCCTATGGCTATCCTCATCTACTATCCTCATATGCAAAGGCTCCGAGACTAGGGAGTAGGTATCCTCCACTAGATCGCAGAGCCATTGCTTACACTCAGCCTCCTGAGTAACAGGATCGTAGGGTAGCTTATAGAGCTTCATGCTTCCCCATCCTCTAGAGCCTTTATCCGAATCTCTAGAGCGTCAAACTTCACCTGTATTAGCTCAAAGGTTTCAGACGTAACAGTAATGAATGCTCCTACGGCTGGTACCCATGTACTGATTAGCTCATCCAGAGAAGCCATCCGGATATCGTGAGCCAGCTTATCAAGCTGAGCTACAAGCTGCTTAGTTGCATCGTTACTACCTTCCATCCCTATTCCCCTTCCCTAAGGGTTAGACAGGTACTACCTGACTAAACTGACGTACTATCACTACCTCTCTCCACTTGCAGTAAATCCTACCGTCATCATGCCGAAGTACGGTAGCTGTACGGATATGGTTTAGGTAAACTACCTTCACCTTATCCCCTGGCCTAACTGTAACAAACTGGTTATCACTATTGCCCATACTAGTAGGCACACTATCAGTAGTAGTATCCATATGAACAGTAACCTAGGCCCCTTCATCGCTCTTATCCAAACGCTCCCTCTCCTTACTGTAGCTACCTCGCCAGTAGTCTAATAGCTCATCTATCTGACTACTAGCAATACCCTGCATATGGCTCCCTGCTCCTACTACGTACCAAACGAATGAGTCAGGGAGCTTATACATCTGAGCATAGTCTACAGCCTCTCGGTAGAGCCTGTCAATGAGGCTCTCTAGCTTAGGGAGTCCGCTGCTACTCATGCTGCTACTTTGGGAGGGTTAGTTACTACTGCATCCTCAGGTAGCTCCTTGAACATAGCTCCAAAGCTAGCTTTCATCTGAGCCTTATACTGCTCCGGTACTCCTACTCCCCACCTTACGTAAAACTCTCCGGTACGAGGGTTTACAGTCAGAGTCATACATTCCATTACTTCAAGCATGTTAGTGTATCCCCTTCTGGTGGTCTACCCATTGAGCGTAGCGTATCTGTTGATCCTGTTGCTGATGGAGCTTCTTAGTATAGTCAGTAGGTAGCTCATAGTTACGAGGGCTTACAGCTACAGGCTCTAGCATGAGCCAGTTTCCGTTACTTCCTCTTTTACGCTTCATTGAAACTGCTCCCAGAAGTCTGTAGCTCCGTACTCCTTAGGCTCAGTCTCTATGTATGTCTCTCCCCTCATCTCTGCTTCTAGCTGTAGCTGCTCCTGCTCCTGATGGTATAGGTGAGACTGCTTATACCAGAAGTTATGTTTCATCAGGTATCTATGCCTATGAGCCTCTCGCTTATCATGCTTCTCCTGAGCGTAGTCTCTCCCAGGTTCTACGAGAGGCCTAGACGTATCTACAGGAGTAGCTATAGAGTCCAGCCATTCTGCAAACTCCTGCTCTGCTGGTGTACGTACATAATCTGTCGGCATCACCCTATCCCCTTGGTAGGTATGTTTACACTATAGAAACCCCTGCAAATGGGCTGGTTGCTCCTGGGGCTCCCAGGTGAGACAATACCAGACCTACCGGAAGCCCGCAGGTGTCTACACAGATACCGTTACATTGAAAGGCTAGGTGAGCTAGTTGAGTAAGTCTAGTGACGCTTCTATGATGGAGCGTCTACAGCAGGAGGCTGCTACAGGTTGGAATCCTGAGCCTGGGGAGACACTTGTAGGAGTTATTACTTCCATCAAGTCTAGTAACCCTAACGAGTATGGAGTCTATCCTATCGTTACGCTACAGACTGATGATGGTACGATGGTTGCTCTGCATTGCTTCCATCAGGTACTTAGGTCTAGGCTCTTGGAGAAGCGTCCTGCTCCTGGGGAGAGGATGGCTGTACAGTATCTCGGAGAGGTAGAGAAGGATGATAGGCCTTACCATAACTACGCTGTAGTGGTGGATAGGCCTACTGACACTGAGGCTCAGGCTACCTGGGATACGTTTGCCCAGGACACTACAGAGCTTCCGGTAGAGTAGTTGATAGCTCTAGGTTAGTGGATAAGCTACAGACACCAGCTTCCGGTACACTAACCTAGTAACGGGGCTCCCTTAGCTGAGAGGCTAGGGGAGCCCTTCTTTTTGGGCTCTACTCACTCTACCTCCCAGGGGCTTAGTTACCCATGAAGTTTACAGGTAAGGATTCCCATGTACGTAGGCTCACTAAAGCTGAGTCTATCGAGCGTGGAATACCTCCAAGTCAGGAGCGTTACGTAGTCACTAAAGACTACACTGACCCATTCGAGGGTAAGCGTTACCATGAGGGACAGACGCTACCGAATAGGCAGGGACGTAACGTACAGGCTCAGGAGAGGGGTAACTATAAGAGCTACTCTCAGTACTCTAACATTTGGAGTCCGAAGGCTTCTCCTACAAAGGCTGAGGTACGAGAGCGTAACTCATTCATACGTACATCAGCTAAGAAGTCTGGTAGGGCTCCCGATGCTATCCGTACTGACCCTGACGTTAGAGCAGCGTATACAGATTGGGCAATGATAAGTAATAGGGATAGGAAAGATAAGTCTCCCTCAGGCCCATTAGCTCAGTGGCTAGTAGCACTAGACCTAAGGGATGAGGATGCAGATTATGACGTAGGGCAAACTCCACAAGGGACAGGGGACTAACATGCTTAGTGCGGATACCGTAGAGCAAGCTCAGAAGTTTAGTCAGTGGAAGCGGGACGATACGATAGATAACACTATCAAGTGTCCGAAGTGTGAGAAGTACTATGACTACCGTATCTACATGGTACACACTTGCTCACCTGCTAAGGAGTCTCTCGGCTTCATTCCTAGTGTCTGATGCCTAAGAGGCCTCATGGTAGACCAGTTAGCTTCCTAGGGGTAGACGGAGAAGCTATCAATGGTAAGTACGTTATGCTCTGCTGTAGTGACGGTACCTACGTAGAGGATATGGAGGGGCTCTCTACTGAGGCCTGCTTTGAGTTTCTACTAGGGCTCAAACGTAAGTACCCTCATCATGTAATCGTAGGGTTTGGCTGGACATACGATGCTAACATGATGCTAAAGGGGAAGCCTCCTCATATGCATAGGACACTTGCTGAGCAGATATGGAAGGATCGTAGCTGCTGTATTGTAGTACCTGGGGGAGCTATCTACGAGGTTACTTGGATACCTTCCAAGCTGTTAGCTATACAGTCAGACGTTAGGGCTGAGGTACAGGACGTATTCGGCTTCTTTCAAACCCGCTTCTTAGTAGCTCTAAAGGATTGGAAGATACCGGACGTAGACGGAGCCTTTGAGCGTATCGAAGCAGGGAAGCTCAATAGAGGTAGCTTCACTCCTGAGGAAGTAGAGTCAATACGTCAGTACTGTATTACTGAGTGTGAGATGCTAGTAGAGTTATGCGAAGCTCTACAGGATGCTTTTAGAGCTACAGGCCTGCATGTACGTAAGTGGATAGGGGCTGGTGCTGCTGGACAGGCTCTCATACAGAAGTATGGAGTACTAGAGCATCACACTCCTGACTATGCTCTAAAGCCTGAGATACATGAAGCTGTTATGTCTGCCTACTATGGTGGTAGGTTTGAGATGTTCAGACAGGGGTACTTTGAGACTTGTAGTAACTATGACATTATCTCAGCGTATCCCTACGAGTGTCTAAGTCTGCCTACGCTATACGGCTCCTGGGAGAAGCGTACTAAGTATGATGCTAAAGCTGAGTACGCTCTCTGGCTCTGCTCCTGGGAGCTACCTGGGGAGCGTAAGGTAATGCCATTCCCTTATCGTAGGAAGGGACGTATCTACTACCCCTCCATAGGTAAAGGCTGGTACTGGGCTGCTGAGGTACGGGCTGCTAGGTTGCTTCATCCGGAGATACGTATAGAGGGAGGTTACGTCTATAAGCCTAGCTCAGATGTAAAGCCGTTTGCATTCCTGCTAGACGTATGGGAGAAGCGTAAGGAAGCTAAGGCTAAGGGTCTAGCTAGTCAGAAGGCTTATAAGCTAGAGATGAATAGCCTGTATGGGAAGCTAGCTCAGGGGAGAGGGTTTCAGGGTAAGGTACCTAGACAGCGTAGCTTCGTTTGGGCTGGCATGATAACGTCAGGGACTAGGGCTAAGCTCCTACTCATGTTGAAGGGTCAGGCTGATAACGTCATAGCTACTGCTACTGATGGTATCTTCTTTGAGCATGACCCTGAGTACCCTGTAGGGACAGAGCTAGGAGAGCTAGAGGGTAATACCTTCGCAGACTTCTACCAGATAGCTAACGGTATCTATTACTCACCTAATACTAAGCTCCGTACTAGGGGCCATCATCCTGGGGAGCTTGATTGGGATTTGATTACTGCTATATGGGATGAGGAGAAGATAAACGGAGCGTATAGGTACAATGCTCGTAGATTCATAGGGTTAGGTAACGCTCTGATGCGTAAAGACTTCGGGCTCTGGTGCGAATGGGTAGAGTCGGAGCGTAGTATCCATATGGCGCAATGGTTACGTAAGTACCTAGACGCTGAGGAAGATACCTCACTATTGCTAGGGGAGTTTGAAGGTGATAACGTAAGCTGGTATCCTCCTATGGAGACTCTGACCCTGGGGGATAGCTACCGTCCTAAGACTGACATATTTAGCAATCAGAGTGAGGCAGAGCGTAACGCTGTACTAAAGTACATTGAGCTACTAGACCAGCCTGACATAATGATTGATAACTAGAAGGGAGCAGTAGTGTCAGAGAAGGTATCAGAAGCTCTAGAGCAAGCTGCTGAGGCTGCTCATGAGGATGAGCTAGAGGATGCTGTAGAGGATGCTGTAGAGGATGCTGTAGAGGCTGTAGAGGATGTAGAGGATAAGGTAGATGAGCTAGAGCATGAGGTAGAGCTACTGCCTACTGCTGATGAGCTTCACTCGATGATGCATGAGTGTATTAGGGAGGAGATTCCTAACATAGCTGCTGCTGTAGCTGCTGAGCTAAGGCCTGAGCTTGAAGCTGTAGAGGATGCTGTAGAGGATGCTGAGGAAGCCGTAGAGGATGTAGCTGATGAGGTAGAGACTGAGGCTGAGGTAGTGGAGGATGAGCTACCTACTGAGGCTCCTGAGCCTGATAGCCCTCCTGAGCGTACTCACTGGCTCCATCGGAAGCTACGCTAATGCCTATTACGTTCATACGTAAGAAGTGTCAGAAGTGTGGTAAGACACTAGTTACTAAGGAAGGCTCCCCAGGTAACATCAAGGTTTGTCCCTACTGTGCTACTCCATATAAGCCAGGTGACGTAAGTGAATCCTGACTTCTCATTTGATGAAACACTACAGGCTGTACCGAAGCCTAGGAAGGTTAGAGCTAAGAAGGCTGATGTAGCTCCTAGGCTAGATGAGGCTATAGAGTCTCACCTTCCTAAGACTCCTACAGCTAGGCTCACTAAGGATCTCCGCACTATTCAGGACGGACTACAGCAAGCGTTTACCTTCCTGGGTATCGGAGTGTCTATGGTGAACCTGTATGACGCTTCTGTTATCCATGAGAATAGCGAGCTTCTCGCTAAACACTGGACTAAGGTAGCAGAGCAGAATCCTACTGTACGTAAGTACCTACTCAACCTGCTACAAGGTGGGGTTTGGGCTGGTGCTATCACTACTACTATTGCTGTCCTGCTTCCGATTGCTGCTAATCATGTACCTGACATTCCTGCTGAGGTAGTTGATATGGTAGGTACCATCGGAGTGAAGCTACCTGATGAGAGCCTAAAGGATATGGCTACTCTGAGAGAAGGGTACTCATCAAATGGTGACGGTAGCTCTACCTAGTAGGATAGGCTGGACAGACTTCCTAGAGGATACGTTTGATTGGAGACAGGGAGAGCATGTTACCCTGTTAGGTCATACGGGCTCAGGTAAGACTACGCTAGCTCGGCATATTATCCAGAAGCGTAGTCATAAGCTGATATTCGCTACTAAACCTCGTGACCCTAACATTGAGGTATTCAAGCGGGACGGCTTCTACCTGTCTAGGGTATGGCCTGTAGACCCTCGTATCAAACGTAATGTACTATTCTGGCCGAAGATTGAGCGGACTACTGACATAGCTGCTCAGGCCGATGCTATAGCTAAATGTCTACAGTCAGTGTATAGGACAGGTGGCTGGTGCCTATACTTTGATGAGGTTAGGTACGTTACTGATACCCTTGGTTTACAGCGTCCGCTTGAAGTGATATGGTTGCAGGGACGGGCTTTGAAGCTATCTATACTAGCTGGTACTCAGCGTCCTGCATGGATACCTAGAGAAGCCTATAGCGAAGCAAGTCACCTATTCCTATGGCGCAGTACTAATCGTTACGATTTGAAGCGTCTAGAGGATGCAAGTAACGTCGATACAAAGGAGCTTTCGCCTATCGTTAGGAACCTTCCACTACATGATGTACTGTACATCAATACTAGGGATGGGAGCATGATCCGGACTAGGGTAGGTACATAGAATGCTTGCTGTAGAGTTTGTCCAGTTTGGAGCTTTCTTTACTGTATGGGTTATCTTCGTTAGGTGGGTAGCTCATAAGCTCCGTAATACAGGCCTGGGGCCTGCTCTCGCTTACATCAGTGGATAGCGTACTTGACAAAGTGAGGGACGTATTCAAGGTAGGGCTAACTAACATGCCTGCTTACCAGCTTGGAGATAGAATCTCTATGGCACTACGTACTAAGCAGGAGCTAGATGATTTGCCCACTACTGAGGAAGGAGAAGGAGAGTGAGTGTAGTTGCTCCCTCGAAGGGTAAGGTTGCTGGTGTCGCTGGTAACGTACCCTTCATTCATGCTGCTCATGAGCATGTTGAAGCTGTACGTATTGCAGCTTTCAACGGACTCATTACTGCTGCTACGCAGTTTGTAAACCTCAACATTCCGTCATTCGGTTTCCTGAGGAATCTGTACGTTATCGTTACTACTTCTGGTGGTGCTGCTGGTACAGGTACCGTAGCTGCTGACCACCCTTACAATATGTTCAGTGAGGTTACACTACTGGACACTAACGGGGCTCCGATCTATGGGCCTCTTGATGGGTACTCTGCTTTCCTTAGCAATAAGTATGGTGGGTACGCTTTCAACTGTGACCCTGCTGCTCAGCCTGATGCTGCTGTAGCTGCTGCTAACATCGTAAACTTCGCATGGGGCTTCCGTATCCCTGTAGAGGTAAACGCTAACAGTGGCTTCGGGGCTCTTGGTAACATGAATAGTGCTGCTAGCTATAAGCTGCGTTTGGGTATCAACCCTCTCGCTAGCTTCTATGCTTCTGTCGGTACGCTTACATCTCCTACTGTAAACATTGACGTTTACATGGAATGCTGGACTCCACCTGACCAGTTTGATGCTTTTGGTAGGCCTCAGGAGACTGAGCCTCCTTCGCATGGTACTTCTCAGAGCTGGACTAAGCAGACGTTTACTCTTACTGCTGGTGCTAATCAGATTCTCCTTACTCGTATGGGTAACCTGATTCGCAATGCTATCTTCGTAGTGAGGGATGCTTCGGGAGTTAGGCGGACTCCGCTTACTAACATGCCTAACCCGCTTACGCTACAGTGGGACTCTCGGCAGATGTTTGTAGAGGATATCCGTATCCGTAGAGGCTACATGGCTGAGAGGTATCAGCAGGTTGCTGGTGCTACGGGGCCTGAGTCTGGTGTACTTCCTTACTCCTACTCCCATGATGTACTGCAACATGCAGGGGACGGCGGAGTAGCTCTGTTCATTCCTACTGTTCAGGCTACGCGGTTTGAGCTTGACGTAACTAACGCTCTCGCTGGTAGCGTAGACGTACTGGTGAATGATGTACTGCCTGTTGAGGCTGACCCTCGGCGTAGGTACATTGAGACTAGTACTACTGGCTTCCATCCTGAGATTGGTACTCAGAATCCACGGCTTCCTTAGGAGGGTAGTTAGCTATGCCTGCTGCTAACCTTCTTACGGATGATGGTACGCTTGCTGTACAGGTAGACCCCGGCTCTGCTACTGCTATTCGGCTAGGGGCTCAGGACGTAAGTACGATGGGTAGTGCTAGTAACGCTGATAACTGTAATGTTCATGTAGCTCTGTTCGCTCTCCTGGGAGTAGCTTTGATTGTGCTGCTCAGGAAGTCAGGGGTACATGCTCTCAGCTTGGAGGGCTGATGGCTACTAAGAAGGATGACGCTACAAGCAACCTGCTTGACGCTCTCGTAGCTCATGCTACTAGGCATGGGGGAGAGGGAGCTACTGAGCTTCTCGATGCTCAGGCTAAGTATCATGGGGAGCCTACTGCTGCTGAGCGTACTAAGGAAGCTCAGGACGCTGATGATGCAGAGCAGGAAGCTGGTAAGGCTGCTAACGCTGAGCAGGTACGTAAGGCTAAGGAGGCTGATGATGCCTAAGGAATGGATTTGGCTTCTCGCTGGTGTAGTTATCGGGGCCTATGTCCTGCCTATGGTTATGGGTATGGTAAAGAGTAAGACAGCTAGTGACAATGGGTAAAGACTGTCAGGTATGGCAGTACGTTACAGCTATCGTAGTTATCATAGCTGTAGCTGCTCTGGCCTGGGAGGGTACTGTAGATAGCTCAGTGTTTGCTAGTTTGGCTACTCTCTGCCTAGGGTACGTATTCGGTAGGAACGTAGCTACTAACGGAAGTGGTGCTAAGTGAATACTGCTGGACTCCTACTCATCATGGGAGGGGCCTTGCTTATTTGGGCTGGTCTAACTGATAACTCTATCATTGAGCTAGTGAAGGGTATATTCGGCCAGTCTAGTAGTAAGCCTGCTAAGCCTACTAATCCTGCTGCTCCTGCTACTGGTGCTGCTGGTGGTGGCGCAGGAAGGAAACACTAGTGAATGATAAGAACGTAGTCATACTGAGCATGGTAGGTAGCGGAGTTATCGTTACCATTGATGATGTACGTACTGGTGGTATCAAGGGTACTCACCTGCTAGCTCTCGGCTTCGTTTACATAGCTGTATCGGCTGCTACCGATGTAGCTCCACAGGTAGGAGTACCATTCGCTCTACTTGTGTTCGCTGCTATTGCTCTTACTAAGGGAGCTAACGTATTCAATAGCGTAGGGAAGGCTGCTCAGAGTAATAAGAAGGTACTCCCTGGCTATGGTGCTAAGCCCTCTACGTTTGTACCTAAGAAGGGAGGGTAGTTACATGAATGCTGATAGGGTATTCAACCTGCTTGGTGCTATCGTACTGGTTACGCTGGTGACTACGCTGGTTGCTCATAAGAATACTGCTAACGTAGTCAAGGCCTTTGGTGGAGCTTTCAATAGCTCTCTAAAGACTGCTAGTGGACAGAAGAAGGGTGGAGGCTACTAGTGCTAGGTATCATCGTAGACCCTGATGAGCATATGCCTGGGAGGGCTATTGTAGGTAGGGCTGATGATGGAGACTTGACTCCGCTTGCTTACAGTGAGTTTAGTATCATCCCTACTCCTACTGAGCCTCCTGACCCTGTTAGGCCTAGTAACTTCAATGACTACGAAACAGATACAGGGGTCTACGCTGCTGGTATCCAGGGTAGTAGGGTTAGCGTAGCTTCCTACATCAATCCCTACCAGAAGAATGCTACTAAAAACTGGTACAATGAGAACCTAGCTATCCCAGGTGGGAAGCCTGCTGTTATCTATGACAATAGAGGTAGGGTGCTAGACGGACGTACTCAGTACCCAGGACAGCAGACGTTTAGGTACGATACTAACATTCCACGTCCTGCTTACATGAGCTTTAGTGACCTACTAGACCAGGAAGGAGTATACTAAATGATTATCGCTGGACTCAGTTTCCTGCTGCTGGCATTTGCTACGCTCTGGATGTATCAGCATACTATCGGTAGTAGGGCTTAGGGCTCATGGCTGTAGAGATTCCTAACTTCGGTAGTCACAATAGGGCTATCTGGCTAGGGCTTATCGCTATCGGCGTAGCTGTAGGCATCTACTTTAGACGTAGAAGTCAGGCTAACGCTGCTACTGATACTACGTCTGGTACTCCTGATATGGCTAACGTAGACGGCTCTACAGACGGCTCCTATAGCTCTGGTGATGTACAGGCTATCCCAGGTACTCAGTATGGTATGCCTGGGCCTCCTGGGCCTCCTGGGCCTAGGGGTAAGCCTGGGAAGCGAGGGCCTAGGGGAGCCCCTCCTAAGCATCATAAGCATAAGCATCATACTCCTGCTGGTAGTCATGCTCAACCTAGGATCGCTGAGCAGTCTCACCTAGCTAGTCAGACTCCGGTACAGAGTCAGGTTAGGGTTATTCAGCATCGGCCAGGAGGGGTAGTACAGAAGGGAAGCAGGACAGGTACTAATGGCTAGTGACGATTCAGGCCATAAGCCTACTTGGTTACCTGATTGGGTACCTGAGCATAACACTCTAAAGTTTAGTGTTACCTGCTTGCAGCTACTCATCATGGGCCTTGCTGCTGGCTTCCTACTGTTTCATCTGATGAAGCGTAACACTGGTACTGCTGTAGGTATCCTTGGTAATCAGGCTACCTAAAGATACCTGCTACATGGAGCCCACTAGGTAGCAGGTGACCCCCCAGGGAGCTAGCCTCTTTATCCCTATTCCCCTGAGGCTAGCTCCCTGTCCCTTACTTATGAGCCTGCAACCTAACCCTAAAGCTCTCCAAGCTGTACGCTATGCTCATCTAGCGTTAGGTAAGCCCTATGTCTATGGTGGGACTAGCTATAAGACAGGGGTAGACTGCTCAGGCCTCATCTACGTAGCGTATGGTCTAGGGGCTCATGTAAACATACCTCGCACTAGTGAGACTCAGTGGCAGGACACTAGCTTCCGTCCTGTTGCTATGAAGGATGTTATCCCAGGTGATCTAGTGTTTGGTAATAAGGGTGAGCAGATAGCTGGACTCCCTGGGCACGTTATCTTAGCTATCGGTGGTGGACAGGCTATCTGTGCTCAGCATACAGGTACTAATGTTACCATCATGCCTATTACTGACGCTTTCTCTGCTGGTGCTATCATGGGAGCTAAGAGGCCCCTTCCTGCTGTTGGAGAAGGAGCGTATACAGGTGGAGCAGTTATTACCGGCGGAAGTGGTAGCTCTAGTGGTGGCTCTAGTGGCTCTGGTGATTCTAGTTTCCTGGGAGGATTAGTTAGCGGCTTCGATACTCTTACTGACCCTCACACTTGGTTTAGGGTGGGAGAGGTACTAGGAGGGATTATTACTCTTGTGATTGGCTTCCTTATTCTATTCCGTAAGCAGGTTGCTACAGGGGCTCAGGTTGCTGGACAGGTAGCTATGGTGGCGGCAGTCTGATGCCTGGACAGCCTGGGGCTGCTGGTGGTATTGCTGGTGGAGGGGTAGGTAACCCCGATAGTAGATACTCCTGGGCTATCAACATACTTCATGCTCTAGGGGTAGAGGGTACTAAGGATACTAACGCTCTAGTACTTATGGTTTGCTGGATGCAGACTGAGAATGGACAGACTCAGAATAACCCTCTAGGCTGTACGTTACAGTATAAGGATTCTAAGCCTGACCCTAAGACTACTTCGGGGCTCATGATCTATAGCAGTAAGGAGGATGGGGCTGCTGCTACTGCTACTAACATCAAGCAGGGATACCCTACTATCCTCCATGCTCTCACTCACAATGTAGACTACGTACAGGGAGCTAGAGCTATCGCTCAGACTAACTGGGGTACAGGAGGGCTGGTAGTTACAGTAGCTCTGAGCGTCAAGACTGCTGGTGGTTACAATAGTGCTGTATACAAGGGTTACGCTTGGAAGAATGTACCTACTAACGGACGCTCTGCATGGAGAGATGTACCCCTAGTAGGAGGGGCTATAGCTGATGCTCAGGGAGGTATCAAGAATACCTATGATGCTGTTACCTCAGGCTTCGGAGCTATCGGAGACTTCGTAGGTAAGCTCACTGACCCTCACACTTGGTATAGGGCTGCTCAGATACTCCTAGGAGCTATCTTGCTATTCGTAGGAGTTACTATGCTATTCAAGGATACGTCACTAGCTAACGCTCCTTTGAATGCTGCTACTGGTGTAGCTGGTAAGGCTGGTAAGGGTAAGTCTGGTGGGGCTGCTGCTCCTAAGGTGGGTACTGAGATAACTCCTGAGGTAGTCCCTGCATGAGTGTTAGGCCTAGGAATAAACAGCCTCTCGGTACTGGTGGTATCGCTAGGCTAGGGTACAGTATCCTAAACCCTGTACTGTCTCAGTTTGTAGAGAATGGTACTCCTGGCTTCCCTGCTGATAGCTTTATCACTGTAGAGAATCGTTTGGGACAGCCTATCAATGTATCTCCTGCATTCTCTGATGGCTCTCCTGACTACAGTAGCTACTACACTGTACCTCCTATCACTAGGAGTACTGTACCTATTGATCCTCAGCGTGGAGTACTGCTAGCTGTTAGCTCTGATATCTTCGTCAATGATAGGACAGGGATTGGTAACCCTACTAATCGTACCTTTGAGAAGCGGACGATAGCGTATAGGTTACACTCTGATGGGGCTGCTCCTAGTGAGCCTCTGTATCCTATAGAGCGATGCTTCGTAGGTAGTAATGACTTTATCCTCTCTAGTGCTCCTAGCAGTAATACAGCTTTCGTAGGTACTGCCTGGCCTGGGGGTAGTACTCAGCAGATGGCTACGGGGCCTGACGGTACCTGTATAGTCTACGCTGCTTACGCTATCGAAGCTGCTAGTGGATTCGGAGCTTCTGACTTGCTACAGATATCCGCTTATCCTGACCCTGCTAGTGGACAGCGGTTTGTATGGTGCTATGGGCTCCCTGTAGTAGCTGGACAGATGATAGGTCTAGCTCTCCCAGGGGTAGTAGCTGTAACGATGAGTCTAGCTACCACTACTGGTACCGTTACTATGACAGGTATGTACTATATCGGGATGCCTGGGCTATGAGTGTTAGGGTACCTGTCTCACCTATTGAGGTTAGCCCTCAGCCTAACGGTAGCAATGGTGCTGTACCGTTTGGGTTTAGTGATAATGACGGCTTCGCTCTGTACGCTGCTCTAGACGCTCTCGGTAGAAGTCAGGGAGGTAACGGAGCTAGGCTAGTGTCCTGGCCTTTTGATCCTAGGCTTAGCTCTGCTGCTGATGGGCCTGCTAACATGAGTACAGGTAGGCTCATGCTTAGGCCTCAGCTAGTCAGGGGAGGCTTACGTATAGACGGAGTAGCTTACATACTGGTGACTGCTGGTAACTTCACTCCGGTAAACAGTAATCAGATTGCTGCTTATACGTATGATGGTACTCAGATGAATAGACAGGCTCAGTGTGCTAGTGATCCTACTATCTGGTCAGGAGCAGTAGGCTTTAGGATCAAGGCTTTCAATGCTGCTTACACTCCACCTACTGATATGTTGCTCTGGGCTGCTGGTCTATACAATGCTTCTGCTGCTGTTACGGTACCTCAGATTCTTATGCATCAGGTACAGACTACAGGAGCTAAGAACCTGGGCCTTATCACTGGTGGTACTGCTGGTGACTCGATGGCTGTAGACGGGGCTGCTGGTGGCTCAGCGAACATGCCTGCTACAATAGCTAAC
>Ga0066869_10000040_pt1 | contig 15032 bp, 14 predicted proteins | sample SoimicmetaGmgHMC_FD_62218 | JGI IMG/M metagenome (GOLD analysis project Ga0066869, IMG submission 62218) | Soil and rhizosphere microbial communities from Laval, Canada - mgHMC | ecosystem: Environmental > Terrestrial > Soil > Agricultural land | place: Laval, Canada | collected 2014-09-23 | reverse complement strand
CATCCGGAGCAGCACGATTCGTCCAACCGCGACGAGTTGTGCCATGCCTACCAAAGTCCGCGAAATTCTCTCCCTGCTGCATGCGGACGGCTGGGTTTTGGTTGGCCAGCGCGGTAGTCACCGCCAACTCAAGCACGCAAAAAAGTTGGGCCGCGTGACAGTAGCCGGGAAACCGGGCGATGATGTCGCCGCCGGCACGCTCCAGAACATCCTCAAGCAAGCCGGACTGAAGAGGTAACGCCATGCGCTACGCCGTCGTGATCGAAGACGCAGGGGCCAACTATTCCGCCTATGTGCCCGACCTGCCCGGATGCATTGCCACCGGTGCAACGATCGAAGAGGTCGAGCACCGCATCCGCAGTGCCATCGAAATGCATATGGCCGGAATGCGCGAAGACGGCGAGCCGATTCCGCCACCTTCGAGCCAAGTGGAATACATCGACGTGGCGGCTTGATTGGGACGACGAGGGAATTCTGACTGTTCCGGGAAACTGTTCCCGATCCTCACTCTTCGTTGCTTCTGCTCTGGGCTCTTTCTCCGAGAATTCTCCCAGCAGTTGATCTCCTCTCCCGGCGAGCGGGAGAGGAGAAGGGTGAGGGGTGCACTACAAACGTCTAGCCTCACCTTAGAAAGCCATATTTGGAGAGCTGCCATCCCCAGGTTCCCCGCTCTCAGCTTCAGGGCTTGTGGTTTCGCCATCACGTTGGCTGCATTGGCTCTGCCATTCCCTACGGTTCATGCCGCGACCACTCCATTACAGACCGAAACGTTCCTCGTTTATGTCGACGGCGATCATGTCGGCACAGCGCAATGGCAATGGCGCAACGATGCGGGACGCGAGAGTTATTCCGAAACGATGACCTTGCGCACTACACAGGCACGTGGCCGCGCTGCCATCGATACCCGCTTCGATATCGTCCGCCAGCCCAACGCATCATTGGCCTACACACGGCGCTTCAGAGCCGGCCTGATGTCGCAGCATGACGCGGGCAAAATCGTCGACGGTCACATCCATATCAACGGTGCTGATCACGGCGATGCATTGAATAGCGCGCAATTTCCCACCACTACCGTATTCCCCTTTCAACTCATCGATCGCCTGCGTGCCTGGCAACCAGGCTCAGCGAACGACAGTTTTCCGTTCTTCGACATCCGCGCCATGCGCACTGTGCAGGCCGATCTCGGCGTCTGTCCGTCGACTTCTGAGCACGATGCCTCCTTTCATTGCGTCGCCTTCCGCACGCATGGCCTGCCCGCGCAGGAGGAGCGCTGGTTCTTCGATGCTGCCGGTACGGTGCAACGCATCGCTGGCGAATTCGGTGGCCTGCCATTTGTGCGCCAACGCTGCCTGGAAAATTGTGACCGCATCATTGCGAAGCCAATGGACTTGATCGGTCGCATGGTCGTCGCGTCGCCCTACCGCATTCCCAAGAGCGCCGCGCAGCGCACGTTGCGTTATGTGCTGTCGCGCGATGATGGCAAGCCGTTGATCATTGTCGATACCGGTGACCAGACTGTGGCCCGCTCCAATGGCGAGGCCGTTGTCACGATCTGCCGGCAATGTGGCGTAACACCCCCGGATGCCGCCGCTTACGTCGACGCCTATCTCGCCCCCAATCCCTGGGTGCAAAGTGATCATCGTGAGGTTCGGCGTCTTGCCGCGCGCGCAGGAGATCCTGCGGCTGACGTTGACTCACACATGCGTCGCCTCGTCGCCGTCGTGCAGGCGACGCTGCGCAGTGAAGTCAACTACCTCGGCTACACCGATGCGGTGCAGTCGATCCGCAATCGCCGCGGCGGCTGCGCCGAGTTCGCGACTGTGCTGGCCGCGCTCGCGCGTTCGCAGGGCATCCCCGCGCGCGTGGTGGTCGGTCTTGCCTACTCGGATCGTTTCAGCGGACGCAAGGAAGTGTTCAGTCCGCATGTCTGGGTGCAGGTCTGGAACGCCAGCGATTGGGTAAGTTACGACGCCGCATTGGGCGATTTCGACTCCACCCACATCGCATTGGCGGTCGGCGATGGCAATCCCGATGAAGTCTACGATGCCTTCGCGCAACTGCCGCACCTGAAGATAGAACGCGCGGGTATCGTAAACATGCCTTGAAACTCAGGGCGTCTTCTTGCTCGGCAGCCAGTCTTCGGAACCAATTTCCGGTAGCGTCGAATGATCCGTCGCGGTGAGTTCCGACTCGTCCGCCCAACGTGCTTGCTTGGCGTCGAGCACGCTGCCAACCGTTACGAAAGAGGTGGACTGCAGCGTATAGGGATCAATGCCGCCGCCGCGTGGTGCCGGAATTTGTGCAATCTGCTCTGCCGTCAGAATCGTGGTGGCGACCGCGACCTGCCAATCTCCAATCTGTTCTACCGTATGTGTCGTCGTGCCTTGATCAGCATTGGCGTCGATCGGCTTCGTGGCATCGGTTTTTGGTGCGGCTGCCACCGCTTGGTCCTTGGGGCTCATCCCGGTCGGAGTCTGAGGCGCAATCGCCATCGCCGCGGATCCGGTCAACGAAGCCAGCAGGCCCACACCCAAAGACAGGTTCCGGCGCTGCGCACTCTGATGCACGGTATAGGCCACACAGACTTTTCCCGTACAACTCTGCATGAAGGCTCGGCGCTGCGATCCGCTCATCCCGTCGAGGTTATGCACCTGCCGATCGCAATGCCCGCAATGATCGCGTCCTGCCGTAGGCAAGGCCGAGACTTGGAATGGACAGGGAGAGTCGATGACGGGGGCATTGGCCATGGCGGTTCCCGGAGTGGCTGATGGAGTCAATCTAGCGCCGAAGGGGCGGGTTGTCACTTGCGGGAGAAGCCGGCAAAAGCAGGGGACAGAGTACGTCTCTGAAAAGTATTCTGACCCCGGGTTTACACCGACTCCTGGTTCGCCAGGACAGCGCAAACCGGCGACTACATCGGAGATGCGGCACCATTGCCTAGTCCTATCGGTGCCTGCCATGTCGATCATTCTTGCCCTGAAGAACAGCGGTCAGGGTCCGTTCTTAACAGTACTCTGCCCTCTGCTTTTGCCTGTTTTTGACCGCTGCTTCCCCGCGCTGACGCGGCATCCCTGTCGGGATCATGACGGACATAGGGGATGATTGACTTTGTATAGTTAGCCATTTAGCATATGTGCTAATTAAGCAATCAATTTCAACCTCAGGAGTACCGCCATGAACGTAGAAATGAGCTACCTCACCTACCTGATCGTCTCGATCGCGATGACCGTTTGGGTCGCGCATACCTTGTCGAAGAATGGCGAGGTGTTTCTGGTCAAATGCTTCGGGCAGGACGAGGTGTTGGCGAAGTCGACCAATCACTTGCTGGTTGTCGGCTTCTATCTGATCAACCTCGGCTTCATCGGCTTGCGTCTGGATGGTTGGAATCTCGATCAGGTCGGCCTGATTCCATACGTGGGCAGCAAGATTGGCGTGTCGGTGCTGGTGCTGGGCGGCATGCACTTCTTCAACATGATCATGATTGCCCGCTTCGGCCGCACGGTTAGTGGCTGGGTGCGCACGAACGAGTATCAGAACGGTCCGAAGGTCGCGCCGCCGCCGTTGCCGCGCTGAAATTTCGTGTTGAACGCCCCGCGCCGGCTGAAGCCGTCGCGGGGCTCGCGTTTTTCCGCATCCGGACTTGCTACGCTATGACCCGAACAAGACCATTCGCGGCGACGCGACTCCGACCAGGCCAAGTACCAGCCGCATGAGCGACAAGATTTTCGAAGCCCTCGCGTCCTCGCCCCGACGCCAGATCCTGGCCTACCTGTCGGAACAGGAACTGCCTGCTGGCGACATCGCCGCGCGTTTCGCGATGAGCGCGCCCTCGATCTCTCGCCACCTGTCCGTGCTCGAAAATGCCGGTCTGATCACCGGCGAACGCCGCGGCCAGTTCGTTGTCTACCGCCTCAATCCGGACAACCTCGTCAATACCCTCTCGCAGTTTGCGATGGCGGTCTGTCCCGTCGCTGGGCCGTTGAAAAAAGAGAGCAAGGCGGCGAAGAGGGCGAAGCGTATCTGAGTGGTTGGAAAAACAGGGGTCAGAGTACCCAATCGAAAAGCGCACTCTAATTCTCACCAACAAAAAGGGCCGGCGATTCGCCGGCCCTTTCTGCTTACGTTGACGCCAACTTCTTCTGCATCCGAGAAGGACAGGTCAGAGCAGGCTGCGGAGCGTCATTCCTGCAAGCAAACTCCGCCCCAACACCCGCCACCTGTAAACCGCAATCACCAAACCTCACACCGATCTTTCTCCGCGCGCACCATCGCATCGCCGGCCTTGCAGTTGAACGCTGCCTTGAACGCGGGCAGGTTCGACAGTGGGCCGTTGACGCGGAATTTCGCGACCGGGTGCGGGTCACCCTGCACCATGGTGCGTTGGGTTTCCGGGCGGGTCTCGTCGCCGCGCCACTGACCCCAGGCGAGGAAGAATTGCTGTTCGGGCGTGAAGCCATCGATGGTCGGTTCCGGGCCTTTGCCTTCGCGCGAAATCTTGTACGCGAGGTAGGCGAGTTTCGCGCCGCCGAGATCACCGATCGATTCGCCGAGCACCAGCTTGCCGTTGTGGTGAATCCCCGGCTCGATGAAGTAACTATCGAACTGATTGACCACGCACTGGCCGCGCGCCTCGAACTGTTTGTGATCGGCGGCCGTCCACCAGTTACTCAAGCGACCTTGACCATCGAATTGCGCGCCCTGATCATCGAAGCCGTGGCTGATTTCGTGACCAATGACCACGCCGATCGCGCCGTAATTCACCGCATCGGTCGCGGTGACATCGAACGCAGGCGGCTGCAGGATGCCGGCCGGGAACACGATCTCGTTCATCGACGCATCGTAATAAGCATTCGAGGTCGGCGGCGTCATGCCCCAGCGGCTGCGGTCGACCGGCTTGCCGGCCTGCGCGAGGTTGTCGGCGATGTTCCAGCGGATCGCGCCGATGGCGTCGTTGTAATACGACGAGCGCGCGACCACGACGCCGTTGTAGGTTTTCCATTTGTCGGGGTAGGCGACCTTGGAGTTGAACGCGGCGAGTTTTTCCTGCGCCTTGGCCTTGGTCTCCGGGCTCATCCAGGTTGCGCTGTCGATGGTTTGTTGCATCGCCAGGCGCAGGTTCTTGACCATGTCTTCCATGCGCGCCTTGCCTTCGGCCGGGAAGTATTTCTCGATATAGGCCTTGCCCAGCGCCTCGCCGAGCAGGCTGTCGGTGTTTTCGGCGCATTGCTTCCAGCGCGGCTTCATTTCGGTTGCGCCGCTGAGGTATCTGCTGAAGAACTCGAAGTTCTGTTTGACGAACGGTGCCGACAGCATGTTCGCGGAACCATCGAGCACATGCCAACGCAGGTAGTCGCGCCATTGTTCGAACGGCGCGTTGGCGACTTCCTTGCCGAACGCGGCGACGAAGGCCGGCTCGGTGACGTTGAGGTCGATGCGCGGCAGTTTTGCGTCGTCGAAATAACGCGCCCAGTCAAAGTCCGGCGCCATTTTCTGCAGCCCGGCGAACGTGGTCTTGTGATCGCTCTGCAGCGGATCGCGTTGCGCGACGTTGTCGAGCGTGGCCGCGGCGAGGCGTTTTTCCAACTCGAACACCGAGGTGGCTGCGGTGTCGGCGGCAGCTGGTGTCGAGCCGGCGAGGATGAACATCTTGGCGACATGTTCGTGATACTTGGCGCGCGCCTCGACGAAGCGTGGCTCTGTCTTGAGGTAGTAATCGCGATCGGGCAGACCGAGGCCGCCGGCGACCACATGCGCCACCATCTGCGTCGGGTCGTGCAGGTCTTGCGCGGCGTAAACGCCGACGCCGGTGGTGATCCCGAGCAACTGCATGTGGCCGATCGCCGCCTGCAATTGCGCGCGCGTCTTGATCGCGGCGACTTCGTCGAGCAGCGGCTTGATCGGCGTGATGCCGGCCTGGTTCACCGCGTCTTCGTTCATGCAGGCGGCGTAGTAATCGCCGGACAACTGCTGTGCACTGCCTTTCGGCCAATCCGACTTCGCCGAGGTCTCGGTGAGGATGTCGCGCACGTGCTCCTTGTTCACCTCGCCCGACTGCCAGCGCCGGCTCCAGCGATCCATGTACTCGGGAATCGCGTTGTCCTTGCGCCAGGTGCCGTTGGCGTAGTCGAAGAAATTCGTGCAGGCCTGCGCATTCTTGTCCATGTCGCCGGGAGAGATGCCGTGCGTCGCTGCGGTGGCGGCGGTAACCGCACCGAAGAACAGCGCGATGGCGAGGGGGAGCTGTTTCATTGGGACAGTCCTTGGCGTGATGTGGTCGTCAATTGAAGTGGAAGCGTCAACAAATGGGTTGGCCACGTTCCGTCTGGCGTTCCGCGATGTCGGCGCCACCGATCCTACCCAACGCCCGAACCATCGGCATATGCCATTTGAACCATGAGGCGCGACTCTCCGTCGCCGCGAACGCTCGCCCCGACCGACTTTTCTACGAGACAAAAAAAGGCCGGCAATCGCCGGCCCTTCTTCATTGCATCGCTGCCGATGAAAACTATTTCTTCTTCTGCGACTCATCAAACGCCGCGCGGATCGCCACGCAGCGCACGTCGTTTTCATGGCGCAGCAGCAGCGAGCGGCGTGTGCCGGCGCTGAGTGTGGTATTGGCGGCGATCGCCTGCGCGAGACGATCGACACTCGCCGGCGTGCAGGTTGCGGGGATCATGCTGCCGGCGTAGGCGCGCATGAATACGCGATCGGCTTTCTTGTCGATGTCGGCGAGCGTGGCGAGGCGTTGCGCGGCGCTGGGTTCGGACAATGTCTCCTGGCCGCCGGGATACAGTGCGCCCATCGCCGCGCGCAGGCGTGCGAACGGTTCGCTGTTGTCCAGCGACTGGACCTTCGTCAGCCAGGCTGCTTTGACTGCGGCATCGGGGCGGATCACGGTCGCCGCCAGCGAAGCCAGCTGCCCGCTCTCGCTCTTGTCGCGCGCGAGTTCCTGCGTGATCAAGGCATCGCTGCCGGGCACGGCATGGAAATTGAGTTGTTCGATGATCGACCAGCGCACGTCCTGATCGATCTCGACGCCGCCGGCATCGACTTTGCCGTTGAGAATGTCGCCGAGTCGCGCAAGTCCGGCATCACTGCTGGCGATATCGATATATGTATCCAGCCATGAGCGCGCGCGGTCGCGATCGGCATGATCGGCAAGCAGCCCGGCCCACACCGTGCTTTCCATGCTCGCACCGAGGCGGCGATCGAGTGCCGAGCCCGATGCGAACGTGCCCAGGAAACCTTTCGCGAGCGTGATATTGCCCAGGGCCTGGCGCAGCAGCGTGTAGTCGCGTTCTTTCGGCGCATTGGCCAGCGTGGTCTGCACGTAATCCTCGAGGCCCAGACGGCGATCGACCAGGCCGTCGGTGAGGCTCTGCCACATCATCGAACGCAGCAGCGGATCGTCGATGCTGGCCAGATGCGTGCGCGCGGTCGCGAAGGACTTCGCATCGAGTACGACTTTCGCGAAACCCCAGTCCTCGTAGTTCGGATACACCAGATCGGGACAGGCCTGACCCACGAGTGCCGGCACATCGGTGCTGGCGCCGCTGTAGGTCACCGCCTGTTTGTTCGCGAGCACCAGCTTGTCGCCCGTGAGGTTGAACAAAGCGACCTGCACGAGCTGCGAACGCAGCGTCGGATTGGCGGCATTGGCCGCGGTCTGCTGCAAGGTAAAGCGATTGATTTTTCCGGCGCTGCAGGTGAAATCAGCGCTGAGCTTGTCCACGCCCGGCTGGTACAGCCATTCCTGCGCCCAAGGCTTCAGATCCCGGCCGGAGGCTTTCGACAGCGCGCCGATGAAATCGTCGAGCGTGGCATTGCCGTAGGAATGCGTGGTGAGGTAATCGTGCACACCACGCTGGAAGGCCTCGTCGCCGATCATCTTGCGCAGCTGGTGCAGCGTCGAGGCACCTTTGTTGTAGGTGATCGCATCGATATTGTCGAAGGCATTCGCCGTCGACGGCACCGGCACTTCGATCGGATGCGTGGTGATGCTTTCGTCGGTGCGGTACGCGCCCTGCTTGCTGCGGTATTGCGCCAGCCACGGGTTGTCGAATTCACCGGAAGTCGCGCTGGCCAACGTCGCCATGTACGAGGCGAAACTCTCGTTGAGCCACAGGCCATTCCACCAGCGCATCGTGACGAGATCACCGAACCACTGGTGCGCCATCTCGTGCAGGATTACCGACGCCAGCTGCTGGCGATCGGCCGCGGTCATCGCGCTCGGGCTGGTGAAGCGGTTTTCGGTGAAGGTAATCGCTCCGGCATTTTCCATTGCGCCATAGATGAATTGCGGCACGAGGATCTGATCGTATTTCTTGAACGGGTAGGCGATGCCGAAATAATTGTCGTAGTACGCCAGGCCCTGCTTGGTGTAGCGGAACCAATCCTGCGGCGACACCTGCGAGGCCAGCGACTGGCGCACGAACAGGCGCATCGGGTACTTGCCGCTGTTGTCCTCCCACTTCTTGTAGGGGCCGGCATGCATGGAGAAGTTGTACGGGCTGAGTTTCGGCGTAGCCGGGAAGGTCCAGCGCCGCGTCGTGCCGAGATCCTGGATGCCGGTTTCGCGCGTGGAGGAAATCACTTCCCAATCTTTCGGCGCCGTCGCGGTCAGCGTGTAGGTCGCCTTGAGATCAGGTTGATCGAAGCCGGCGAACATCTGGTGCGCGGCCGCAGGTTCGAAATGCGAATACAGGTAGACGCGGCCGTCGGTCTTGTCGACGTAGCGATGCAGGCCTTCGCCATTGGTGCTGTGCTCGCGCTCGTAACTCACGCTGACGCTATTGCGACCAGCGTGCAGGCTGGAGGCGGGCAGCGTGATGAACCACTGGTTATAGGTCGGCGCGATCTTCTTGCCGTTCACCGTGAGCGTGGCGATTTTTGCTTTGTCGAGGTCGACGGTCAGCGGTGCGGCGGCATCCTTGAGATCGAAGTCGATGCGGCTGGTCGCATTGAACGTCGGCTCGCCGGTCAGCGTGAAGTCGAGCGTGTAGGCGACGTTCGCTACGCGCGCCGACCGTGCAGCGGCGTCTTCCTGGGAAAGATACGGCGTCTCGGCGCGCGCGGCTGCGCTTGCTGTGGGTGCTGATGCTGCTACCTGCGCGAATGCAGGTGCAACGAACGCTGCGGACAGCAGCGCAGTGAACACGACGGTGGAACGGGAAGGGCAGGACTGGGACATGGCGTCACTCGCACTCGCGTGGGCAGGCGTCGATGTTAGCGCCTAAGAAAGCCCGTGGAGCGGCTTACTGGCCCTGCCATAAGTCATGGTCGGCGTGATCCATCGCGCGGAACGCAAAACAGGCGTCGGCCCGCGGTTTCGAAAATTCATTCCGAGCCTGCCAATTCCACCGCTCCGCCAGCACGACGACGCACGCGCGTGGAGCTGGCTGGCGCTGGCTTCATGCGCCGCGCAGACGCAGCGTCAATCCTTTCAGGAAGTTGCGCAGCATCTGGTCGCCACAGGCGCGGAAATGCTTGTGGTCGGGTTGCCGGAACAGTGCCGACAACTCCGGCTTGGTCACCGGAAAGCCAGCGTCCTCGAAGGCCTGGTGCATGTCCACATCCTTGAGCTCCAGCGCGACGCGCAGCTTCTTCATCACGATGTTGTTGGTCATGCGCTTTTCCACCGGCCGTGGCGGCCGGCTCTCATCCTTGCCGCGCAGATGGAAAACCAGGCCATCGAGAAAATGCGCCATCACGCGATCGGGGCATTCGACGTAGTCCGGGTCCTCGTCCTTCTTCAGGAAAGCCTGCACATCGGCTTTTTCGATCGCGAAACCCGCATCCGCCAACTGCGTGATCTCGACGATCCTGCCGTCGCTCAGGTCGAGCATGTAACGGATGCTGCGCAGTACGTCGTTGTTGATCATGGGGGTGTCCTGGGGTATCGCATGAAAAATGGAACAGAGGCGATGCTTGGTCGCCCTGCAATCGCTGGGCCGTCGCGCGTCGCTATTTGCCCGTCACCGCGCTCGGGTTTTCCAATGCAGTCCCTGATACCGGCGTGAGCAATCGAAAAGCACCGACCTGAGTCAAGGGCTTGATCTGGCATTTCAGGGAAAAAATCAGACTTCTCATATCCGCATTGGTGGCGCTGAACACTACCGCGGCACGGACGGCGCCGCCGGAATACGTGGTGCCGTCGACAATCAAGGGTTTGAGTTGCCAACCGCTAAGCGACTTCCGCAACGAACGCATAATGGGATCATCCTCGCCGACTGGCCTGTCGTCGACCCATAGGGCTTCGATGGTGTTGGTCTTGCCATCCGGGCCGAGCGACAGGTCGACGCATGCCTGGGCTTGGCGAAAGGATCGCGATAGGCCAACGGGCATCTCGGGATAGCCGCCGCGGGCGACCGAAATATTACCGGTCTCGGCGCGATCAACCGTCAGACGGAATCCGCCCGCATCCGGATGCGCGACCAGCCACACCGTCAGCTCGGTGGCCCAGGGAACCGGCTTTCCATCGATCTGCTGCGGGGAAAATTTCCATGAGCGCACCGATGCAGCGAGGAGATCGCGAATGGCTGTCGGAGTCTCGGTACGATAGTCAAGATCGGTCACCTCGCCCTGCGCCGATACCTTCACGATCATGATCTGGGGTTTCAACGCTTTCGAATCGTCCGCGCAGGCCACGAAGGTGGGTAACAGCAGCGAGGCAGAAAGCAGAAGGGCGCGTACTACAAATGGCATGGCGAAAACCCGTGGTGCGGGGAGGAGGCGCGATGATCAAGCTCATCGGGAAGCGATAGGGTATCAGGCGGGGAATATTTCCGGCTGGCGCCTCCAAGGGAAGATCGAAGTCTCTTTATCCCGGTAGTCTCCGACCCGACATAAAATGTGTTCTGCTGGTTGTCGGGCGCTTCGGGATCAAGTTCCCTTGGTCAGTCCTCCGGCTCTCCCGCGTCGAGAATCTCCCGCACCAGCCGCACCGAAATGCCCAGCTCATCGGCGACTCGCGCCGGCATGTTCCTGCCCATCGAGGCGTATTGCCCGGCAAGCTTTTTGACGTCGACAGCGAGTGCATCCGCCTTCGATTGGCGTGCCTTCAAGCCTTTTTGCGGGGAGTCTTCGGGGGTCGTCATGGCTTTTTGTCCTGGCGGAATTGAAAGTCGCGAATCCCGACCATAGCGCGTTCGGGAAAAGCAGCGCACGCCACGCACGAAAACAGACGGTCCGGGTCGACGTCGATCGGTCCACGAATATCGCTTGCCGAAGCGGATTCGTTCATTCTCGCGACGATGATTTCATCGACGCAATCATCGCGCCGAGTTGGGCGAGAAATTTCTTCGCGCACAACTAACACGATATTTGCAGAGATTAATTTCACGCCGCGCTCGCCATGGCGTAACACGAGGTTCATGCTCGCGACACTACAGTCGACGCAGGTGGAGAGACGCAACGTTCATCGCATCGATGTCGTTCGCATCCACCTTTCCAGTCGAATCGGCCGCGCAACGCGACCTGTCATTTTCGTATCGACTGGCCATCCCTGCGATAGAAGGAGTCATTTCATGAACCACAACAAGCATCTCAATGATCTGGTCGCCGTCGCCCGCGACGGCAAGGATTTTTACGAGTACGCCGCGACCCGTGTGGACGACCAGGAACTGAAATCGCTATTTACCCGCATGGCCGGCATCAAGGGCGAAATCGTCCAGGGGCTGTCCAGCGAAATCAAGGCGACCGGCGACGTGCCGACGCAGTCGGGCACGATCGTCGGCGACATGAACAAGTTGTATGGCAGCGTGCGCGCGCTGCTCGGCAACAAGGACTATGCCTATGTCGCGCAACTGGAAGAGTCCGAGGACCGTCTGTTGAAGGCGTTCAACATCGCCATCGCCGACAAGGACACCACAGCGACGGCCCTTGCCGTGCTCAACCGCCTGCTGTTGCAGGTCCGTCAGTGCCATGAGCAGATGCGCACACGCAAGCTGGCCTTGAAGAAGGCGGCGTAAGCCTGGTGTGACACGTGAACAAAAGTCCGGCCGTAGCGATGCGGCCGGACTTTTTCACTCATGGGCGGGCTGAAGTCAGAGCGAAAGACACTGGGTCCCCGCCTGCGCGGGGACGACGAGCTTTCATATGCTTAACCGCTCACCGCTCACCGCTCACTAGTCACTGCTTCAACTTCCACCCCGTGCGGAAAATCCACCACACTGCCGCCAGGCACGCAGCGAGGAAGCCGAGAATCGCGCTGACGCTGACGACGACGTTCACGTCCGCCAATCCGTAAAAGCTCCAGCGGAACGCGCTGATCAGGTACACGACCGGATTGAACAGGCTGATCTTCTGCCAGATCGGCGGCAGCATGTTGACGGAATAGAACGCGCCGCCAAGGAAGGTCAGCGGCGTGATGATCATCAGCGGGATCACCTGCAGTTTCTGGAAGTCGTCGGCCCACAGGCCGATGATGAAACCGAACAGACTGAAGGTGACGGAGGTGAGCAGCAGGAAGCAGAGCATCCAGAACGGGTGCGCGATTTCGTAAGGCACGAAAAAGCGCGCGGTGATCAGGATCAGCACGCCCAGCATCACCGACTTGCTGGCGGCGGCGCCAACATAGCCGAGCACGATCTCGATGTACGATACCGGCGCCGACAGCAGTTCGAAAATGGTACCGGCCCATTTCGGCATGTAGATGCCGAACGACGCGTTGGAAATGCTTTCGTTGAGCAGCGCCAGCATGACCAGGCCGGGAATGATGAAGGCACCGTAGCTGATGCCATCGACATTGCCCATGCGCGAGCCGATCGCCGCGCCGAACACGACGAAATACAGCGAGGTCGACAGCACCGGCGAGGCGATCGACTGCGTGATGGTGCGGAAAGTGCGCGCCATTTCGAAACGGTAGATCGCGCGGATCGCATGCCAGTTCATGCCGCGATCTCCTTTCTATCCGAATGCACCAGACTGACGAAGATCTCCTCGAGCGAGCTTTCGCTCGAATGCAGGTCCTTGAAGTCGATGCCTTGTTCGCCCAACAGTTTCAGCAGTGCGGCGATGCCGGTTTCCTCGGTCTGGCTGTCGAAGGTGTAGACCAGCGCGTGACCATCGTCGGCCAACTCCAGCGACAGTCCGGACAACGCGGCGGGAATCGAAGTCAGCGGTGCCTGCAGCTGCAGCGTCAACTGTTTCTTGCCGAGCTTGCGCATCAGCACCGCCTTGTCCTCGACCAGGATCAGCTCGCCCTTGCTGATCACGCCGATGCGGTCGGCCATTTCCTCGGCCTCCTCGATGTAATGCGTGGTCAGCAGGATGGTCACGCCGCTGGCGCGCAGATCACGCACCATCTGCCACATGTCGCGGCGCAGTTCGACGTCGACGCCGGCGGTGGGTTCGTCGAGAAACAAAACGGCCGGTTCGTGCGACAACGCCTTGGCGATCAACACGCGCCGCTTCATGCCGCCCGACAGCGTCATGATCTTGCTGTCCTTCCTGTCCCAGAGCGACAGGTCGCGCAGGACTTTTTCCAGATAGGCCGGATTCGGCGCCCGACCGAACAGGCCGCGACTGAATTTCACCGTCGACCACACGGTCTCGAAAGCATCGGTCGACAACTCCTGCGGCACCAGACCGATCATCGCGCGGGTGATGCGGAAATCCTTGCGGATATCGTGGCCATCCACCAGCACCGTGCCCTGGCTGGCGTTGACGATGCCGCAGATGATGCTGATCAGCGTGGTCTTGCCGGCGCCGTTGGGACCGAGCAGCGCGAAGATCTCGCCGCGTCGGATTTCCAGATCGATGGACTTCAGCGCCTGGAAGCCGGAGGCGTAGGTCTTGTTGACCTGCTGAATGGAAATGATCGATGCCATGCATACCTCATCGGGAGCAGCGAGTGCGCATCGTAGCCGATGCGCGGCGTGGTGGCGGGTGCCTGCGAGGGTTGCCTGGATTGCGAGCGGAATCGCGGTTTCGCACCGGTCTTTGCTGCGCGCTAGACTGATCCCGGCAGGGGGTTGGCCAGCAATGACGAAGCCTGACATGCGCGGCGCGATGCTTCCGGATCACGGTCTGTCCTGGGTGGACCGGGACGCCTCCGGCCGGCGCGCCATGCTTACCGAAATCCTCGCGCAGGTGTCGCGCGAAGCGCTGCAGGGCGAGGGTCTGGAGGCGGTGCTGCAGGGCATCGTCGACTGCCTGGTGCGCCGCCTGCCGGTTGCCATCGCCAGCATCATTTTGCTCAGCGACGACGGCGCTCAGTTCACTCAGGAAGTCTGGGCGGGTGTGCTAGATCTGGACACGCCGATCGGTGCATCGATGAACGCTCCCTGGCCGGTCAGCGTCGGTGCCGCCGGCCGCTGCGCGCGCACCGGCGAGCCGCAGTTGATCCTCGCGGTCGAGAAAGATCCCGACTACGTGCCCGGCAATACCGCGGTGCGTTCGGAATACCTGGTGCCGATCCACCATCATGACCGCCGTCTTGGCGTGTTGAATGTCGAGAGCACGCGCACGGATTTTTTTACCGGCGAAGCCTGCGGCGTCTTCGATGCGGTGGCGGCGCAGATCGCCGGCGCCATCCATCTCGCGCGTGTGGTCGGCGAACTGGAGCTGGCCAATCGCAAATTGCATCAGTTGTCGATGAGCGACGGCCTCACCGGCATCGCTAACCGGCGTTGCTTCGATCAGCAACTGGCGCAGGATTGGCAGCGCCTCGCGCATGCGAACCAACCGCTGGCGCTCGCGTTGGTCGATGCCGATTGTTTCAAGGCGCTCAACGATGCCCGTGGCCATCTCTATGGCGATGAATGCCTGCGCGAACTCGCACGTCTGTGCACGCAGGCGGCGATCGGCGATGGCGATCTGGTCGCACGCTTTGGCGGCGAAGAACTGGTCCTGCTGCTGCCCGGCCGCGGCCTGCGCCCGGCCCGTGATCTCGCCGAACGCCTGCGTCGCAGTGTGGAAAAACACGCGATGGCGCATCCAGCCTCGCCGGTCTCCGACTGCGTCACCGTGAGCATCGGCGTGAGCGCGCTGTATCCCGCATTGTCGCAGGCACCGGAATACCTGGTCGCGGT
>Ga0066869_10000037_pt1 | contig 15221 bp, 13 predicted proteins | sample SoimicmetaGmgHMC_FD_62218 | JGI IMG/M metagenome (GOLD analysis project Ga0066869, IMG submission 62218) | Soil and rhizosphere microbial communities from Laval, Canada - mgHMC | ecosystem: Environmental > Terrestrial > Soil > Agricultural land | place: Laval, Canada | collected 2014-09-23 | reverse complement strand
GGGCCGCGCGCACCAGCGGCGTCGCCGACGAAACCAGCATGTTCCGGCTGGGCGTGGCGCAGATGAAAGACCCCGAGTCCGCGGAAGGAAAGCTCGCGGTGCAGGATCGAAACTACGACCTGATCCGCGGCGTCCCCGGCGTCGCCTCGGTCGCCCGCACCAACCAGTCTCCGCTGTCGCGCTCGGGCTGGAACATGGGTCTGTCGCTGGACACCAAGCAAGCCGAAACGACGACCAATACCGCGATGTATTTCGGGCAGGATTCGATGGTCAAGACCTTTGGCCTGAAACTGATCGAAGGCCGCGATTTCGTCGCCGACGACGTCGAGACCATCGATCCGGACAAGACGCAAAGCCTGGGCCGGACCGCAATCCTCACGCAGGTGCTGGCGAAAAAATTGTTCCCGGCCAGCAGCGCGGTCGGCAAGACCATCTACCTGGGCACCGGCTCGGATGCGTTCCCGCTGCAGGTCGTCGGCGTCGTCGAGAAACTGCAGACGCCGTGGGCGAACGTCGGCGAGCGCGGCGAGATTTCGACCATCCTCGCGGCACGCCGCGTGGAGTCCTACGGAATGTTCGTGGTGCGTGCTGAACCGGGCCAGCGCGACCGCGTGATGAAGGATGTCGAAGCGGCCTTGGGCAAAGTACCGGGGCAGGTGGTGATGGGCACGGAGTCGATGGAGAAGGATCGCATCGACCTGTACCGCGACGACCGCGCGATCGCCTGGATGCTGATCACCGTCACCGTGTTGCTGTTGCTGGTCACCGCCAGCGGCATCGTCGGCATGGCGACGTTGTGGGTGAACCAGCGCCGCAAGCAGATCGGCGTGCGGCGCGCGCTCGGTGCGCGGCGCATCGACATCCTGCGCTACTTCATCACCGAAAATCTGATGATCACCACCGGCGGTATCGTCGCGGGCCTGCTGCTCGCGGTGGCATTGAACCAGTTGCTGGTGAGCCAGCTGGAACTGCCCAAGCTGCCGCTGGGCTATCTCGCGATCGGCTCGACGGTGTTGTGGCTGATCGGCGTGCTCGCGGTCTACGGGCCGGCCTGGCGCGCGTCGAGCATCTCGCCAGCCATCGCCACGCGCAGCGCGTGACGGTAACCTAGGCGGATGCCAACAGTACTAGTCATCGACGACAACCCCTCGGTCGCCACCGCGCTCGAGGTGTTGTTCTCCCTGCACGATATCGACACGCTGCGCGCGACCTCGCCCGAAGACGGCCTGGCCACGCTGGCCGGCAACGCTGTCGACCTGGTCGTGCAGGACATGAACTTCAGCGCCGACACGACTTCCGGTGAAGAAGGCCAGGCGTTGTTCGGCGAGATCCGCACGCGCTTTCCCGATCTGCCGGTAATCCTGTTGACCGCGTGGACGCATCTGGATGCCGCGGTGCAATTGGCCAAGGCCGGCGCCGCCGATTATCTGGCCAAACCCTGGGACGACCGCCGCCTGATCGCGACGGTCGAAAACCTGATCGAGCTCAGCCAGGCCAATCGTGAGTTGCAGCGGCGCGTGCAGCGCGAACGCAAACAGCGCAGCGAGCTGGAAAAGAATTACGACCTGCGCGGCGTCGTCTGGAACGATGCCGCCACCGAGCGCGTGCTCACGCTCGCCTGTCAGGTCGCACGTGCCGACGTGCCGATCCTGATCACCGGGCCGAACGGCGCCGGCAAGGAGCGCATCGCCGAAATCATTCAGGCCAATTCCTCGGTCAAGAATGGCCCGATGGTCACGCTCAACTGCGGCGCGCTGCCGTCGGAACTGATCGAGGCGGAGTTGTTCGGCGCCGACGCCGGCGCCTATACCGGAGCGAGCAAGGCGCGCGAAGGAAAGTTCGAGGCCGCCGATGGCGGTACCTTGTTTCTCGACGAAATCGGCAACCTGCCGCCGGCCGGACAGATGAAGCTGCTGCGCGTGCTCGAGACCGGGCGCTTCGAACGTCTCGGCTCCAATCGCGAGCGGCAAGTGAAGGTACGCGTGATCAGCGCGACCAATGCCGACCTTCCCGGCATGATCCGCGCCGGCAGTTTCCGCGAAGATCTTTTCTATCGCCTCAACGTGATCGAACTGCGCCTGCCGCCCTTGAGCGAGCGTCCCGGCGACATCCTGCCATTGGCGCTGCATTTCCTCGGCGCGGAAAAGTCGCTGGACGACGGCGCACGCGCGGGCCTGCTCGCGCACACGTGGCCGGGCAACGTGCGCGAGCTCAAGAACGTGATGCAGCGCGCCAGCCTTCTTTCCAATCAGGCGATGATCCGCGCCGGCGATCTCGGCCTGCCGCTGGCGACGACGACGATCGCTGCCAGCAATGACATCGAGCCCGACCGCGACGGCATCGAACGTGCGCTCGCCAAAGCCGGCGGCGTGGTCGCGCAGGCCGCTGCCGAACTGGGCTTGAGCCGGCAGGCGCTGTATCGGCGCATGGACCGCCTCGGCATCGCCCGTCCCTGACATGAGCACGCGCAGTTTTCGTCGATCCCTGGCGGCACGGCGATTCGCATTGATCGCCTTGCTGGTGATCGCGACCGTGGCGCTGGTGATCGCACTCGATCATTTTTTTCTCGACCTGCCCTGGCTGGTCGCCAGCGTCGCCTTGCTGGTGATGCTGCCGATCGCGGTCGCCCTCGTGCACCGGCAGCTGCGGCCAACGCTGTCGCTGTTCCGCGCATTGACCGGCAGCGTCACCAGTTTTCGCGATGGCGATTTCAGCTTCAGCCTGCGCTGGCCCGGCCACGACGAACTCGGCGATCTGGTCGAAGCGCACAACGCGCTGGGCGACGTATTGCGCGAACAACGCCTGGGCCTGGTGCAACGCGAGCTGCTGCTCGACACGATGGTGCAGAACACGCCGGTGGCGATGCTGCTGGTCGCCGAAGGCGGGCCGATCGTCTACGGCAATCTCGCCGCGCGCCGGCTGCTCAATCAAGGCCGAAAACTTGAAGGCCACACGCTCGACGCCGTGCTCAAGCTCGCCGCGACGCCGCTGCGCGAAGCGATGGCGCGCGGTGGCGACGGACTGTTTTCGGTCGGCGACGATGACGAGGAAGAAGTTTTCCATCTCGCGCGCCGTGGCTTCCGCCTCAATGGACGCGCGCACGAACTGCTGCTGCTGCGTCAGCTCACCGTCGAACTGCGCCGGCAGGAAGTGCAGACCTGGAAGAAAGTCATCCGCGTGATCAGCCATGAGCTCAACAACTCGCTGGCGCCGGTGGCTTCGCTCGCGCACTCGGGGGCGGAGCTCGTGCGCCGCGGCCAGAGCGAGCGCCTGCCGGAAATTCTCGCGACCATCGAAGAACGCGCACGCCATCTCGAAGGCTTCATCCGCGGCTACGCGCATTTCGCCAAGCTGCCATCACCACGCCTGGAAACCGTGCCCTGGCCGGATTTCGTTTCCCGCCTGTCCTCGCAGATCGCCTTCGAACTGGTCGGCGCGCTGCCGCCGGACGCGGGTCGCTTCGATCTCGCGCAGATGGAACAGGCGCTGCTCAATCTGCTCAAGAACGCTCATGAATCCGGTTCCGCCGATCACGACGTGCAGCTGTCGGTGCGCCGCGTACCGGGAATGTTGCGTATCGAAGTACTCGATCGCGGCAGCGGCATGAACGAGGCTGTGCTCACCAATGCGCTGGTGCCGTTCTATTCGACCAAACGCAGCGGCACTGGCCTGGGCCTGGCGCTGGCCCGCGAAATCGCCGAGGCCCACGGTGGTCGCATCGCCCTGGCCAATCGCGAAGGCGGCGGTTTGATGGTCGCACTGGTGTTGCCCGCGTAACCGGCAGGAGCCAGCTTGCTGGCATGTCTACCTCGGCAGTGGCTAACCCAAGCTCGCCTGCTTGCAGGGACCCAGGACAAAGAATGTCTCTGCCGCCAGCAAGCTGGCTCCTACGTGATCGCAGGCTACGGATTTTTGGTTGGACGTTTCCAGCCGGGAATCGATTGCTGGCGGCCGCGCGATATCGTCAGCTCGCCCTGCGGTGCGTTGCGGGTGATCACCGAACCGGCGCCGATGGTTGCGCCTTCGCCGATCGTGACCGGCGCGACCAACGATGAATTCGAACCGATGAAAGCGCCGTCCTCGATGCGTGTGGTCGACTTGTTCACGCCGTCGTAGTTGCAGGTGATGGTGCCGGCACCGATGTTCACACCGGCGCCGATTTCGGCGTCGCCGAGATAGCTGAGGTGATTGGCTTTGGAGCCGATGCCAAACCGCGCTTTTTTTGTCTCGACGAAATTACCGACATGCACGCCCTCGGCGAGTTCGGTGCCGGGACGCAGGCGCGCATACGGCCCGATCGTGCATGCACCCAGGCTTGTGGCACCGTCGATATCGCAATGCGCCTGCACGATCGTGCCTGCCGCGAGTTGCGCATCCTTGATCCGGCAATACGGGCCGATGCGCACGCCATCGCCGAGCACGACGCGACCTTCGAAAATCACATCGATGTCGATCTCGACATCACGGCCGACGCTGACGTCGCCGCGCTGATCGAAGCGCGCGGGATCGGCGAAACGCACGCCTTGCACGGCCAACGCCATCACCGCGCGGCGCTGGAACGCGCGCTCGAGTTGCGCGAGCTGCCAGGGATCGTTGGCGCCTTCGGTTTCGACCGGATCGGCAACACGCACATACGCCGCCGGTGCGAATTCATCGGCCGCCATCGCGAAGATATCGGTGAGGTAGTACTCGCCCTGGGCATTGCCGTTGCGCAACTGCGCGAGCCAGTGTCTGAGCTTCGCAGCGTCGGCGATAAGGATGCCGGTGTTGATCAGACCGATGCGTCGGACCTCGTCGTCGGCGTCCTTCTGCTCGACGATCGCCGCGACATGGCCGGTGGCGTCGAGCACAAGGCGGCCATAACCGGTCGGGTCCGCGGGCTCCGCGGCGAGCACTGCGAGGATGCCGGGCGCGCGCAGCAATTCGGCCAGGGTCTGCGCTCGGATCAACGGCACATCGCCGTAGAGGACCAGCACGCGGGCGTTGTCGGGAATCGCCGGCATCGCCTGCTGCACGGCATGACCGGTGCCGAGTTGCTGCGCCTGCTCGGCCCAGTGCAGATCGGCTTGTGCGGCGAGCGCAGTACGGACTTGATCGCCGCCATGGCCGAACACGATATGCAGACCCGCAGGCTGCAATTCGCGGGCAGCGGCGATGACATGCGCGAGCATCGCGGTGCCGGCGATCGGCTGCAGCACTTTCGGACGCTGCGATTTCATCCGCTTGCCTTCGCCAGCGGCGAGGATGACGACGTGCAACGGAGCAGACATGCGAACCTCGATGGCGTGAGCCGAATCGGCCTCGCGTCCGGATGGGAGCGAGTTCTGCGGCAATCTTAGCAACTGCCGACCAGCGATCAACGCCACGCCTGCAGTCATCGCCGGTGTTTGCCTATCGGCTGCGATCCGATCGCCCGGGCAACGATCTGCCGGGCGATGTCGGAATGCTCAGTCTTTGCCCTCTGCGTCGCGATCCAACGAAACCATCGTGCGCCGTGTCGTCGGTAGCACCTGGTCGGTGAGCAGGCGCATCAACTCCTGGCTGCGGCGATTGACGGTGTCGAGGATCAGCCCGGTCGCCAGCGACAGCATCGCGACCAGGATCAACGCGACCGCAAGCACCGCCGTGGATGGATGCGTCACCAGGCCGGTGAGCGCGAACTCGCGGACGACAATGCTGCCGAAAGCGAGGCCGGCGAGGATGCAGGCGGTGGCGATGAGGCCGAAAAACAGCAACGGCCGATAATCCTTGTAGAGAAACAGGATCGTGCGCAGCACGCGGAAACCGTCGCGGAAGGTATTGAGTTTGGAATGGCTGCCTTCGGGGCGGGCCCCGTATGGCACCGGCACTTCCTGCAGCACCATGCCTTGCGCGAGCGCGAACACGGTCATCTCGGTTTCGATCTCGAAGCCTTGCGAGAGCACCGGCATCGAGCGCACGAAGCGACGATTGAAAGCGCGATAGCCCGAGAGCACATCGGCGATGCGTGTGCCGAACAATTGCGAGATCACCGTGCGCACCAGCCGGTTGCCGAAGCCGTGGAAACGCCGGAACGCCGAATCGGCGTGCGCCTCCAGGCGTGTACCGACGACCATATCGGCACTGCCGGCGAGCACCGGTGCGAGCAGGCGTTCGGCGTGATCGGCCGGATAGGTGTCGTCGCCGTCGACCATCAGCAGCACATCGGCGTCGACATCGCGGAACATGCTGCGCACGACGTTGCCCTTGCCCTTGGCCGGCACCGGAATCACCCGTGCGCCGGCGGCGCGTGCCAGCGCGGCGGTGTCGTCGCTGCTGGCGTTGTCGAACACGTAGATCACCGCCTGCGGCAGCGCTGCGCGGAAGTCGGCAACGACCTTGGCCACGGTCAGCGCTTCGTTGTGGCAGGGGATCAGCACGGCGATCCGGACGTCTGCGGTCATGGTTCTGGCTCGTTCGGGTTTCCGATCCGGCATTGTCAGCGATGTCGCCGGCAAAGTCCTGCGCTCAACCCGCCTGCGCGCCGTCGGCGATGGCATCGGCAGCCATTCGCCGCTCGGCCATCATCGGCGAGACACGGAGTCGGCACCGGCGTCGAGGCGAAATCCGAATGAGCGCCGGAAAAGAAAACGCCGGCACTTGGCCGGCGTCTTTTCTGCTTGCAGCGCAGACCTCAGTGCTTGAGGTTCTTGCGCAGGCGCTCGAGCGCCTGCAGCTGCGCCAGGCTCATCGCCAGTTGGTTCTGCGCGGCTTCCAGACTGATGCTCGGATCCTTGCCGGCGATCGCGCGCTCGGCCTCTTCCTTCGCGGCCTGCGCCTTGCCTTCGTCGATGTCTTCGGCGCGGATCGCGGTGTCGGCAAGCACGGTGACGACCTGCGGTTGCACTTCAAGAATGCCGCCGGAGACGACGATGTCGAGCTTGTCGCCGTTGGCCAGCGTCAGCACGACCTTGCCGGGCTTGAGGCGGGTGATCAACGGGGCGTGCCGCGGCGCGATGCCGAGCTCGCCCATTTCGCCGGTGGCCACGACCATCTGCACGTCGCCGTGGAAGATTTCTTCCTCGGCACTGACGATGTCGCAACGAATGGTGGAGGTCATGTACTTCTCGCTAATGTTCGTGAGCGGTGAGTGGTGAGTGGTGATGGCGTTTCCGCTCACCGCTCACGATTCACGCATCAGGCCTTCTCGGCCATCTTCTTGGCTTTCTCGAACGCTTCGTCGATGCCGCCGACCATGTAGAAGGCCTGTTCCGGCAGGTGGTCGCACTCGCCTTCGCAGATCATCTTGAAGCCGCGGATGGTGTCCTTGAGCGTGACGTACTTGCCCGGCGAGCCGGTGAAGACTTCCGCCACGTGGAAGGGCTGCGAGAAGAAGCGTTCGATCTTGCGGGCGCGCGACACGGCCTGCTTGTCTTCTTCCGAGAGCTCGTCCATGCCCAGGATCGCGATGATGTCCTTGAGCTCTTTGTATTTCTGCAGCGTCGCCTGCACCTTGCGCGCGGTGTCGTAATGCTCGTGGCCGATCACGTTCGGGTCGAGCTGGCGCGAGGTGGAGTCGAGCGGATCGACGGCCGGATAGATGCCGAGCGAAGCGATGTTTCGGCTCAGCACGACGGTGGCGTCGAGATGGGCGAAGGTGGTCGCGGGCGACGGATCGGTCAAGTCATCGGCGGGCACGTACACGGCCTGGATCGAGGTGATCGAGCCGGTCTTGGTCGAGGTGATGCGTTCCTGCAGCACGCCCATTTCCTCAGCCAGCGTCGGCTGGTAACCCACGGCCGACGGCATGCGGCCGAGCAGTGCGGACACTTCGGTGCCGGCGAGCGTGTAGCGATAGATATTGTCGACGAAGAACAGGATGTCCTTGCCCTTGCCGGTCACCGGATCCTTGTCGTCACGGAAGTACTCGGCCATGGTCAGGCCGGTCAGCGCGACGCGCAGTCGGTTGCCCGGCGGCTCGTTCATCTGGCCGTACACCATCGCGACTTTGTCGAGCACGTTGGAATCTTTCATCTCGTGGTAGAAGTCGTTGCCCTCGCGGGTACGCTCACCGACGCCGGCGAACACGGAAAGACCCGCGTGCTGCTTGGCGATGTTGTTGATGAGTTCCATCATGTTGACGGTCTTGCCGACGCCGGCGCCGCCGAACAGGCCGACCTTGCCGCCCTTGGCGAACGGGCACATCAGGTCGATGACCTTGATGCCGGTTTCGAGCAATTCGTTCGTCGAGGACTGCTCTTCGTACGATGGCGCAGCGCGGTGGATTTCCCAGTGCGCCTTGACGTCGACCGGGCCGGCCTCGTCGATCGGGTTGCCGAGCACGTCCATGATGCGGCCGAGCGTACCGGCGCCGACCGGCACCGAGATGCCCTTGCCGGTGTTGGTCGCGATCAGGTTGCGCTTGAGACCGTCGGTCGAGCCGAGCGCGATGCAGCGCACGACGCCGTCGCCGAGCTGCTGCTGCACTTCCAGCGTGATCTCGGTGTCGGCGACTTTCAGCGCGTCGTACACCTTCGGCACGTCGTCGCGGCCGAACTCGACGTCCACGACGGCGCCGATGATCTGCACAATCTTGCCCTGGCTCATTTTCGTATCCTCTGAGAAGCGTTTCGTTTCTTTGTTGTAGGAGCGATGGAAATCGCGACGAAAACTGCGCGGTCACATCTGGTCGCGATTTCCATCGCTCCTACTACATCAATTTGGTTAGACCGCTGCGGCGCCGCCGACGATTTCCGAGATTTCCTGGGTGATCGCGGCCTGGCGGGCCTTGTTGTAGATCAGGTTCAGCGTGCCGATCAGCTTGGTGGCGTTGTCGGAAGCCGACTTCATTGCGACCATGCGCGCGGCGTGTTCGGAGGCGAGGTTTTCCAGCACCGCCTGGTACACCAGCGACTCGACGTAGCGCGTCATCACGTGATCGAGCACCGCTTCGGCGCCCGGCTCGTAGATGTAGTCCCAATCGTGCTTGGACTGCAGCGTCTCGGACGCCGGCAGCGGCAGCAACTGGTCCTGGCGCGGCTTCTGCGCCATGGTATTGATGAAATCGTTGTAGCAAAGGAAGACGCGATCGAGCTTGCCGGCGCTGTAGCCGTCCAGCATCACCTTGATCACGCCGACCAGCGCGTCGAGCTGCGGCTTCTCGCCGAGGTGCGTGACCGAGCCGACCATCGTGACCTGCAGGCGACGGAAGAAGGTCGACGCCTTCTGGCCGATGCAGACGACATCGATTTCCACGCCCTTGCCCTGCCATTCGCGCATGTCGGCGATCAGGCGGCGGAACATCGTCGAGTTGAGGCCGCCGCACAAGCCGCGGTCGGTCGAGACGACGACGTAACCGACGCGCTTGATCTGCGCGTGCTCGGCCATGAACGGATGCGTGTATTCGGAGTTGGCCTTGGCGATGTGACCGATCAGCTGCGTCATCAGGCGCGCGTACGGGCGCGAGGCCTTCATGCGTTCCTGCGCCTTGCGGATCTTCGAGGCCGAGACCATCTCAAGCGCGCGCGTCACCTTGCGGGTGTTCTGCACGCTCTTGATCTTGGTTTTGATTTCCCTGCCGCCTGCCATTTTCTTTCCTTCGGTCTGTAGGGGCGCCGCGAGGCGCCAAGGTCGCGGCTTGCGCCGCTCCTACGGATTAGTTACCAGCTGCCAGTGGTCTTGAACTCGGAGATCAGCTTCTTGAAGGAAGCCTCGATGTCCTTGTCCCAGTTGCCGGTTTCGACGATGGATTTCTGCAGGTCGCCGTAGCTGTTGGCCAGGTGCGCGTGCAGGCCGGCTTCGAACGGCAGGATTTTGGCCATCGGCACGTCGTCGAGGTAACCCTCGTTGACGGCGTAGATCGACAGCGCCATCTGCGCGATCGACATCGGCGCGTACTGCTTCTGCTTCATCAGCTCGGTGACGCGCTGGCCGCGTTCAAGCTGCTTGCGGGTGGTTTCGTCGAGATCGGAAGCGAACTGCGCGAACGCCGCGAGCTCGCGATACTGCGCGAGCGAGATGCGGATGCCGCCCGAGAGCTTCTTCATGATCGTGGTCTGGGCCGCACCACCGACGCGCGACACCGAGATGCCGGCGTTCACGGCCGGACGGATGCCGGCGTTGAACAGGTCGGTTTCCAGGAAGATCTGGCCGTCGGTGATCGAGATCACGTTGGTCGGAACGAACGCGGAAACGTCGCCTGCCTGGGTTTCGATGATCGGCAGCGCGGTCAGCGAGCCGGTCTTGCCCTTGACGGCGCCCTTGGTGAATTTCTCGACGTACTCTTCGCTGACGCGCGATGCGCGCTCGAGCAGACGCGAGTGGAGATAGAACACGTCGCCGGGATAGGCTTCGCGGCCCGGCGGACGGCGCAGCAGCAGCGAGATCTGGCGGTAGGCGACGGCCTGCTTGGACAGATCGTCGTAGATGATCAGCGCGTCTTCGCCGCGATCGCGGAAGTACTCGCCCATGGTGCAGCCCGAGTAGGCGCTGATGTATTGCATCGCGGCCGATTCGGATGCGGACGCAGCGACGACGATGGTGTGCGCGAGCGCGCCGTTGTCGGCGAGGCGGCGCACGACGTTGGAAATCGTCGAAGCCTTCTGACCGATCGCCACATAGACGCACTTAACGCCCGTGCCTTTCTGGTTGATGATCGCGTCGACGGCCATCGCGGTCTTGCCGGTCTGGCGGTCGCCGATGATCAGTTCGCGCTGGCCGCGACCGATCGGGATCATGGCGTCGACCGACTTGTAACCGGTCTGCACCGGCTGCGACACCGACTTGCGCCAGATCACGCCGGGAGCGACTTTCTCGACGGGCTCGGAGAGCGCGGCGTTGAGCGGGCCCTTGCCGTCGATCGGCTCGCCGAGCGCGTTGACGACGCGGCCGAGCAATTCCGGACCGACCGGCACTTCGAGAATGCGGCCGGTGGTCTTGGCGACGTTGCCTTCGCGGACGTTCTTGTAATCGCCGAGGACGACGGCGCCGACCGAGTCGCGCTCCAGGTTCAGCGCAAGCGCGTAGGTGTTGTTCGGCAACTCGATCATTTCGCCCTGCATCACGTCGGCCAGGCCGTGGATGCGCACGATGCCGTCGGACACGGAGGTCACGGTGCCTTCGTTGCGCGCTTCGGCGGTCAACTTGACCTTTTCGATGCGGGTCTTGATCAGTTCGCTGATTTCGGACGGATTGAGCGTCTGCATGGGAGTGTCCTGGGTATCTGGCTCGCGCCAGCTTGGTTCAAAGAAAAAACTGGGAAATCAATTCGCCAGCGCCGCCCCGAGGCGCGCCAGCTTGGTACGGAGCGAGCCATCGATCACGACATCGCCGGCCGCGATCACTGCGCCGCCGATCAGGTTCGCATCGACCGCCGTGCTGATTTCGACATCGCTGCCGAAACGCTTTTTCAGCGACTCGTGCAGCTTGGCGATTTCGGCGGCGTCGAGCGCCGTGGCCGATGTCACGGTCGCCTTCACCACTTTCTCGGCCTCGGCACGCAACTGCCCGAACAAACCGGCGATTTCCGGCAGCAGCGGCAAGCGGCGATTCTCGCCGAGCACTACCAGGAATTGGCGGAAACCGGCGTCGGCATCGGTCGGCAGCAGGACGTCGATCAGATCGCCGCTGGCGACGCGCGGATCACCCAGCACGGCCTGGACAGCGGGCTGGCTGACGGCGATCGCGGCGAAATCGAGCTGCTGCGAAAACTGCGACAGACGACCTTGCTCGCGCGCCAGCGAAAACACGGCGCGGGCATACGGTCGGGCGAGGGTAAGGGCTTGGCTCATGGCGTTGGCTGTCCGCGTCGGTTCGTCAGTGAGCTCAGATTTCCGCGGCGAGTTCGTCCAGCAACGCCTTGTGGGCATTGCTGTCGATTTCGCGACGGATGAGCTTCTCGGCGCCGGCGACGGCGAGCGAGGACACCTGCTTGCGCAGATCTTCCTTGGCACGCGTGGTCGCGGAAACGATCTCGGCCTGCGCAGCCGCCTTCTGGCGATTGCCTTCGGCGATCGCCTCTTCCTTGGCGGCATCAACGATGGCGTTGGCGCGGGCTTCGGCCTGGGCGATGATTTCGCCGGCCTTGCCACGCGCTTCGCGCAGAGCTTCGTTGACCTTCTCTTCGGCCTGTGCCAGATCTTTCTTGCTGCGATCGGCGGCGGCGAGGCCTTCGGCGATTTGCGCCTGACGCTGCTCGATCGCGGCCATGATGCTCGGCCAGCCGAACTTCATCACCACCCACGCGACCGCGAAAAACGCGACGCCCTGGATGATCAGAGTGAGGTTAAAGTCCATTGAATGCTCCTAGGCGACGACGACCAAGGTCGCCGTCACGTGACTGACCGCGAAAACTCAGCCTGCGAGCTTCGTCAGGAACGGATTGGCGAAGATCAGCAGCAGCGCGATGGCGACGCCGACCATCGGCACGGCGTCGAGCAAGCCGGCAACGATGAACATCTTGGTCTGCAGCATCGGGGTCAGCTCCGGCTGGCGAGCCGAGCTTTCGAGGAACTTGCCGCCCAGCAACGCAAAACCGATGGCGGTGCCGAGGGCGCCCAGACCGATCAGCAGCGCAGCGGCGATGACGCTCATGCCCATGACGTCGGCGATAAGGTTGATGTTTTGCATGGTGTACTCCGAACGAGACTTAGGTTGAAAGGAAACAGCAATTAGGAACGTTTAGTGCTTCTCGGCCGCCATGCTGAGATAGACGACGGTGAGCATCATGAAAATGAAGGCCTGCAACGTGATCACCAGCACATGGAACGCGGTCCACACGAAACCCGCGAAGAACTGCACCGGGATCATCACGTAGGTGCTGACGTTGGCGAAGGACGCATTGAGCGTCATCACGGCGATGAGGATGAAGATCAGCTCGCCGGCATACATGTTGCCGAACAGTCGCAGGCTGAGAGAAATCGGGCGTACCGCTTCCTCGATCATGCGCAAGAGGAAGTTGACCGGCGCGAACAGGATTTTGCCAACGGTGCCTTCGGCGTGGAAGGGTGCGGTGAATACCTCTTTTACGAACTGCCCGATGCCCTTGTGGCTGATGCCGAAGTACTGGATCAACAGGAACACGCCGAGCGCTGTGCCCAGCGTGACATTGAGATCTGCCGTCGGTACCACGCGCAGATAAGCATGGGCAGGATTATGGCCGGTCATTGCATTGGCCTTGGCCCACAGCGTCGGCAGCAGGTCCACCGGCAGCATGTCCATGAAGTTCATCATGAAGACAAGACTGAAGATGGTGAGTGCCAGCGGAGCGATCAGCTTGCTCTGGCCATGGAAGGTCTCACGAACCAGGCCGTCGACGAAGACCACGACCATTTCGATGAAGCACTGGAGCTTGCCCGGCACGCCGGCCGTGGCTCTGCGCGAGACTCGCAGGAAGAAGAACAGGAAAAGGACGACCAAGGCAGCGAAAAAGACCACGCTGTCGATATTGATGGTCATGAACTTGCTATCACCCACCGCAATCTGGAGATGATGCAGATGGTGTTGGATGTATTCGGTCTGCCCGACCGGTTCGTGTTCAACGCTCACGCTTCACCTTCGCACCGAAAATTATCGCAATGGGATGTATCGCCATGGCAGCCAGCAGTCCGAACAAAGCGGCGAGCGGCGCCTTCTTCAGGACGGCCATTGCTCCCCACCAGACCAGCACTACCAGAGCCCATTTGAAAATCGCACCAAGGAGCAGCCTGGCAAATGCCACCCGAGGAGCAAGCACGCCGCCGCCCAGGGAAAAATGTGCCATCACGGCATTACCCAAGGCGATGGAGCTTCCACCAATGGCCGCCGCAACCCCCGCCCCCGGCCCGGCGAAAAGCCAAGCCGCCAACCCCGCAAACATCGCTGCGAACACCTGCCATCCGACCGCGCGAAATGCCAACTGCCGGCTGTTACTTAGGTGATTCAACACGGGCGACCCACAGAGCCGGGCACGCCTGAAACGGCTTTGCCAAGACGCGAAAGTATAGCAGCCAGCGCGACGGCCGGACAACCAGGGAAACCGCCCAAATCAAGCCTGTTTTCCGGGATGGCTGACGCATATTGCGTTCGAGCTCACAACCCTGAAGACGGCGCATGAGCCGCCACGAACTTCTCCGACATTCTGCCGCTCATCCACGATGTCCATCTAGCGGATTTGAGCGATTCAAGGCCCGTAACGGGCCTGTGGCGAGGCCGTGTGTGGCGGTGAAATGCCACCGCTTGGCGCGATTTCAGACTTCGCCACGCGCTGAAGTTGCGTGCGGTCTGTGGAAGGAGAAGAGAGGGTCAACGCACCCTCCGTCCGTAGGAAACTTCCCTCGGCCGGGCGTCGGAAGGGCTTGAGGAGTCAAGGGCCTCGTGATGCCCCTGCCTGGCGATGTCTCGCGGCGAGGCGCCGCTTATCCGCTGGCGATAGTTGGGCATGACTGCTTACCCAGCACGCAGATACGAAGAACGCCAATCTTTTCGTAAAAGCGCTCTGCGGTAACGGCGTTGACGATGGCCACGACCAATGAGACTTCAATAGAAACACAACCCCACCTCTTTCGAGGTGGGGTTGTGCTTTCTACGATAAGCCCCTGGCGATGACCCTGCCTACGCAGGCCTCATGGCAGCCATTGGTTAGTAGCTTGCAGCAGGTGGGCGTTGCTGTGTGGCGAGCCATTGGTCGCGTGCTTGATCGCGCTTGGGTTCCGCAGTGTCTAGTGCGATCGCGCAGTGTGCGGCCTTTTCTCCGCCACAAAAACAAAACCCCACCTCTTTCGAGGTGGGGTTGTGCTTTCTACGATAAGACCCTGGCGATGACCTACTCTTGCATGGCTTAGGCCACACTACCATCGGCGCAGTTGCGTTTCACTTCCGAGTTCGGGATGGGATCGGGTGGTTCCACAACGCTATAGTCACCAGGGAGAGGGTGGAGGGTCGCGATAGGTGGAGATCTTGCGATTTCCACATCACGCGCACGCTCTCGCGTTCGGTGTTGCTAAATAAGTTGGTGATGTAGTGAGCGTCTTTTGACGTCATCGACGTGTCGTCGAGGGTAAAGCAACTTGAGGTTATATGATCAAGCCACACGGATCATTAGTATCGGTTAGCTCAACACATTGCTGTGCTTACACACCCGACCTATCAACGACGTAGTCTTCATCGTTCCTTTAGGGGACTTGTGTCCCGGGAGATCTCATCTTGAGGCGCGCTTCCCGCTTAGATGCTTTCAGCGGTTATCGCTTCCGAACATAGCTACCCGGCAATGCCACTGGCGTGACAAC
>Ga0066869_10000036_pt1 | contig 15309 bp, 9 predicted proteins | sample SoimicmetaGmgHMC_FD_62218 | JGI IMG/M metagenome (GOLD analysis project Ga0066869, IMG submission 62218) | Soil and rhizosphere microbial communities from Laval, Canada - mgHMC | ecosystem: Environmental > Terrestrial > Soil > Agricultural land | place: Laval, Canada | collected 2014-09-23 | reverse complement strand
TGCAGCCAGCGATCCATGTCGTAGCTGTTGTGGCCATAGGTGAGCACGGCGTCCGAGTACCAGCTGTCGGCGTGGTAGTAGGTGCCGTAGCCGGAAACGCTCCAGCCGGACGTGTTGAGATCGCCCTCGGCGCTGGTGAGTTTGTTGTCCTGCTTCGTGTAGCCGAGCGTTGCGCCGAAGATGAGCTTGTCGGAATAGCGGTAGTCGACGCCGGCGGTCAGGCCCTTGATGTCGAACTTGTAGGCGGGGTCGTCGATGCCACGGTCACTGTCGCCGCGACCGATCGAGCCGGCGGCGAAGAAACCCCAACGCGAGAAATCGGCGCCGACTTCCTTGCTGCTGTCCTTGTCCGCGTCATCGGCGAGCAGGGTGTCGAAGAAACTGCCCAACGGCACCGAGCCGTGGCCATTGTTGAGCGCGAGGCCGCCGAAGCTGACGCCGTGTGTGCCGCTGCGCAGCGCGGCAATACGCACCTTGATGTTGTCGAACTGCGCCTGCGAGGCAAGACGGCCCGACATCGATTGCACCAGCGCGACGTCGGCATACAACTCTTCAAGCGCGGCGGTGACGCCATTCGGATCGCTGCCCAGTCCCGCGATCAGGTCGTTGCAGCGCTGGCGCAGGTCGAGGAAATTCGGATCGGTGCTGGGGATGTTGGCGAGTTGCGGACAGAATTGATCGATGGCCGTGGCGACGGCGCGGCCAGCAGGCGTGAGGTTGGGCAACAGGCGCAGGCTTCCGGCATTGACGGTGAAGTCGACGAAAGCAGCGAGATTATCCGTGCGCGCAGCGCGGACGGTGATGGTGCCGGTCGTGGCAGGCAGCGTGAGTGAGGCGCCGGTGTTTCCCGCGGCGTTGGTGGGCGCGGCCGCCGACAGCGTGCCGGTGCCGCTGGTGATCAGGTAGTTGATGGTGATGCCTGCGGTCGGCACGCCGTTGTTCTGCGCCTGCACCGTCAACGGCAACGGCAGCGTGGCACCCGGCGCACCGGTCTGGTTGTTGCCGCTGACCAGCGTAAGCGTACGCACGATCGCGGTCACGGTGATGGTGAACGTGGTGCTGCTGGGGAAACAGAAAGTGCAGGTGGTCAGCGCTGTCACCGTATACGCGCCCGGCACCGTGGCGGTGATCGTGGCGTTGCTGTTGCCGCCGACCGTGGTGGTGATGCCGCTCAGGACACCGTCGCCGCCTGCGGGTTGCGTGATGTTCCAAAGGATCGTGCTGCCGTTCGGCGCGGGAACCGTCGCGCCACCTAGTCGTGCAGTCATCGTGACCGGCGTGCCGGCAGGCGTTGAAACAGCTGCTGGCGAAACGGTCGACATGCCGCTGGCTTCGACCGTGATCGTATAGGTCAATGCCGGGATCGAGGGGCAGGCAGGATCGACGGCAAGAACTGGACAGACGACGGTCGCGGTGACCACGTAAGTGCCCGCGATGGCATTGCTGTAGACCGCGCTGACGTTGCCGCCGACCGGTGCGACGGTGCCGATGCCCGAGAAATTTACGGAATAGGTGCCGGGGGCGCCATTCGTCTGGAGATTTGCGGTGAGCGTTGTCGCCGTCTGCACGTTGGTCGTCGCTGCTGCTGGCGAGGTCTGTACGAAGACGTGGTTGTTCAAGGTCCCGAACGTGAACGTCAACAGCGAGCCGGGGCCGCAGCCAGCAGTGGAGCAGGTGACATCGACGGTGCCGGTGCCGCCGGGCACGGCGCCGAGGTTCACGGTGAACGAGGTGTTGGTCGCGAATGGCGCGCTCCAGACTCCCGTGGACAGCGACGCAGTTGGGCCTGTGGTGTTGCTCGTGATGTTGATGTTGCCGTTGACGGTCGGCGCGCACGCGGTCGCCGTGGTGAAGGTGAATGTCACTGTTCCGCCGGCGGGGCCATCCTGCGTCGTCGCGCTGACGGCGTTGATGTCGCAGGACTGCGCGAACGCCTGACCGCAGAAACTGCCCAGCAGCAACAGCGTCAGGATCAGGAAGCGGGTGACCTGTGCGCTTGCGGAACGCCGTGTCTGTCGGATACCAACGGTGTTGTCGGTCATCGCTTTTCCCCTGAAATACCGTTATAAATCCCCGACCGAGTATAGCGGCAGACGCGCCGCTGCAAAGGGTTTGGCGCGCGCCGCGTAGCTTTCCAGGAGCCACGCCAGATGAATGCGAGCAACCGCTGTCCGATACTCTCCCGCCTTTCCGTTCTTTGCGCGACGAGCTTGATAGTGATCGGCTCGGCCCTGCCGACCGAAGCGCCACGCGCTGCCGTCAAGAACGCCGAAGACCTGCTCATCGTCGATTGCCTTTTGCCAGGGCAGATCCGCTCCCTCGGATCGCAGGCGCACTTCCTCAGCGCACGCCGGCCGATCCGCACGACCCAGGCCGATTGCCAGATCCGCGGTGGCGAATACGTCTCCTACGATCGCGCCAATTATCAGACAGCCTTGAAGGTCTGGATGGATCAGGCGATGGCCGGCAGCGCCGAGGCGCAGAACAACGTCGGCGAAATCTATTCCAAGGGCCTGGGCACCGAGCCCGACTACGGCATGGCTTTCCAGTGGTTCAAGAAAGCCGCCGATCAAGGTTACGGACGCGCCAAGATCAATCTCGGTTACCTCTACGAATCCGGGCTCGGCGTTCCGCAAGACACCGCCGCTGCGTTGAATCTCTATCGCGAAGCCTCCGGACTCAAGGATGAGTTGCTGTACGCCTCCGTCGTCGAGGTGCAGCTCAAGGCCAAGGACGAGAAGATCGGCAACCTGCAAGGCCAGGTGCAAAGCGAACAGGCCAACTCCGAGCAGTTGCGTCAGCAGGTCAAGCAATTGCAGCAGGAACTCGCCGAGCGCCGCCGCGCCCTGCAGGCATCGCAGCAGCAATTGCAGCAGACGCAGGACAAACTTGCGCAGGCCAAGCAATCGAAGAACAGCGAATTGACGCGCTTCCTGGAAAACCAGTTGCTGACGCAGGAACAGCAGATCAATTCGCAGCGCTCGCAAATCGCTTCGATGGAGCAGAGTGGTACTGGCGCCGGCAACACGATGTTGGCGGGCGCACCGGTGACGATGGAAATTCTCGATCCGACTTTCGTCGCTACGCGCGGTCGCAACACCGCCGTCGTTCGCGGTGTCGGCAAACGCAAACTGGTCGGCCGCGTGAGTTCGGCGAAAGCGATCGCCAAGATCACCGTCAACGGTGTCGCGACGCCGGTGGCGGAGAACGGCAGCTTCAGCGCCGATATCGACGTCGCCGCCGGCGGTACGCCGGTGCAGGTTGCCGCGCTCGATACCCACGGTGGCAAGGCGCAGCTCGATTTCACCATCATTCCCAGCGTCGGCGGTGCGGCTTCGGCCTCGATGGCTTCCGGTACCACGTCGGGCATTCTGCCCAAGGACGTGAAGCTGGGTCGTTTCTATGCGGTGGTGATCGGCAACAACACGTATCGCGATGCCGGCTTCCCGGCGCTGAAAACCGCCGCCAGCGATGCCACGGCAGTGTCGAACGTATTGCGTGACCGCTACGGTTACCAGACCACCTTGCTGCTCAATTCCAGCCGTCTGGAAACCCTCACCGCGCTCAACGAGATGCGCGAGAAACTCGGCCCGCAGGACAACCTGCTGATCTACTACGCCGGCCACGGCGAGATCGATGGCGGCCGCCAGGGCTATTGGGTCCCGGCCGATGCTGTGGCGGGCAACAGCAAGACCTGGATATCGAACGCCGCGATCAGCGACATCCTCAATGCGATGCCGGCCCGGCACGTGCTGGTGGTCGCCGATTCCTGCTACTCCGGTGCGATGACCCGCGCCTCCGCGCCCAGCTTCGATGCCGGCTCGATGCCCGCCGACAAGTGGGGCACCTGGGTCCGGACGATGGCCAATGGCCGCTCGCGCACCGCGCTCACTTCCGGCGGCGTGCAGCCGGTGCCGGACGCGGGTTCGGGTGGCCACAGCTACTTCGCGAAGGCATTCCTCAACGCCTTGCAGGACAACAACCGTCTGGTCGAGGCGCAGCGCGTGTTCCAGGAGGTACAGACCTCGCTCGCCCTCAACGCCGCCAAATCGGCCTTGCCGCAGCAGCCGCAATACGCGCCGATCCGCTTCGCCGGCCACGAAAGCGGGGAATTCTTCTTCATTCCCAAAGGCGCAGCGACGGCCGCCGTCGACAATTCCCGCAAGGCCTGGCTAGCCCTCGCCACCCCGGAGCGTCTATAATCCGCCCTCGACTTCTGGAGAGGTGGCAGAGTGGTCGAATGTACCTGACTCGAAATCAGGCGTTGGTGTAAGCCAACCGTGGGTTCGAATCCCACCCTCTCCGCCAAAATAAAAAGGCCACCCTCGGGTGGCTTTTTTATTTTGATGAAGTGGGCGGGTAGTACGGAGAATCCACTGGGTTCGACTGATCGGCAGGCCATGGTGCCTCTGTATTTTCGAATACCAACGCTAGAAGGATTTCCTGTAGCCGAAAATGAACCCGCCGCCCGGCAATACACCGGCGATGAAAGGGGTTTTCCGATGATGGGCATACACCCCGAAAGCGGCGCCGATGCCGGCGCCAACCAGAACATCGCTTTGCCAATGGCCATGCACCTTCACGCGTGCGACGGCGTCGTAGGCCGGCAGAAGTGCCAGTCCATACACCCAGGGATGATCGCCGCCGTATTCCGCAATGAACGGGGTCACCACCGCGGTGATTTCGGCAACCTCGCCACTTGGAAAGCTTTGATGACCCTTGCCAGAGAAAAAACTGTTCGGGTCGGGGTTTTCGCTGGGTCGCTCGCGCGAGAACCCATATTTCATCAGGGTAGTCGTGCCTGCCGTAAATGCCATCGAATCCAGCGCTTGGTCGAACGTGCGGCCAAGCCGGGAGTCGCTGTCGACGAACATCGCGCCACCGATCACCGCAACGGCGGCGCCTGCGGCCAAGCCGGTCTGGTTGCTTCGTTTCCAGATTCCCGAGTCGTCATATTTCACAAGATGATCGATCAGCAACGGACCGTCGTTGGCAAATGCGGAAGCGGGCGCCAATAGCACGAGAGACAGGAAAGCACGCGGCAACATATTCACGGTGCACCTCCGGTGGAGTGGATGAAACGGCGAGTCCTGCGCGGCGATGTCGCTGGCTTGTTCATGGGATTTCGATACAGATCCTCAATCCATCATTTGGCGATATGCGCTGCGTCAGGACCCAGCCCAATCGCCGCGACAATCGTTCGACGAAGACAATCCCGATGCCGAGATCGCTGCGACGGATCGATTCGGCGTCCGTCTGCGTCGAGACCGGTTGCGAGATCGTCACGCCCGACCCGGAGAAATCCACGCGCCACGTTGCGCCCGGTGAGGCAGTCAACATTCTCTGAAACAACACGTCGAAGATCGCGGAGATCCAGCGGCGATGCCCGCGCAGATTTTCTGGTCCCGTGCCGCGGAGTTCGACGGTTCGCAGCCGTTCCGGATCGGCTGCAGTGATGCGTTCGAGCGAACGCTGGCAGATCTCGTGCAGATCGATCGTCTCGACATCGTCGGGTAGCCCGCGCGCCGAGAGCAGCAATGCTTCCAGCAGCGTGGCGAGTTCGAGAATGCTGCGATCGATCCGGCTCAGCTTGCTTTTCTGGCCGGCCGACGTTTCGGGATCGTCTTTGAGAACTTCCACCGCGCCTTGGATCACCGCGATGGGCGTGCGCAACTCATGGCTGGCATCGGCGAAGAACCGGCGTTCATTGGCATCGGCGTCGACCAGTCGCTGCTGATATGCGTCGACCGCGCCTGCGAGTCTGCCGATCTCGTCCCGGCCGTGGCCGGCCGCGAGATTTGTCGCCACCGGTGTTAGCGGAAGCGACTCGACGGCCTTGGCCAGACGAATGACCGGCGATATGGTTTTTGCCGCCAGCAACCAGCCGAACCATGCCGAAAGAATTGCACCGAGAAAGACGACGATAAGACTCACACGCTCGATGTAACTTTCCAGCGTCTCGATCCTGCCAGCGTCGATGACGAACACCAAGCGCTGGCCGCGTCCGGCATAGACACCAACATGCACGCCTTCATGGCCGGGAAGATCCATTTCATGGCTGCCCGGGTCGAGGCCGCGGAACACCAACGGTGCCTCGGCCTGTCGATAGACGCTGAATTCCGGCGATCTTGGCAGGGCCATTTCGGGATTCTGCGTCACCGCTTTCAAATAGGTGTCGGCCTGCCCGTCCATCAGGGCATCCACCAGGATGTCCTCGTAATCATCGGCGACGAACGTCGTCAACGCCGCAAATCCGATGCTGAGCACCAGTCCCATGATGCCGAAGGCGAGCGTGACTCGGGCACGCAACGAGAGGCGAGCGATCACATCGCGTCTCCTATGCGATAGCCGACGCCATGCACCGAATGGATCAACGCTTGCGCGAAAGGCTTGTCGATCACGGCACGCAGGGAATAGATGTGGGTGTGCAAGGCGGCCGAGTCTCCGCCTTCCGCGCCCCAGACAGCGCGCAGCAATCGTGGCTTGTCGACCACGCCGGGCGCATGGCGCAACAGGCATTCGAGAAGTTGCGCCTGCGTGCGGGTGAGGATGATCGTGCGGCCGTCCCTGCGCGCGACCAGCGCCTGCGGATCGAACTCCAGGCCGTAGGCGGCAAGGGGGCGGTTGGGCAGCGGCTGCCCGCGGCGGGCGAGCACTGCGACGCGCGCGGCCAATTCCTTGAGCGCAAAAGGTTTGACCAGATAATCGTCCGCGCCTTCGGCAAATCCCTTGAGCTTGTCGTCCAGCGTGTCGCGGGCGGTAAGCATGATGACCGGAACACCGCGTCCGGATTCACGCAGGCGTCGGCACAGAAGCAGACCATCGAGTCGCGGCAGGCCGATGTCGAGAATGATGGTGTCGTAGTCGTTGCGCATCGCCAGACGCAGCCCGACCTCGCCGTCGGCGGCGTGATCGACGACATTGCCGCGCCGCGCGAAGTAGTCCCAGATGTTGGCGGCCAGATCGGCTTGGTCTTCGACGATCAGGATTTTCAGGGCGTTGGTCATGTTTGCGGATGGCGTGAGTCGGGTGACGGGGCTGGCCCGCTACCGGCCCTTGACCCGCAGCAACGAGGTATATCTTTTCAGCGAGCGCAACGTGGCCCAGACCAGCATGGCAGCACCGAGCAGCGCGATCCATCGCGCATCTGCCTGCAAGCGGCCGAAAGCCACCCACTGCCTGGTCACATCGAGCAGGAACATGCTGGCGAATATCGCGAAAAAGCCATTGTATTCGCGGCGCAGGACGTTTTTCAGGGAAAACCCGAGCGCGGGTCGGACCCAGCCGGAGAAGCGCGGAATGAAGGCTGGCGTGGCGACCGACCAGGCCGCGAGCGCCGCCCCGAAAGAAGCTTCGAGGAATGCTTCTTCCGCCGCCATGATCCGCTCGTAGTAGAGCCAGAAGGACGGAACATACAGCAGGGTCAGCCACAGCGAGCCGGCAAAAAGCACGACGCCGAGCATCAGGAAAAAGTTGCCCAGATACAGCGGATGCCGGACCAGCGAGTACATGCCGGTGGTGTTCAGCGCTTGTGCGATCTGTCTTTTTGCGGTGCGCCCGGAAGTTCCGGCGGGTGTGTGGCCGATGGTGATCGCACGAATCAGCAGGCCGATGCTGCTGACCAGCAGGCAGGCTACGTCCCAGCGCATCGAGTCCTGTCGCTGTGCGGCGCTGGTGGCGATGGCAAGCGCTGATACCGCCAGGATCAGCACGGGCAGGTATCCTCGCCAACGGAACAGCCAGCGCCCCTGCCGTTCGATGTCTTCGACGATCAGCATGCGTGGACCAGCCCGCACAGGCGATGAAATGGCGGAGCTGGTTCCATCGATGATCCCGGCGGTTGTGGCAGCGCATGAGTTCGGATGCGCTGGCAATTTTGCGACGCGGGGCCGTAACACTTCCTCAGGCAAATCTGTGTTGCGCGTTAATCGCCCGTCGCTAAGCCGGTCACAAGGCAGCATTCGGCAGGCCGGGGCTTGGGCTGCGCGTTCTCATCAGGTAGCGTGCGCTTAACGTTTGGCTGAGAACGACAACGCTTTAATCGCGGATGACCATGGCTCTTTCTCTCCATCGACCGCGAATCCGGATGCTGCTGCTCGCGATGTCGATCATCGCTGCCGTGTCCGGATGCGCGACCTATCGTCCGCTGCCGCTGGCGGACGACAAGGCCTTGGTGCGCCCGGCCATCGAGGTCATCGCGCGACAGGCGCCTGTCGATCATCCCCGGCTGCCGCCATCGCCGGTGCTTCTCGATCGGCCCCTGGCGGAACTCGACGTCGCAAGGCTGGCGCTGGTGGCGAACCCGGACCTGATCGCGCAACGCCGCCAGGCCGGCGTCGCCGAAGCACAGTTGTTCGCCGCCGGCCTGCTGCCCGATCCGCAGTTGAGTCTGTCGCTGGATCGTCCTTATGAATCAGGCCTCGTCAACGGCTTCGCCGGCGGCCTCAGTCTCGACCTGACCAGTCTGTTGACGCGCAGCGCGGACGTCGCCGGCGGGCGACACAATCTTGAGCGTGTGCGCAGCGATGTCGCCTGGTCGGAATGGCTGCTCATCAATCAGGTCCGCACGCTGTGTCGACGGATCCGCTTTCTCGAACAACAAACCACCATCGCCGAAGAAGCCGCCGGCGTGGCCAAACAGATTTACGATCTGAGCGCGAAAAACAAGCGTCGCGGCGATGCCAAGCTCGACGAGACGACGCTGTACCAGATCGGTTTTCTCGATGCCCAGGACCGGATGCTCGGCCTGCGCCGCAGCCTGACCGCAGCGAAGATGCAGCTCAACGCGTCGGTCGGCCTCGCGCCCGAGGCTACGCTGACACTTGCCGACATGCCCGCGTTGAAGCCCGTCGGCGAATTCACTGCCACGCAATTGACAGCGACGGCGCTGCACCAGCGTTTCGATCTCGTCGCATTGCGGGAAGGCTATGCCACGCAGGAAGCCAGTGTGCGCAAGGCAGTGCGTGCCAGCATCCCGCTTCCGCAGTTGGGCATCAACCGCGCCCGCGACACGAGTGCCGTCTGGTCGCGTGGCCCGAGTCTCGGCATCGGAATTCCGCTGTGGAATCGCGGTCGCGGCGACATTCGCATTTCCGAAGCAACGCGTGCGCAACTCGCCGACGAGTACGCCGCGCGTATCATTCAGACCCAGGCCGACATCGCCGCATTGCGTGCCGATCTCACTGCCATCGACGCCCAGCGCGCGGCCCTCGCCGCCGAGATTCCCGAATTGACGCGGGCCGCCGACGTGCTCGACAAGGCCGCACGCGCGGGCGATGTCTCGCTGGTGACCTATGAGACGGTTCGTGCCGCCTTGCTCGACAAGAAACTCGGTCTGTCGGCATTGGAGCAGGCGCAGTCCGAAGGCGAGATCGCACTCGAGTCTGCGGTCGGTGATCGAATCTGGCCTGCCCCTTGAAGTGATGTATGGAGATCGCCGCGTGACCAGCAAGATGTTGTGGCCATTGATCCTCGTGTCGACGTTGCTGTCGGGCTGCGGTTCCGGTGCGGAATCGGAGTCGGAAGCGACGGCAACCGCACAGGTCAGGGTGACCGTCGCCAAGCTCGCCGCGATGTCGCGCCATCTCGAGGGTTACGGCGCGGTCGGATTCGCGCCCGAGCTGTTGCATACGGTCAGCGCCGCTGCGGACGTGCGCGTCGAGCGCGTGCTGGTATCTGCCGGGGAATCAGTGGCGATGGGGCAGGCCCTGCTCGTGGTGCGTCCCACGGCGACGACTTCGCTGGACACGGAAAAGGCATTGAACGATGCCCGTTTCGCGTCGCAGGAGTTGTCGCGCCTGGAGTCGTTGCGGCAGCAGCAGCTGGCCACCAATGCCGAGGTTGCGGTGGCACGCCAGGCCAATGCCAATGCAATCGCGACGCTGGCGAGCCTGCGTCAGCGCAACGGACCGTCGGATGGACAGGTCAAGGCCGATCGCGCCGGCCTGGTCGCTTCGGTGGAAGTGCAGCAGGGCGATGTGGTCGCCGCCGGTGCGCCGCTGCTGCATCTGGCCGATCGCGCGCAACTGCGCCTGCGTCTCGGCATCGAGCCCGCTGCGTTGTCGCAATTGCACGAAGGCCAGGCGGTCGCGATCGTGGCGGTTTACGACGCGGCGGTGAAAGCCAACGGCCATGTCGTGAAAGTGGTCAGGCAGATCGATCCGCAGACGCGGCTCGGCGAGGCGCTGGTGGATGTCGATGCGGCGGGCGGCCTCTTGCCCGGTGCCACCGTCAAGGCCGCGATAGAAATCGCGCAGCGCGTGCAGGTGTTGTCGGTGCCGAGACAGGCAGTGCTTTATGCCGGCGGGCGCAGCTATGCCTACGTCGTGCGCGCCGGCAAAGCCAGCCAGGTCTGGGTGAAGACCGGGCAGGACGACGGCAGGAATATCGAGATCGTCGACGGCATCAAGCCCGGCGATGAGGTCGTTGTCGAAGGCAATTACGAACTCGAAGACGGTATGGCCGTAAAGATCGCGGCGCCGTCGCCATGATCGCCACCTGGATCGAGACGCATCGTCGCTCGCTGCTGATGGCGGTGGCGATTTTCGCGCTGGCCGGCGCGCTTTGCGTCAGGTTTCTTCCCGTGGGCCTGTTTCCGCTGGTGGATTTTCCGCGCATCGTGGTCAGCGTCGATGCCGGCGATCGCCCCGTGGACCGGATGGTAGTCGAAGTCGTGCGGCCGCTGGAGCAGGCGCTGCGCTCCGTCCCCAACGTGCAGACGCTGCGCTCGACCAGCAGTCGCGGCTCGGCGGAAGTGTCGCTGTCCTTCGCCTGGGGCACGGACATGGTGACGTCCTTGCTGCAGTCGGAATCGGTGGTGAGTCGCGCGATGGCCGATCTCCCCGCAGGCACCTCGTTCACCGTGCGGCGCATGGATCCCACGGTGTTTCCCGTGCTCGGATTGAGCATCACCTCGAGCAAGCGCTCGCTGGCCGAACTGCACGACATCGTGACCTATCAGATCGCGCCGACGCTTTCGTCGCTCGATGGCGTCGCGCAGGTGGAAGTGCTCGGCGGTCGTCAATCGGAATACCAGGTGCTGCTCGATCCAGCGCTGCTGCAATCGCACGGACTCACGCCGGCCGATGTCGCGCAGGCGCTGAGCGCCGGCAACGTTGTCACCGCCGTCGGCCGCCTGGAGGATCGCTATCGTCTTTACCTCGCGCTCGCCGATACACGACTGAAAACCGAGGACGACATCCGCCACACCGTGCTGAAGACCGCGGCGAGCGGCTTGGTCGAACTGAAGGACGTCGGCGTCGTGCGCCTGGGCGAAGCGCCGGAATGGACGCGCGTGAATGCCGATGGAAAAGACGCCGTGCTGCTCAATGTCCGCCAACAGCGCGGCGCGAGCACGGTGCGTCTGGTCGCCGATGCCAGGCAGCGCCTCACCGAACTGAAGTCCAGTTTGCCGGCGGATGTGAAAGTCACCAGCTACTACGATCAATCCGGGCTGATCGTCGGTTCGGCGGGCAGCGTGCGCGATGCGATCCTGATCGGCGCCGCGCTCGCCGGCCTGGTGTTACTGGCTTTCCTGCGCAACTTGCGCATCACCCTGATCATCAGTGTGGTGCTGCCGTCGGTGCTGTTGTCGACCTGCGTGCTGCTGTATGTCTTCGGCCAGAGCTTCAACATCATGACCCTGGGCGGCATGGCCGCGGCAGTCGGCCTGGTCGTTGACGATGCCGTGGTGATGCTCGAACACATCGCGCGCCGCTTGAGCGAGCGAACCTCGGAAGACAACCCGCGTCCGCTGATCCTCGGTTATGCAGCGGAAATGCTGCGGCCGCTGGCGGGATCGTCGGCAGCCACCGTCGTGGTATTCCTGCCGTTGGCCTATCTCGGTGGCGTCGCCGGTTCGTTCTTCCGGCCGCTGGCGCTGACGATGGCGATCACGCTGACGATTTCCTTCCTGATCTCGTTGCTGGCCGTGCCCTTGCTGGCGCGCAGCTTCGTGCGCGCTGCCGATGCCGCGACGCTGGAAACCTCGGGGCCGTTCCTCGATCGCGTGCGTGGCCGCATCACTGCGATCAGCACGCGCACGATGGCGGCGCCGCGCCTGGTGCTGTTGCCGATCCTGCTGCTCGCGCTGGCCGGCGGGCTCGCGTATTTCCATCTCGGCAGCGGCTTCATGCCGCGCATGGACGAGGGCGGTTTCATCTTCGATTACCGCGCCGCGCCGGGCACGTCGCTGAGCGAGACCGATCGCCTGCTGCGCCAGGTCGAAGGCATCGTGCGCAGCATGCCGGAAGTCGAAAGCTATTCGCGGCGTACCGGCCTGCAACTGGGCGGCGGCCTCACCGAAGCCAACGAAGGCGACATGTTCATCAAGCTCAAGGACGGTAATCGCCGTCCTATCGAAGAGGTGATGAGCGACGTTCGGCAACGCGTCGAAAGCACCGTGCCTGGTCTGGAAATAGAGACCGCGCAGCTGATGGAAGATCTTATCGGCGACCTGATTTCCAATCCGCAGCCGATCGAATTGAAAATCTACGGCGCCGATCGCGCCGAGCTCGCGAAGGCTGGCGTCAGCATCGCCGCGGCCATCGGCAAGATTCCCGGTGTGGTCGAAGTATTCGACGGCACGCGCATCGCCGGTGATGCCGTCGACATCCGTTTCGATCGCGTGCGCGCCGCGCTGGAGGGCCTCGATCCGGAAAACGCGTCCGCACAGTTGAACCTGCTGCTCGGCGGCAGCGTCACCAGCGAAATCCAGTCCGGTGAGAAGATGGTCGGCATCCGCGTCTGGACGCCCGAATCGCTGCGCGAACGCATCGAACAACTCGGCGCGTTGCCGCTGCGCGGCGCGTCCGGGCAGATGGTGCCGCTGGCGCGCATCGCCGATATCAGCGTCGCCGTCGGCCAGCCGCAGCAGGACCGGGAAAATCTCCGCGACATCGTCGCCGTGACCGCGAGACTCGAGGGCAGGGACCTGGGCTCGGCGATCAAGGATGTGCAGGCGACCGTGGCGAAGCTGCACCTGGCGCCGGGAATCCGCATCGAATACGGCGGCATCTACGCCGAGCAGCAACGCTCCTTCAACGAGCTGGTGCTGGTATTCCTCGCTGCGTTGCTGCTGGTCGCGACGCTGCTGATGTATCTGTACGAGCGCGTGTCGGTGGTGGTAGCGATCCTGGCGACGTCGCTGCTGACCTTTCCCGGCGTGTTCGTCGGTCTGTGGCTCACCGGCACCGAACTCGATCTGTCGTCGATGATGGGTTTGACGATGGTGATCGGCATCGTCACCGAAGTGGCGATATTTTTCTTCGCCGAAGTCGACACTCGTGGAGCGATCACCGCCAAAGATCTTGTCCACGCCACCGAGGCGCGACTGCGCCCGATCCTGATGACCTCCGCGATCGCGATCCTGGCGTTGATGCCGTTGGCGCTGGGCATCGGCACCGGTTCGGAAATGCAGCGGCCACTGGCGATCACCATCATTTCCGGGTTGATCGCCGCCATCCCGCTGGTGCTGCTGGTGATGCCGGCGATCTTCGTCGTCGTCGACAGGATGGTCGTTGCACGCGGCGGGTCAGCGCTCGCAGCGAAATAAGACGGCGAATATCCCGGCGGCGCGAAGATACATCGGCGACCGCGCCAAAACATGATCGATGGCAGCCGCGTGGTCGCCTCCGCTTCCTGACGGCAGCCGAAAAACCAGAATTGCTTAACATTCTCCGTGGTAAAAACCGGAGGAGTGCCGGAGCTGTCCGCCGGCCGGGATGCTGGCACGTCATCATGTCGCGAACGCGTTCCGCCAGGCCGGGATCCGGCGCAGGTCATTCCAGGATTTTCAATTTCATTTTTTCGGGGAGCGGGTTCAGTGAAGCACATCGTTTTGTTTGCCGCCTGCGTTGCGGCCATTGCGGGTTCGTTCGCCAGCGAGGCGAAAACCGCTCATAACCCGACCTATTCGGTCACCGCGCACTTGGCCCTTGGCGGTACGGGTGGCTGGGACTATCCCTCGATCGATCGCGAGCACCACCACCTCTTTCTCAGCCGCAGCGACCATGTCGAGATCGTCGACCTGCGCACCGGCAAGGACGTCGGCACGCTCGACGCCACCAACGGCGTGCATGGCATCGCCGTGGCGGCGCCGCTCAATCGCGGCTACGCCAGCAACGGCCGCGGCAACAGCGTGAGCGAATTCGATCTGGTGACGCTCAAGCGGCTGCGCGACATCACGATCACCGGCCAGAACCCCGACGCGATCCTGTTCGAGCCCGGCACGCAGCACGTGTTCACCTTCAACGGACGCAGCAACGATATTTCCGTGATCGACCCCGTCGCCGGCACGCAGATCGGCAGCATCACGCTGCAGGGCAATCCCGAGTTCGCCGTCGCCGACGGCAAGGGACACATCTTCGTGAACATCGAAAGCAGCGGCGACCTCGCCGAAATCGATGCCAAGGCGATGACCGTGCTGCAGACCTGGCATCTGGACAATTGCGAGGAGCCGTCCGGTCTCGCGATGGACATCGAACATGCCCGCCTGTTCTCGGTCTGCGGCAACCAGCGCATGGTGGTGACCGACGCCAACGACGGTCGTCAGGTCGCGTCCGTCGCGATCGGCGACGGCCCTGATGGTGTTGCCTTCGATCCGGCACGCAAGCTTGCCTTCAGCGCCAATGGCCAGTCCGGCAACCTCACCATCGTGCATGAAGACGACCCCGAGCATTTCAGCGTGGTGCAGACTTTGGCTACGCAGACGGGCGCGCGCACGATCACCATCGACCCCGACAGCCACAAGCTGTACCTGCCGACCGCACTTTTCCTGCCGAAGGCCGAAGGCGAGAAGCGCGCGAAGATGAAACCGGACAGCTTCACGGTGCTGAGCATCGGCTCCTGAGTTTTTCGCTGCGGCAGGCAAGCGGCATTTTCTTCCGCTGAAACCGACGAGGCCATCTTGCCGAAATCCGCGACGTTCTACCTGATCCGTCATGCCGAAAAACCGACGCAGCCGGAAGACCCGCGGCTGACGCTGGCGGGTGAGGCACGCGCGCAGGCTTACGTCGCGTACTTCCGCCATCTGGGCCTGAACTCGTCGTCGCATCTGATCGCGGCGGCGGATTCCGAACACAGCTGCCGCTCCCGCCTCACGCTGACGCCGCTGTCGCAAGCGCTTTCACTGCCGATCGATGCGACCGTCGCCGATCACGACTACCCGCGTCTGTCCGAACGCCTGCTTGGCGATGCCCGCTTCGATCAGCGCAGCACACTGGTCTGCTGGCATCACGGACAGATACTGGGCTTGGCGCAGTCGCTGGGCGCCAAGTCCGATCAGTTGCCGGCCGCGTGGCCCGACGCGGT
>Ga0066869_10000035_pt1 | contig 15448 bp, 13 predicted proteins | sample SoimicmetaGmgHMC_FD_62218 | JGI IMG/M metagenome (GOLD analysis project Ga0066869, IMG submission 62218) | Soil and rhizosphere microbial communities from Laval, Canada - mgHMC | ecosystem: Environmental > Terrestrial > Soil > Agricultural land | place: Laval, Canada | collected 2014-09-23 | reverse complement strand
TTGTTGGCGACGGCGTCGATGCCGGTCGGGCGTGAGTAGATTCCTGCGACTCGCGGCATCAGCGGTCTCCTATCGGTTGGCGTAAGGCACGAGTTGGTTGTCCAACCAGTCCTTGCCAGCATTGGCGACTTGCGGTGTGAGTGCATAGGCGATCGCGTCTCTGGACATCGCCATAGGATCGATGGAGGGGCCGCCGCGAGCGTTTTCAGCCGCCACGCGCGCGCGATATTCCGGCGAGCGCATGCGCATCATCTCGCCAATATCGGCGGCGCGCGCCGTGGTCCGTGCGTTGGCGGCGGAGCGCATGGCCTGGCCGGCGCCGACGGTCGCCGTCCCGGTGCCGACACCAACGCTAAATGCAGTTATCGGATCGAGCCCCATGGCATGCGCGCCAGCCTGCCCGAGCGCATGGCCGCCGGCATAAATGCCGCCCTGCCCAATCCCGCCGCCGCCGCCGAGCCGGTTGCCCCAGCGCCGCAGTTGGTTGGTTACGAGGTCTCCCGCGATCGTGTTGCGAATAGCCTGCTTTTCAGCGTCGGTAGCGGCTGCAATCGATCGTTCTCCGGCCTTGGTGGTGATAAGGCCTTTGAGCCACTGCCGGGTCGTGTTGTCGATGTTAAGGCCGGAATGGGCGGCCTGCGCGGAAACCTCAGCCTTGTCGAGGCGGCCCTCGACCGCATCGCTGAGCTTCTTGATGTGATAATCGCCGCGAGCCTGCGCCAGATTTTGCCGCAGGGCGTCAAGATCAGCCGGCGCACCTTGGATGACACGGCCCGCAGGCGGCGACGCCAGGTAGCGGTCCAGATGCTCAATGGCGAGACCGCCGGCAAGACTATCCTGTGTCTGGGGAACGCCGCTGCGGAGGGTCTGCCGCAAGGTATCGAAATCGTCGGGGGTGACGACGGCGCGCGCTCCGGGGGGAATGTTTCGCGGCGCACTGGCACGGTCGAGGGTGGCAAACGTGCTGGGAGCTTTTTCAGGATTCAACCCCGATCTGGTCAGATTGGTTCTAACGATATTTGCGACATCGTCCATTGCCTCAGGAGCGTATGTCACCGGGGCATTACGAACGGCATCATAGCCCGTCTTTGCAGCCGTTTTCAACTCATCACTGGTCGGAACTGTGGCCAAACTGCGCATCGGCATACCCTGCACCAGTCGCCGCGCCGCCGTCACACCAGGAACGGCGCCCAGAGCATCGAATGCAGCATGCCCCAGGTTGCCCCTGGGGAGGTCATAGGTCAGATCAGCCGCCGACAGCACTGATCCCATCGGCGTGATGCCGGCAACGCCTACAAGCCCCTCCGACAGTTTGCGCGCCTTGTAGGGCTCGGCGCCCAACCCAATGAGGGCGTCCTGGCCCTTCTGCTTTAGCCACTCCGTCCACGAGGGCGGGTCTGGTGCGCGGAGTTCGCCGAACGGCTGGCCGGACGCAACCGGCCGCCCGCTCGGCGCGAGCGGCGCCGGAGCCGATGGCGCCCCCCCGACGAACTCCTGAAAAAGCCCGGGGCCAGAACCCGACGGTGCCGCAATCGTCGAGGAAGGCTGCCGGGGGCGCAGCTCATCTTCGCTCGGTGGCTTGCCGCCGACAAATTCGTCGAACAGACCCATCCCGCCTACCTCCTGAACTTGAGAACCTTCTCCGCTAGCCCCGGCGTGTGGAACGTGTCGTCAAACTCTTTCATCACGGCTGGGTTGTCTGCATGCTCGCGCAAACGCGTAACGGCACCAGGCGGGACGACATGCTCCATCCCAGGCACGCCATAGGTCGGAAAGATGAGGCGCTGCCGGTTCTTGTCGTCGCCGGTCACCGCCAGCACTTTCTTCTGATGCTCAACCGCAGCCATGGTGTTGAGATTTTCGATGCTGTTGAGAATGGCCTCGATGCTGGGGCGCTCCAGCGTGCTCTTGGCACCCGCCGCCTGCTCCAGAGTCGCCAATTCCTTCTCGCTCTGCGCGCCCGCACCAACGATCTGCGGGCGCAGCGCGCCGATGATGCTGGCGACATAGGATTTGAACGCCTCGGTCGGGGCGACCCGCGGGTTGAGCGGTATGCCCGCAGCCGCCGCCATCTTCGCAACCGACAGTTCGATTTCGGAGGTGCTGCCGGTGAACATCTTGGGATCGCTCAGCAGTGCCTTCTTGGCATTTGTGATTGAGACTGCCGCGCTCGGCAGGTTCTTGACGGATTCATAATTTTTCTCGATCGGCTTGAGGGCTTGCTCAAGCGTGAGGCCGCCGAGCTGTGCTCTTTCACGCGCAGCGTCCACCGCCGCGCGGCGAGCTTGCGATAACTCAAATTCTGATTTGGGATATGCTCGGGCATATTCCACATCTGCCTTCTCGCGCTCTCTGGCTGCCTGCAGATCGGATTCGTAAGCCTTCTCGTTCTGCTTATCGATCAGTGCGCGTCTGGCCGCCTCCTTATTGGCGACAGCCTGCCATTGGGCTGCAATCATAGGATCGTCCGTCGTTAAAACCCGCTGATTGGCCTCAAGCTCAGTCTTGTTCATGGGCTCCGGGGGTGCGGGTTTAGGCTTCGCAGCGGTCTGTAATGACGGCGGCGGGAGCATGCCCGCTGGCGGCGAGGCCGCTTCTGGGATCGGCGGCGACAATGCACCGGGTATACCAGCCTGCGCTGTTCTGACTGCCGGCGGAGCCAAGGGAATGGTCGACGGGATCGGCGCATTGTTCGCGGGATCGAGCGGCGTCTGAGGCGGCAATGCCGCTCGCGGGCCAGCATCGCTCGCGACGCCGGATGGCGTCAGTGATGCCGTCCTGACGGCGCCGCTGGGCTGCGTAAAGCCTCCCGGCGCCAGCATATCAGGAGTGGCGGTCCCACCGCTCAGCGGCGCAGGAGTGTTCACCATGGAGCCAGGCGGACTTGGGTTGACCATAGCCGAGGCCATGGCATCACGGCTTCCTGGCGGCATAGCCGGCACGGCCGCCTGGCCGGGGATCGGAAGAGTTGCCGGGTTGTTCGGGTCAAGGAATTGCCGACCACCGCGCGCCATCTGAACGTGCGGGTAGTCGCCGGGAATGCCGCCGAGCCCGAATTGCGCGCCGTTTGCTTTCAGCCAATCGAGTGCGGGCGAGCGGTCGACATCGATGGCTTGGCCTTGTTCGTGTCGCGACGTTCCGGGCGGCGCCACCGGGCCGCGGCCCGAGCGGGTATCATAGAGATACTGCTGATAATCACGCGGACGAGATCCTTCGTTGTAGGCAAACGTCTGCTTGATGTTGTCCGGCATGGCCTCATAGGCCGCCATCATCCGCGCCTGCATTTCGGGGTTGATGCCCTGGATCGCCTTGTCGAACCCGACACGCGATCCGACCTCGGCGTTACGCTCGGTGCGAAATCGAGGACCACGCCCGCCGGCAAGGGCTTGTGCATCGAGGAAATTGAACCCGCCCGCTTCGGGCGATGCTCTTTCGAGCGGCGAGCCCGGCGTGCCCGACTCCAACGGAGTGCTGTTGCCGGTCGGCAGCATGGATTGCGCGCCGGCACCGCTCGCGGGCAGTGACGCTGTCGGTGGCGAGGCCGGTGCAACTGCCGTATTCTCGGCACCCCCCAATGCTCTTACCGCATCCGCAGCGGAAGCAGCCCGTAGAACCTGCCGAGCCTTGTCCGCCTCATCCAGCCGGTTCATGTCCATGACATCGGCGAACCGCTCGCCGGCATAGGTCAACCCCTCGCCGATTGTCTTTGGGAACGGCGAGCGCTTGCCCATCAGCTGCTCGGCGATCTTGCGCCGCGTCTGCAATGCCTCGTAGCTCAGCGGCGAGTTGGAAGGCGTGCCGGCCCAGAATGCAGCTGAGAGTGGGTTTCCAAACTCTGCCATCTCACGCCGCCCTCAGAATGTTGCCCATCACGCGCTCGGGCTGGATGTGCTTTACACCGCCGATCGTCTTCACCGCGCCGGGGTCGATCTTCTCAACGTCCTGCGCCATCGGCCCGATGTGTTTGGTGCTCGCGGGGTCGTCCTTGTAGGCGTACTGGTAGATCGGCAGCTTCTTGCTCTCGCTGTCGGGAAGGGCCGCAAACACCGTCCCGATGCGGTGAATATCTTTCTTCACGTCGCGGTCGCTGCGCGCCCACGCCGCGGCGATATTGCTGCCACCGCCGAGAATGCCGCCGAGCAGCGCGTTCTGGTTTGTGCTCTGCTGTTGGTAATTCTGGAAGTTCTGCGCAAAGTTCTGGTTCACCAGCCCGGCATAGTCTGTGGTTGGGATGGTGTTCGTCGGCGTGGTCCTAAATTCAGGCCGGCTCACCTGCGAGCCCGACAACAGCGCCGTGATCTCGTTGATCGGCTGTACGCGCTGCGCGTATTGCTCGGTCAGATACTGCTGCCGGCCCTGGTTCTGCGCGTTGTAGAGCGCCTGCGCCTGCTGGAGCTGCTGCCCGAGGGCGGCATTGCCGAATTGCCCGCGCGCGGCGGCCTCTTGGAATGCTTGCTGCTGTGCGGCATTCTGGAACTGCCCCCGCTGCTGCGCGAGGCCCGCCTGCAATTGCTGCTCCTGCCCGCCAGCGGCCGTCACGGCCAGGCGCGCGTCATTGGCCTGCCGGTTGTAGTCGTCCATTGCCGCGTTGTAAGCCGTGCTCCCATAGCGGATGCCCTGGTCGGCGAGCCGCTGCTCGATGTTGCCGCGCTCGCGCTGGAGCTGCGGATTGAGGCGGCCGTAGAGCGCCTCCTCGACGCGCCCGCGCTGCAAGTCGTCGGTCTGGTAATCGCGCGTCAAATTGCCGGCGTCACCGAAAGATGTCGCTGCTCCTGGGATATTCCCGAATGCATTGGGATCACCGGCACCGGGCGCGCCGCTCAATGTATTGCCGAAATTCGCGCCAAGAAGTTTTGCCAACTGTTGGCTTGACATGTTGGCAATGCCCGCCATGTTGCCTTTGGCAAGCTCGTTTTGATTCTGGATGTACAACTCTTGCGGCGAAAGCGATTGCTCTGCCGTGAACCGGGGGATGTCGTAAGCCGAGCCCGTGGTTGGGTCGGTGAATTTATAAGTCCCGGTTTGATTGTAATTGAGATTCCCAAGCGGCGTGACTTGGTTGACATTATTCAAGAATGCATTCGCAATCGCCGTCGAGACATTTGTTGCGGTCTGCGCCCCCGCCACTTGCACGGGATTGGGCGGCTGCGGGGGATCGTCACCGAAAAGGTTGCACATGCTGCACTCCCATCAATACGGCTGCTGCTGTACGCCCTGCTGGCCGGGTTGCTGCGGGGCCATACCGAGCGGAAGCTGTCCTGGCGGCGTGATGCCGGGCAGGCGCAGGCCCGGCTGCACCGGGCCGCCGACCGGACCCATGGCCCCCATGGGCGGTGCTGCTGCTCCCATTGCCGCCGGCTGGCTCTGCGGAAGCACGCCGGGCGGCTGCTGCGGCACGCTGCCTGCGAGGCTCTGCATCGCACCGCCTGCCGGTGCGGGGGGCGGCTGCTGAACGTTGAGAAGCGCCTGCGTGATACGGTCACGCTGATTGCCGCCTTGCGGGGCCATGCTGCCATAGGCGTCACTCATCACGCTGCCTTTCTATTATCTGTCGTCCCCACGACGTGGTGCTTGAACCGTTTGTTGAATTTGTTGGCCATCCATCGTTCATAGGTCAACGTGCAGAATATGGCGTCTTCGTCGCGGCCATATAATCGCTCGACGGCCGCAAATTTGAACCCCAACACAGCCAGCATTCGCAACGTCTTCTCCAGAACAGGCTTCGGCCTGATCAGGATCATCTGCGCCCCGCATTGCAAAAACGGATATTGAAACATCGCCGCCATGGTCTGCCGGCTCAGCCATTGCCGTCCCGGCAACGCAGCGATCGCCATTTCCATAACGTGGCTGCCGGGAACGGAAAACCACCGGTAGACAAACCCGGCAATCAATTCGCCGTTCTCGTCAGTAACGCCGATTGCGGAGCACTTGCCGTAACCCGGCTCATGATGCATCCGCGCGACAAACTCCGCGACAAGCTCATCCTGGCCGTAGAGGTATTTGAGCGTCATGCCGCCACCTCGCGCCTCAGATGCCGCTCGATCGCACGTTTGGCGGCGTCGCTGATGTCGCTGTCCCGCAGAGGCTTGAGCCAGCGCGAGCCGCTGCCCTGCTCGATCAGGTTGGCGGCCTCGATCTCGCGCAGCGAGCGCATGAGCTCAGCCGGCTCGGTGGTCTCGACAAACCAGGCCCGCGGCCGGTCGGCCGTGCAGAAAATCCACGCCATGACCTCTGGCTCATAACCGATCAGTTTCTGAATCGTCCCACGCTTCTCAATCGGCCAGGACTGATGCCGGAAACGCTTAGTTCCGTAGATGCTGTGGAACAGCCCGGCATTGCAGATATCCTCGCTGTTGCCCCACGCCTCCAGCAGAGCATGCGTGCCGGCGAGGTGGTCGTACAGCATGCGTCCTGAATGCCGCGTCTTGCCGGCGCTGGCGGGGCCGAGCAGGAACTGCTTGTGCTCATCACGTATCATTGAGTGCAGCCTCTCTTGCTTTAGAAGCCTCCTTCGCGGTAGCGAAATAACCGATGTGGGTCTTCTTGTTGTTTCTCCTGAGTTGGGCCTGCCATTTGTTAGCTTGCTTACTAAAATACACTCCGCGATAGCCGCTCTTGTTGTTCCGGTACATTGCGCTGTTGATCTGGTTCTCAGACTTGTTTGCTTCTAATAGGTTCTCGATACGGTTATCGTCGCGCACGCGGTTAATGTGGTCGATCTGCTTCTTTGGCCACCGGCCAGTGTGAAGCAGCCACGCCAACCGGTGGGCCTTGTAAGCCTTGCCATCAACCATGATCGTCCAATACCCGTCCCTGCCGGGAGAACCAGCAACGGCTCCCGGAACATGCCCGCGCATGCGCGCAATCTTCCAGGTAAAGACGCCGGTAAGCGGGTCATAGGAAAGCAACTTATTCACCCTTCTGTAGGTCGTGCGGTCCTTCGGCGCGCTCATAATTAATGCCTTTCTCAAGTGGTCCATCTTGAGTTTTGAACATTAATGTGATACGCAGTACGGGACAAGTTCTAGACACGCCGCGCGCGAGGTGCGGGATGTTGCCCTTGAACGCCGCCAACCTATTCGGCTTCGGGTAGAACGAGCCGACGATGTCGGTCTTGTCTTGGTTGAACAGGACAGTCTCGCCGCCCCAGTTCGGTTCCCATGTCTCGTGCGGGTAATATACCGCCGTGTACCTGTTATCCTTCCGGCTATCGGTGTGAAGCGTGCCGTCGATCCCGTACATATGCGCGTTGGCGTAGCAGCGGAGCAGCGTGTGGCCCTTGAAGATATGCTGCTCCAGATTCTGCCAGAGCACGAACAGCGGCGGCACATTCTTCTTCAGCTCGTCTGCGCAATCATAAGCGCCAGTCTTCGACTTCTTGAGATGTCCGGCAAAGTGAAGATGCCAGAACGAGTAGATGTCGTGCTTACCGTTTGACTTCCAGCCGTATTTCCAGCCGGCGTGGCGCAGAAAATTGTACAGCGGCACCCGGTCCTGCTCGGGCAGCAGGCCGTCGATCTTGAAGATGTCGGGCAGAGGCGGTGTTGACACCTCTGCTACGAGCGCGAGTGCCATGCCGATCCTCTATTCGTCGCCATCGTCGTCATCGTCGTCATCATCGCCTGGGCCTCCTCCGCCTTCTCCGGCCCCGGCCCCGGCATCGGCAGAACCGGCACCGGCATCGGCCGCATCGGCACCACCGCCAGCGGCACCACCACCACCACCGCCGGCAGCGCCACCACCACCACCGCCTCCCCCCTCGGCAGTATCGCCGTAACTGTCACCAAAGGCGTCTCCTACATCGCCGTAGCCTGCGGCACCGGCAGCGGTTCCGGCCGCTGCTGCGTCAGCGTTGGCCCCGGCAACGTCGCCATAGCCGCTGCTGCCGAAGCTCTCGCCATAGCCGCCATAGCCGCCTGCTGGGCCTTCGGGGGCTGGCGCGTCGTCTATGGAGCCGTAGCCGCCAAAGCCACCAACATTCCCGGCGTTGGCGGTGGCCGCGTTTTCCTGCCCGGAGAGAGCATCGTTGGGGCCGAAGGTTTCGGCATAGCCGCTAGGCGCGGCAGGCGCGCTGCCGAAGGGAGCACCGCCGAAGCCGCCGAAGGCGGGGCTGCCGGGGACGGCATCGTTGGGGCCATACGGCACGCCCGATGGAACACCGAAGGCCGGATCGGTGGGCGCAACAGTTGCATTTGTAGCAAACCCGCCGACGGTGGGGCCGAAGCCGGGGACGCCGTAGCCCACGTTACTAACGTCGGGAACGCCGAAAGGACTGTCGGGCGGCGCAGGCGGCCCGTACTGCTCGCCGAAGGGGTTGTTGCCAAACGGCGCATTGCCGACAGGGCCATAAGGTCCGTTATTGGCGGCGGTGACGGCATCGTTGACTGCGCCCAAAGCCGGGTTGCCACCACCAAACGCCGGGTTCGGGCCAGCGATGTCGCCGTAAGGAACGGAACCGAAAGGCCCAAACGTCTCGCCGAAGTGCTGCTGGCTTCCGGCGTAACTGGGAACAGCACCGAAGGTGTCGGCAAAGTGCTGCTGACCCCCAGCGTAAGCCGGCACCGCGCCAAATGTATCCGCAAAATGCTGCTGGCTGCCGGCATAGGGATTATCCGGCGGCGGTTCAACGCCAGCCTTGCCGGTCTGCCCTTGGCTCGGCGGCGGTGCGCCTTGAGACGGAGGCGGGTTGCCCTGAGATGGAGGCGGCGCGCTCGTGACACCGGTAGTCGTGCTGGGAGCGCTGCCAGTCGTGGCCGGAGTGCCGAAGGTCCCGCCGACAACGCCGCCACCATTCTGCTGCGCCAGCAGCGCCGACACGATGCGGTCGCGCACGTCAGGGGGCAAGTTGGCAACGCTGTCCGGGTTGATGCCGGCCTGCAGCAGCCTGTAATATTCTTCCTGGTCCACGGCCACTCTCCCCAATCAACGCCGCTGATATCTAGGATCATCTGACTGATAGTAGGGCGTACCGTCAGACAGGTCGCTATACTGCTGTTGGGTGTTCGGATAAGACGGCAACGCAGCTTGCGGCTGTTGCAGGTCCGCTGGCGCGGTAAGCCCGCCCTCATCAAAAATCTGCCGATTGGATGTCAATCCGCCCGGGTCAAATTGCGTGCCTTGACGAGGATCACCTTGTGGCGGGACCGCCAGCCATGGTTGTGACTGTGATGTCAGCCCGCCTTGATCAATTTGCATCCCCTGCCGTGGGTCGCTCGGTGGCGGGACTTGCAACCACGGAGGCGTTTGTGGTTGCGGCGGTTGCTGTGGCAGTTGACCGCTCTCGTCAGGCTGACGAAGGTTGCTGGTAGATGGCCACTGACCGCTCTCGTCAGGCTGACTTAGCGCGCCAGTTTGTGGCATCTGCTGCGCCATGATCGCTTGCACGATGGCGTCACGATTAGGGTCGCCAGCACTGCCTGCGAAGCGCGGATCGTCGGATTGGTAATATTCTGTCACATCGCGCTCCTATACGTTGACGCCGGCGGGCTCATAGACCGCCGCGATCGCGATCAGCTCCACGTCCGGCTTGGCTTGCTGCGCCACCGTGACCTGCACGATCGGCGCGTGTGCGAAACCGGTCTCGCCGATCGATATCCACATCGTGTTGCGCGCCGGGATCACGAGCAGCGCCGGCTGGTCCCACTGGCCATACTGCGCGATGTCGCCCGCAGACGGCGGGATGACGGCGCCCGCCGGTCCCCACAGCGCTTGGTCCCACACGTCACGCAGGCCAGGGTCAGGCCCGGGCGCGGGCGGCTGCGGGATAACGATCAAATTATCGACCGTCGCCGCGAGTTGCGGCACGAATGGCTCGCCGGCCGAGGACTTGAACGTCGCGCGTGCCTGGTGCCAGACGAATTGCGCGGACGGCGCGCCAAACATCTCCCAGCCGCCGACCAATGTACAAACGTAGGCGCGGCCGTCATCGAGGCCGGTGCGCTCGGCCTGCATGACGATGCCATCCTGCGTGCCGAAGAACATGTCGGCGCGCAGCCTGATCCAGCAGGTGGCGTCGTAATCGGTGAACCTTCCCCAGGCACCCGTGACATTGTTGGCGACGAGGCAGAACCGCTCGCCCGGCTTGCCGCCCGGCAATGCAACAAATATCCCGCCGTACTCGTCCCACTTTTTAGCTGTCCACGGATTCGCGCGCTTCTCCGTCACGCTGTCGCGCCACATCGGCTTGATCGTGCGCGTGAGCATGGCAAGCTCGAGCTGGCCTACTTCCTTGGTGATCGCCTGCGATAACGGAATGATGCCGTCCACCGTCAGCAGCAGAAGGTCGCCGCCGACGCTGATGTGCGCATTCATGCCCATCGGCGGGCTGGTGCGGTAACGCCCTTCCTGCCGCCAGTTGGCGGCGTCGGCGGGGTTCGAGCCCGTGAAGATCAGCACCTCGCCTTCGCTCGTGATGAAGACGCACTTATCGTCAATGCCGTCGCCTGCGTCCAGGGACCAGCTCGCGCCGGCGATGAGTTTCCCGCCGAGCGTTGCCGCGCCCGCCAACGGGATCTTCGCCAGCACGCCGCCGACTGAGTCGATCGGCAGATACCAGGCATCCATCGAGCCGGCCCCGATGAAATACAGCCTTCCGCGGTATTTCCAGACGTATGACAGCCCTTTGCCAAACTCGACCGGCGTTCCGGCGGGGCCGGTGATCTTGCTCCCACCATCCGTTGGCGCAGGCGCGCCCGCCGTGCCGTTGAGAACGACCCAGTTCGTGCCGTTGAACCGCAGCGGGTAATCATTGCCGCTCTCGTTGACGGCAATCATCCAGTTGGTGCCAAGCGCGCTGACGGCAGCATTTGAAAACTGCGCCGCCGACCAGTTGCCGCTTGACTGCCCGGACACGATCAATACAGGCGTCGAGCTGGTCACGTCGAACAGCTTCGTCGCCTGCGCGGCATACATGCGCTGGGTGTTGCCGCTCACGTACTCGAACGACGAGATGATGGGCAGGCGGGAGGGATCGCCAAGCGGAGGCCCAGGAGGATACGTCGGCGCATATAACGGGGGATAGGCGGTGGCGCGAAGCTCGGCGAACGTGAGCACAGCGCCGGTGGTGTGGGTAACGATAACGACCCATATCGAATCGTCGACAACATCGCGTACCACGTCGCCGATCAGATATATGTGCAATTGTTGCCACGCCGGGGCGGGAGTCGAGTGCAGGTCGCACCAGCGCACATAGCCGCCGCGCAGCTTCACGCCACGAGTGGTGGGCGCCCAGTTGTCCTGCACCAGCGCCCCACCGGGCTGCATGTAGGCTTCGTTTTCGTTCTGGATGATGCCGCGGGTCGGCGCCGGGATCGTGATCGTGCGCAGGTGCTGCGCGACCTGTTGGTCGACCGGCTGGCGGCGGAAGGCGGCATGCGCGCTCATGGCCGCGCCTCAAACAATAGTTTGGCTTGCAATGGATGGGTATCGATGCGCGGCCGATTTGAGCGCGACCATGTGCCGCCATCTGTTTCGCCTATCTTCCTCCACCCACAAGCGGCCAACGATGTCCCCCGCTCGGTCGCAAGGATGTAGGTGCCAATGCGCTTGAAGCCGAGCGCGAACGCCGCGCGCGCCGATGCACCATAGAGAAACGAGCAAGCGTTTTTTGAGCCATCGGTGGCAAGGCGGGTTATTTCTGCCGTTACGCCATCGTCACGCATGCGCGACACCGGTCGGCCAACAATCGACGCCCCCACAATCTTGCCATTCGACGCTGCGCCAATCGAAAAGACATGACCTACGACCGCTCCGTGGTGGCGGTGATGCTGCCGCACAAAAGCGTTGGCCTCGTCCAAGCCGATGCGTTCCACTGTCATCATGGCGTCGGCACCATCCAGGGATAGGCCGTGCGGGCATGTGCCGAGATCGGCAGGCGGTCGATGATGATCGGGCCGGGGCTGTCGGTGCCCATCGCATTGGCCATGGCGTCGCCCCAGGTGCCCATCGATTCCGCGTAGGGCGACCCCTTGTTAGCTTGCCATTGCCAAATCATGCCGAGCTTGAGGATGCGTTCGGGCAAGCGGTAGGTGTCCTCATCTTTTATGAACCGGTCGCCGGGATGCAGCAGCCCATCAGCAAACCCGGATAGCGCGATGGGGTTCTTGTCGAGATAGGAAAACCGCGCCGTGGCGCCGACGCCCATGATCGGCCAGATGTGCATCTGCCCGCCGTAGATCGTCCACTCGCCCCATGGGTGCTGCCAGTTAGCCGAGCGGCGCTGTAGCCATTCATCGGTATTGGGAATAAAGCGCATCGGCTGCAATGTGCTGGTTGAGCGCCAGACGTGCGAGTTGGTCAGCATGCGCAGGTAGTCGGCCGGCAGATTAAACGCCTCGGTACCCGTGATGACATTCGACGGCGGAACAATCACGCCGTCACCAACGAACGTCACCGGCTTACGCAGCATCGTCCAGTCGCGCATGTCGGTGGCGATGCGCACCGCCATCTCGTTGGCCAATGCCAACATCTCGGCCATGGTGCGGTTGGCGTTGATGTTCGCAACCACGCTCGTCGTCTGATGGACGCCGACCGCCGCGCAAACGTCGTTCACCACCGTCAATAATGTCATTACGCAGCCTTGCTGGGCTTCGCGTTCATCGCCATGCGGGTGAGCGTCTTGCGGGAATTGTTGCCCACCGGGGCGGTCCCAGTGTGGGTCGTGACGTAGTCGACGAGCTGCTCGTAGGTCATGTCGTCGAACATGGCCTCCATCTTCTCGTCGGTCGCGGTGCCCTCGACTTGTGGCGGCGCAATTTTCCCCTTCAGCATCGCGTTGTCGGCTTCGAGCACTTCCGCCCGCACCCGCAGCGCATCGAGCTGCGCCCGCAATTGCATGTCAGGGGCCGCCTTCATGGCGTTGGCGATGTACTCCTCGGCCTTGTTCTTGAGTTCGCGGCCGTTGTGCCCGAGGTTTTTCAGCTCCTGGCCGTCGACGGCGGCAAGCGCCTCGACCGTGTAGACATTGAGCGCGCGCAGTTCGGCCCGTTTCCCTTCGGTCAGGAACGGGACATGCGCCAGCGGCGTGCCTGATGCAGTCTGCGCCGCATGTTCTTTGAACTGATTATACTGCCGACTGAACCGTTCGGCGTAGGTGATCTGCCGCTGCCTCCCGGTGTAGGGGTCGTCGATCCAGTGCGGCGACAATTCGTTGACCGGATGCACGGTCGTGTTGCGCGACCCTGGGCCGCGGATCTCGACTACCTCGACGTCATCGAAGATCGGCCGCCCCGCGAGCTTGGTCTTGTCCTCGTTCTCAAGCGCGAGGTTCTTGAACAGCGTGATGAGCAAGTCGTCGGGGTTACTTTGCATCGACATGGCGGGCCTTTCTCTTGCACCAGGGCGTTTACGCCCGTCTTCGCGGGCTATGGTTACATCGCTGTAAAATCTCGTGAGCTTCACCGCCCGCCTGGAGGACGAAACGGACGGGCGATGAAACTGTAGGCCGCCGCCCGCTCTCCTGAAGTAGGCGGCGGCCCGGCCGACGTGTGGTGTCAAACACGCCGGTTTGCACTCAGCCGCTCATCAGGCGGCCGGGTTGGAGTCGTATAGTCGCCACGAAAATAGGGGGTTATTGAGCGTTAGCTCGCCCATGAAACCGATGAACTGGGCTACCGCGTCCTTATCTATCGGCATCTGCCCGTCGCCATCGAACAGTTTGTCGAAGTTTCTCGATGGGTGGTAACGCAGTTTCAGGCTGTCGGTGTTGAGGCCGAAGGTAGTGTTCGCCGGACAGTTCGAGCCGATGCCGCCGTCGAGCACGATTTCAGCCCGCTTGCCGCCGCCGATGTATTCAAGCGCGCTGAAACCCAATTTGCCGAGCGAGGTCTCATTGGTCTGCCGTTGGATCGCGATCGTCGCGGCGTCATAGGCCGCATAATGTTCGGGGGACATGATCAGCAAGTCGGCGTAGTCGCGGCCTCTCGACTGCCGCGTCATGGCGAAGTTGAGCATCGGCCGGATCGTCGCCGAGGTGACCTGCGTGCCTATTGCCGAGAGCGACACACTGCCGGCACCACCCGACGCATCAAACGTAGTGGTCCGCCAGATCACTGCTGTGGCACGGTCGATGCCGCCGTAAACGCCGGTGTTGGTAACGATCGGCACGGCCGTCGCCAAGCCCGTGATTTGCTTGTTGCCGTTGGCCGTGCCGTCCGAATAAACGGCGGCGTCCATGGTATCGGACAGGCTCTTTTCGGCCGCCGAAATGTAAGAGTCGAAAACGTCGAGCAGTTGCGCCTCGCCTTGGTTGTTGAGCAATTCCTGCGACGACAAAATGATGGGGACGACAACCATCTTGGGTTCGTAAAAAGCGTCGTTGAACAGATCGATCGCGGGATTGAGCAATTGGTCATAGCCCGAGTACCACTGTGCGGTTTGTTTTCCTATTTGCAGCGTCTCGCGGATGCGCGGGCCTGAGTAAGTCTGCCACTGGCCCTTCCGTTTCGTCACGGCGAGCAATGCGTTATTGTTTGAGACAAGGTCTTGGTAGCCCGAGGACCGATCCTCCAGACTCATCGAGAGGATCTGCTGATATTGGGCATTTGTCGTAATATTTGGCATGAGTGCGCTCCACGGCCCTCGCCGGCGCGCAGCGCCTGACGGGCTCGAACGGGGTCAAACCTCAAAGCGACCCGTTGACGCGCCGGATGGCGTTGGCAATCGAGTCGCGGCGGCCGGTCGGCGGTTTATCGGAGCGCGAGCGCGTTGCTCCGTTCGCGGAGCCGCTATCGGGCGCGCCGTGTATTGACCGATCGGAGGTGCGGGTTTGAGCCGCTGCGGTGCGGGTTTGAGCCGCGTGCGTGGCAGGCCTCAAAAGGTCTGCACGCTGGTAGGCAGTCTCGAGATTGAAGCCGAGCTTCAATTCCCGTTCGATCAGATCGCCTAGCTCGTCCAGGCGCGGGTGGGTCTCGGCGAACCGGTCGACGCCCGCGCGTATGTGAGCAAAGCGCCGCTCATACTGCAACTGTTGAACCTGTTGTGCAACCGCTCTCTGCTGCTGGTGCAGTTGCCCCATCTGCTGGCTGATCGCCGTCTGCGTGTTGGCGAGCTGCAATGTCTTGTGCTGCTCAGGCGATTGATTGAGGATGTGCCACGCGACATCGTGCGAATTTAGTTTCTGCCCATCCGGCGTACGCAAATTCAAATTGTTGATAATGAGGTCGATCCCGCCGATGGGATCAGATCGCAGCTTGTTTTCCATGCCGACGTAGTTATCGAGCGCGCGTTGCAGCGTGGTGCCGTGCTGCTGCGCCATCTGATGGTAATGGCGAATGCTATTCATCGCCTCGGTGTCGGCGCGCATGCGGCCGTAGGCTTGCGAAAACTCCTTGCTCATACGCTGGACGCTGGCGCGCACGCTCTCTGGCGCCGCCGCCCACTCGGCCTGGGCTTGCTGGCTCCAACGTCGCGGCGGGTTGCGGTGGCGCGCGTCCGCAGGCAACTGCACGAT
>Ga0066869_10000033_pt1 | contig 15801 bp, 16 predicted proteins | sample SoimicmetaGmgHMC_FD_62218 | JGI IMG/M metagenome (GOLD analysis project Ga0066869, IMG submission 62218) | Soil and rhizosphere microbial communities from Laval, Canada - mgHMC | ecosystem: Environmental > Terrestrial > Soil > Agricultural land | place: Laval, Canada | collected 2014-09-23 | reverse complement strand
CGACCGCAGCGCCCATCGCGAGTTGCAGGTGAAAATCTACGAAGCCTGGGTCGATGCCTGCCCGAGCGCGGTGCCGCCGCGCGTGCGCGATGCCGAGTACCGCCGCGCGTATATCGCCAATCTTGCCGATGCCGGCACGTTCGCGGCCTTCGATCCGGAATCGATCATGCTCAGCGAGCGCATGAATGCCGCCGTGACAAAACTGCAATGGGAGGCGGGGACGATTGGTAAACCCGCGCGCGTGCGCGCCGGCAGTTTCGAACCAGTACTGGAAACCGTTCTGGCCAGCCTCGACCACGCGCTGTCCGATGCCGTGCAGGCGCAGATATCGCCGCAACCCGATGCTGCCTCGCCAGCATTGCAAAAACGCATGGCGCAGGCGATGTTCGTGCAGGGCTGGCTGCCCTACCTCGACGAAGCGAGCGCGCACAAGCTACTCGATCGCACCGGGCTGGCGCAGGAATACCTCAGCGTGGCTCCGGTCGAGGGCAAAGGCGGCATCTGCGGCCACTGCCAGGCGCCGATTGCGATCCTGCCGGGCGCGCGCCGCAGCGTCTGCGACCGCTGCGGCCATCAATTGCGCCTGGATCGACCCTTGACCTGCGATGGCTGCGGCAGCGTGCTTCTGCTCGATGGCGGCGGCGCGGCGGTCAACTGCCCATCCTGCCAGCGCCGCATCGAGCGCATCGCCGTGCCGTTCACCTGGCCGGGCGTTGCAACATGACCTCGTCCGACTAGAATCGGCTTCCCGTCGCCGCTTTTCCCAAAGCAGCCACCCTTCGTCACAAGGAGCGCGTCATGAGCATTCTCGATCTGGTCAAGGGCCAGCTGCTGGAAATCATCGAATGGACCGACGATTCCCGCGACACGCTGTCCTATCGCTTCCCCGATGACGACAAGGAAATCAAGAACGGCGCGCAGCTCATCGTGCGCGAGTCGCAGAAGGTGCAGTTCGTCGCGGCCGGCAAGTACGCCGACCTGTTCGAGCCGGGCAAGCACACGCTGACCACCGAGAACATTCCGATCCTGTCCGACATCCTCGGCTGGAAATACGGTTTCAAGTCGCCGTTCAAATGCGACGTCTACTACGTCAACACGCGGCTGTTCACCGGCAATAAGTGGGGCACGTCCAACCCGGTGATGATGCGCGACAAGGATTTCGGCGTGGTCCGCCTGCGCGCCTTCGGCACCTTCGATTTCCATATCGTCGACGTGCCGAAATTCCTCAAGGAAGTCGCTGGTACCGATCAGAATTTCCGTCTCGACGAATTCGCCGACACCATGCGTTCGCGCATCGTCAGCGTGTTCACCGACGCGCTCGCCACCGCACAAGTGCCGGCGCTCGATGTCGCCTCGCGTTACAGCGAGATGGGCGACGCGCTGCTGCCGATCATCAACCCTGCGGTGACCAGCAAGTACGGCATCGAGATCACCAGCTTCCTGCTGGAAAATGTTTCCGTGCCGCCGGAAGTCGAGCAGGCGATCGACAAGCGCTCAAGCATGGGCGTGATCGGCAACCTCAACGACTACGTGAAATACCAGATGGGCCAGGCGATGACGCAAGGCGGCGATGCCGGCGCGGCCGCGACGATGCCGGCGCAGATGGCGATGGGCTTCGGCATGGCGCAGCAGATGATGCGCGACATGCAGCCCGGCGCTGCGACACCACCACCGGTGCCGGCAGCAGCTCCAGGCGCCGCGGCCGCAACGCAGGCGCTTGATGTGCTCACGCCGGAACAGGCCGCAACCACGCTCGGCGTCTCCGTTGAAGACGTGATGGCTTCGATCACTTCGGGCGATCTGAAGGCGCGCAAGATCGGCAACGCCTATCGCATCGCCAAAACCGCCCTCGACGAATTCCTACGTGGGTGAGCGGGGATTTCGAGTGGCGTCAGCCACGAGCCCGCGAACGCACGTCGGCATGCAAGCCGGCGGGCCGGACATGCGGGGAATTCGAGTGGCGCCAGCCACGAGCCCGCGAACGCACGTCGGCATGCGAGGAAGCTGAGTAGCTATGGAAAATGCGAGCACCATCGGCAAGCATCCCTGCCCGGAATGCGGCGGGGATCTGCAATGGGATGCGGCCAAACAATCGCTGGCCTGCCCTTACTGCGGCACGCTGGTGCCGTGGTCGCCGGCGGAACAGGCCGATGCCGGCACGATCCAGGAACTCGATCTCGCCGCGGCGCTGCAAAATCCGCAGGTCGCGCGCGACTGGGGTGATGAGCGCCGCGAGGTTCAGTGCCAGAGTTGCCATGCGATTTCGGTGTTCGTCGATGGCAAGGTCGCGCAACGCTGCGAGTTCTGCGGCTCGCCATCGATCATCGCGCACGAGAGCGCGCGCGATGCGATCACGCCGCAGAGCCTGCTGCCGTTCAAGATCAGCGACGGCCAGGTCCGCGACCTGATACGCAAATGGTACGGCTCGCGCTGGTTTGCGCCGGATCGGCTTAAAACCGCCGCGCTCACCGACACCTTGCGCGGCATCTACCTGCCGTACTGGACCTTCGACGCGCACGTGCAGGCGAGCTGGACTGCCGAGGCCGGTTACTACTACTACGAAACCGAGAGCTACACCGACAGCCAGGGCCGGTCGCAGACACGCGAAGTCCGGCACACGCGCTGGGAATCGGCCAGCGGCGACCTTGCGCATTTCTTCGATGACGAACTCGTCGCTGGTACCGTTGGCGTGCGCGAAGATCTGCTACGACAGATCGAACCTTTCCCGACGCTCACCGACCTCAAGGCCTATTCACCGGAATTCGTGCGCGGTTGGACGGTAGAGCGCTACCAGGTCGACCTGCGCAAAGCGTCCGAACTCAACCAGCAGGATATGCAGGCGAAGACCGAACAGCTGTGTTCGGCGGAAGTCCCCGGCGACACCCAGCGCGGCCTGCAGGTGCAGGCGCAATACCAGGGCCGCACCTTCAAGCACATCCTGGTGCCGGTCTGGCTGGTCAGCTACACCTACGGCGCGCGCAGTTTTCAGGTCGTCGCCAACGGCTACACCGGCACGTTGGCGGGCGAACATCCGCGCAGCTGGGTGAAGATTTTCTTCGCGGCGCTGGCGGCATTGATCGTGTTGTCGATCTTCCTGTTCGCGTTCGCGAATTCGGACTAGGGCGACGACGCGCGCCGCTGCCATGAAAATCCAATTGCAAGCCCAGCGCGAGATCGCCGCCCCGGCGATGGCGGCCTATCTGTTATGCATTGATGCAAAGCGCTTTCCGTCCTTGTTCCATGGTTGCGGCCCGATCTCGGCGATCCGCGAAGTCACACTGGACGCGCCGCTGGCTATCGGCAGCACGCGCCGCATCCACAACGCCGACGGTTCGGTGCTCAGCGAACGCATCACCGCGCTCGATCCACCTTCGCGCCACGCCTATGTGCTTAGCGGATTCACCGCGCCGTTTTCCTGGCTGGTGAAACTCGGCGAAGCGGATTGGCGTATCGCCAATACGGAAACGGGCGCGGGCATCACCTGGAACTACACGTTCACGCTGAGCTCGCCGCTGGCCTGGCCGGTCTGCCTGCCACTGCTGAAAATATTCATGCAGGGGGCGATGCGTCGCTGTTTGGATGCGATGGCAAATACACTCGAAGGAAAGAACTGATGGAACGCTGGATCCTGCTCGGCATGGCGCCGGTATTCCTGGGATTCGTAATCTGGGAGGCGTGGTACTGGCATGGCAAACGCGCCGTCTACACGCTGCGCGACACGCTATCCAATGCCGCGCTGGCCTTGATGCATCAGGGTGCCGATGCCGTCGCCTGGCTGCTGGTGATCGGCATCTATTACGCGATCTACCAACACCGCCTGTTCGACCTGCCGGCCTCGGCATGGACGATCGTCGCCCTGTTCGTTGCGCAGGATTTTTTCTATTACTGGTTCCATCGCGCCCACCACCGCATCCGCTGGATGTGGGCATCGCATGTCACGCATCACTCGTCGGAGCGCCTGAATTTTTCCACGGCGTTCCGACAGAGCCTCACCTATCCCGTCTCGGGCATGTGGATTTTCTGGCTGCCGCTGGCTTGGCTCGGGTTCGAGCCGAAGAACATCGTCGCGGTGGTCGCGATCAATCTCGGTTTCCAATTTTTCGTGCACACCGAAACCGTTGGCAAGCTCGGCTGGCTGGAATATGTGTTCAACACGCCTTCGCATCACCGCGTGCACCACGCGCGCAACCCCAAGTACATCGATCGCAATTACGCCGGCGTGCTGATCATCTGGGATAAATTATTTGGCAGCTTCGTCGAGGAAGACGAAGCGGTGCCCTGCGACTACGGCATCGTCAAACCTATTCACTCGCACAACCCGATCACGCTCACCTTCCACGAATGGGTGGCGATGTTCACCGACGCAGCAAGGCCGCAACCGCTGCTGTCGCGCCTCAAGCAGATGTTCGGGCCGCCGGAGCGGGCGTATTCGGAAGTTGCGCAGCCTGCGCTATCGATGCGGGTAGAAGATGAGGAAGCGAAGATATCGGGATGATCAATCGGGCAGGTCAATAAAATCGAAGAAAATAAAACCGGCCCGTCGTCCCGGCACAAGCCGGGACCCATGTTGATTTTCGCAAGAGAAAAATGGGTCCCGGCTTGCGCCGGGATGACGGGACACATTTTTCACCGCAGAAAAATCAATCCCCATCCTCCGCCGCTTCCCTGCCCTGCTGACGGATGATCGCTTCCTCGCGGGCGTCGTTGATCGCCCACATCACCGCATCGACATCGACGGCCGCGTCCGGATCGACAAACAACCCCGTGAGCACGCTGTCGGGCTTCAATTCACCCTTCTCGAACAGCGCCCACATTTCTTCGGCGTAACGCGTGGCCAGTAATTCGGGCGCGAAGCGCGCGAGACTCGCGCTGAGGTTGTTGACGTCGCGGATAAGCATCGCGCGGGCGGCATTGTTGCCGGCGGCGCTGACCACCTGCGGAAAATCAATGATTACTGGGCCGTCGGGCGCGACCAGGACGTTGTATTCGGAAAGATCGCCGTGGATCAGACCGATGCAGAGCATGCGCACGACCTGGCGGATCAGGAAGCGATGGAATTCGCGCGCTTCCTCGGCCCAGAGTTCGACTTCGCCCAGCCGCGGTGCCGACTGGCCTTCGTCGTCGGTGACCAGCTCCATCACCAGCACGCCGTTGAAATAGCCGAACGGCTTGGGCACGCGCACACCGGCGGCATCGAGCTTGTACAGCGCGTCGACCTCGGTGTTCTTCCAGGCCGCTTCCTGTTCCTTGCGGCCGAACTTGGTAGCCTTGCCGATCGCGCGCGCCTGCCGGCTGCCGCGCACCTTGCGCCCTTCCTGGTATTGCACCCGCGCCTGGAAACTGCGGTGCGCCATGTTCTTGTAGACCTTGGCGCAGCGCACCTCGGCACCGCAGCGCACGACGTAGACCGCCGCTTCCTTGCCGCTTTTCAGGGGTCTGACTACTGCGTCGATGATGCCGTCGTCGATCAGGGCTTGCAGGTCTTTGGGCGCTTTCATTGGTTCCGGAGTGACTGTCGCATCCGGCAAGGATACGGGCCGGCGGCGGATTCCCGAAATCTGGGCCGTTCAGCGGCTGCCACTGAAAGCCCGGATCAGGCCTTGTTCTTGCTCTGCCAGCGGATCTCGACGCCGTTGCGGCTGTCCTCGATCAGCGCCGCCAGCCGCCGCTCGCGCGTCGCCGCCTGCTTGGCGCTGATCACTTTCCACACCGCCTGCTTGCGATACCAGGCCGGCCGCGCCTCGAATGCCGCCCAGGCTTTCCTGTCCCTCTTGAAGCGCGCAAGTTCCTCTGCCGACAACTCACCCTCTTCGTTCTCATACGAATACAACTTGGTGCGATGCTGCCCGCGCGCAAACGCCGCCTCGCCCGCCGGCGCCACCAAACCTGCCTCTTTCAACACCGCGAACCGCGCGATATTGACCTGACTCCAGATGCTCACCGGCTTGCGCGGCGTGAAACGAATGCAATAACTGCGCGCATCGATCGACCGCCGCACGCCATCGATCCAGCCAAAACACAGCGCCTGATCCACCGACTCCGGCCAGGTGATCGACGCCTCACCGGAACCCGTTTTCCAGAATCCGACGATCAGCTCGCTCGCAGATTCGTGGTTGCTCTGCAACCAGCGGCGAAACTCGGCGGGTGTGGCGAAGAAGTGTGGTGACATAGGAGAAATCGATTCGCCGAAGGAGCTGGGTTCAGTGTCTTGCTGGTGACTACGCCTTGAAAGCTCGGCCCTCGTAGGAGCGCTCATGAGCGCGACGGCCACTGCCGCCCTGTCAAAGCAATGCGGTGCCTGCCTCTCGCCAACTCAGGTTCCGTACAAGGTGATGAAAAATAGCGCACACCTATAGCCAAGCACGATGGCCGCTACCGCGAGCGACAGCAGGGCTGCTTTCGCAATCCGCTGAGCCCCTGCGGCACCGTAGACCGGGAGTATCGCCAGGTAAATGTAGCCAGCGCACGCGGCGAGATTTACGACGCTTAGCACGTCGTCCACCATCGGAGCCTCGAGTCCGCCAAAGCCTGACAATGCACTCAACTTGGCCGCAAGGAGGGCAACACAGAAAAGCAGCAAGAGAAATGTATAGAGGTGCAGCGAGAAGATCACGTGCGTCATGAAGGGGCGTCGTTCACGTACGAAGACCAACTGCAGCAGCATTGCGAACGGCAAGGTCATCAGGAGAATGAGCGACTTCGCGTTCAGCACGACGGCGCGGTCAAAAATCGGCTCGTACTGGGCGAGGGTTCCGTGAGTGGCCTCAAGTCGGCGCGACAGCGACGCCTGGGCCAAGTCACTCCAATCCTGGTGGTGAAGATGCGAGTCAAGCGACGAACTGAAGACGTTTTCACCGGTCGCCCACTGCACCGCGAAGAGGAGAACGTTGGCGATCAGAAATAATTGGAACGGCGCCACGTACGGCTTACGGATGCCGCCGATCCACGCCAACGTGAGTTCGCCCGGATGGCGCAAAAGCATTCGGGCCGATCTTGCGGCGCGCGCATCGATATTCGTAAAGGCATGAATTATCTTCGCGATGAGGCCGCGCGCGGTGAGATCGGATGGCGTAAGCAGTTCTTCGCCGCACCGACCACAGAATGGCGTTCTCACCATGACCTTGCAGGTGGGGCACGTCCAAGACGTCTTGTCGGCCATGGCGACAACCTCGTGGTTAGTGGGCCATGAAAGCAAGAGTGCCACGAGAACGGGGTCAGGTTCACTTCTTGCGGACGCCTTACGCTGTAAGTGAACCTGACCCCGTTTTGCTCACCCCATTTTTCTCCGTTTTGATTACTACTTGCCGGAGCACTCGGACAGCGCCTTTCGAGCCAGGCGCGCCGCAGCTGGGTTCGAAAGATCGTCCATATGCTTAAATACATCCAAAGCGTCGCAATTTCCTTGCTCAGCACTCAAACGCAGCCAAAAGTATCCCTCCCCTGCATCGCCGCCATAAATGAAGTCCTGCGCAATTTTGAATGAGGCATCGCCATCGCCTCTCAGCGAGAGTGATCTGAACTTAGAGAATTGCTCCACGGAAAGCGAATACCTTTCGTTCATATCGTAATAGGTCTTCTGCTGAACCGTGCCACGCTCCACTGACTTGCAAGATGCTAGGAACAGCAGAGCCATAGAAATTACAAAAACGGCTCTCTTCATAACTTCCTCCAATAGCAGAGAACGAGGTCAGGTTCACTTCTTGCGGACGTCTTACGTTGCAAGTGAACCTGACCCCGTTTTGCTCACCATTTTGGCACTAGTACTTTGCTACGATCTCGCACCTGATCAACCCTCTCGCAAGTCTCCACGCCTCTTTTTCTGCAACTTGATCATCGCTCTTGAACTCGAACCACAGCCGCGAGCCTTCATCGGAATTTAAGGATTCGACGCTTAACACTCTAGTTGAGTCGTACTCGCCTTCAAAGAAGCGCTTGGTTGGATCGCTTGCTTCCGATTGTTCAAGCTTTATCCCCGGCGGCCCGACAGTCTTCCCGGCCATAAAAGATATCTTATGCGCCTGATCGTTCTCCACGAACACATACTCGCCGTATGAGAATAAGACATCCCTGCGAGTGGTATATGTCCCATGAGCGGCAAACTCTTTCGGCAAGCAAATTCCGTAACGGTCGCTGATAACAAGCAACCCTTTGCTCTTTGGTTCCTTAAGCTCGGCGTGCGATTCGACGATTAATGCGGACTGCGAGCGACCTGCAGTCCCACTTATGGTCTCCCGGGAGCACGATGCTGCCAACAGTGCGGCCACGAGATATACGGAGCTGCGATATTTCATGGCTTGCATCCACATTCCGAGAGTCCGTCTACAGAACAGGGGGCAGAGTACTGCTAAAAAGCGTACTCCGCCCCCTGATGATCAAGCAAACAAAAAGGCCGCTTTCGCAGCCTTTCCTGTTTCGAACAACGCGATCAATCCTCGGCAACATCACGATGCCTGGCTCGCTTCGCCAACAGCTCCCTGACCCGTCGCGCGATCCGCCACCCCGCCAACGCCAGTGGTATCGCTTTCACGATCCAACCAAAGCGCGAGGATGAAAGGAAGGCAGCGGCGGCACCAAAACCACCAGCACTGCCGCCAAGCAATCCGAGCAATGCCGGCACGCGTTGCAGGTGCGAGACGGGGTCGCGGAGTTCACGAAGATTCGCGACCATTTCCAGACGGTGCGTTTCTGCTTCGAGACGCAGCAGACGTTTGCGCAGGTCGCGATGCGATTGCCGCGTCTGTGCGCTCATGGCAGCAGGCGCTCGCGGTCGCGACGCAATTCTTCGCGGGTCATCGCGAAGGGTTCGGGGCCGTGCTTGACGCCGTACCAGGCCGCGCCGAGGCAGGCGAGCGCGAGCACGATGAAGAACGCGAGCAGGCCGAGCACCGCATACAGGCGATGCGCTTCATCGACCATCAGGATCACCGCCAGCGTCACGGTAAGCAGGCACAACACGATCGCACCAGCGCCGACGATCACCAGCACGAGCGTCTTGATCAGACGCTCGCGGGTTTCTTCCAGCTCGATGCTGAAAAGGCCGAGATGCGATTGCATCAAGCCGAGGAAACTTGCAGCCAATCGCTGCAAGGGCCCCGGCGGCGCTTTCTTGATCTCGTCGTCGCTCATGCGGTGTCAGCCGCGGCGATCAGCGACGGGAAACGAGCAGACCGACCAAAAATCCGATGCCGGCGGCGACGCCGACCGACTGCCAGGGATTGTCGTGCACGTAAGTGTCGGTAGCCTTGGCGGCGACCTTGGCCTTGTGCGTGACCAATTGCTCGGTTTCGATCAGCTTGGCTTTCACGTTCTGCAGATTCGCAGTGATGCGTTCGCGCAGCGCCGACGCCATCTCGCCGCTTTCGTTGGCGACATCCTTGAGCATGGCCTCGGTATCGGCCAGCACATCCTGCAGATCGGCCATCAATTCTTCCTGATCGGCGTTCTTCGACTTAGCCATCGCACTTCTCCTTGGGGGATAGGGATCGGAGGTCTTACGGGGCGAGCTGGGACAGTATAGGTCGGGATGGTGTCGCCACGGCAAGCGCGGGCAGAATGGTCCCGGACCCGGCGCATTGCATGGCAGCATCGTGCAGGCGCCGGAAATCAGGTAGCCGGCCTTCGGCAAAATGCCCGGATCAAAATCGATACAGCACGGATCGACGACAAAACCGAACTCGCGCTAAATCGCTTTCGGTGTTCGCACTCAGGCCACGTAGACGGTTTTTATATTCATGAACTCGTGGATGCCATGCTCGGCCAACTCGCGGCCAAAACCTGAGGACTTCGTGCCACCGAACGGCATGCGCACATCGCTGCGCACGATCGCGTTGACGAAGCAGGCACCGGCGCGAATCTGTCGCGCCGCGGCTTCGCCGCGCGCCTTGTCGGTGGTCCAGACGCTGGCACCGAGGCCGAAACTGGTGTCATTGGCCACGCGCACGGCGTCAGCATCGTCCTTGACGCGGATGATCGCCGCGACCGGGCCGAACAACTCCTCGCTGTAAGCAGGCATGCCGGGTTTGACGGAATCAAGAATCGATGCCGGATAGTGGCTCGCGCCCATGCCCGGCACGCAGCCGAGCAGTACTTTCGCGCCGGCCGCGATGCTTTTGCTGACCTGGCTGTGCAGTTCATCGCGCAGATCGGCGCGCACCATCGGCGCCAGCGTGGTCGCGGCATCGCCAGGGTCGCCGACTTGCAACTTTCCGGCTGCTTCGACGAAGCGCTGCACAAAAGCATCGGCGATTTTTTCGGTGACGATGAAGCGCTTGGCGGCGATGCAGGTCTGGCCGGCATTGCCGAAGCGCGAGCTCACCGCCAGCGGCACGGTCAGGTCGAGGTCGGCATCGTCGAGCACAACGAACGGATCACTGCCGCCGAGTTCCATCACGCATTTCTTGAGGCTCTGCCCGGCCGTCGACGCCACCGAGCGCCCGGCCTTGTCGCTGCCGGTCAAGGTCACCGCCTGCACGCGCGGATCGGCGATCACTTCCGCGGCGGTTGCATTGTCGACATGCAGTACGCCGAGAACACCGTCGGGAATGCCAGCAAGCTGAAGCATCTCGGCAATGACGTCGGCGCAGCGCGGCACATTGGACGCGTGCTTGAGCAGAGCGACATTGCCCGCCATCAAACCCGGCGCGAGAAAACGAAACACCTGCCAGATCGGGAAATTCCACGGCATCACCGCGAACACGCAACCCAGTGGTTCGTAGGTGACGTAGCTGCGCGCGGCCTCGGTGCTGATCGGTTGATCGGCCAGATAATCGATGGCATGCGCGGCGTAGTAATCGCAGGCACCGGCGCATTTTTCGACTTCGGCCACCGCCTCGCGATGCAGCTTACCCATCTCGGCCGACATGATGCCGGCGATGCGCTCGCGATGTTCGCGCAGGTTTGCGCCAACCTTGACGAGAAATCCACCGCGCTCGACCAGCGACAATCCCGACCATGTCGGGAACGCGGCCTGTGATCGCGCCAGAACCTGCTCGACCGCAGCCGCATCGAAATACTCGTAGCGGTAATCGACCTGCCCGGTCCAGGGATTGGTGATCTCGACAGTCATCGCATCCTCGCTTCAGCCGTTCTGCACGGCCAGTTGCATGTCGCGCAGGCGGCGCTTTTCTTCCCGATAGGAAACCCACCAACCGATCAGTGCGGCGGTCGACACCACCAGCACCAGCAGGCTGGCCAGCGCATTGATCTTCGGATTCAGGCCCAACCGTACCGAGGAGAAAATCTTCATCGGCAAGGTGGTCGAATCCGGGCCGGCGACGAAGCTTGATATCACGACATCATCCAAAGACAGCGTGAAGGCGAGCAGCCAGCCCGACAACAGCGCCGGCATGATGATCGGCAGCGTGATCACGAAAAACACCTTCAGGCGGTTCGCGCCCAGATCCATCGCCGCTTCTTCCAGCGACTTGTCGAGCTCGGCAAGGCGCGAGGACACGACCACGGTGACGAAGGACATGGTGAAAGTAACGTGTGCGATCCAGATCGAGAAGATGCCTTTCGGCGTCCAGTCGAACGGTGCCGACAGCGTGACGAACATCAGCAGCAGCGACAGGCCGGTGACCACTTCCGGCATCACCAGCGGCGCGGTGATCAGCGCGCCGAACACGGTCTTGCCGCGGAACGGCTTGAACCGCGTCATCACCATCGCCGCCAGCGTGCCCAGAACCACGGCGGCAGTCGCGGCGAAAAACGCGATCTTCAGGCTGATCATCGCCGCGCTCAGCATCGAGTTGTCGTCGAACAACGCGGCGTACCATTTCAGCGAGAAACCCGTCCAGTTCGATCCCAACCGCGATTCGTTGAACGAGAACACAATCAGCAGGACGATCGGCAGATAGAGGAAACCATAGCCGAGCGCGAGGACGACCTCGCCGCCCCAGCCGGAGCGCATCTGCGTACTCATGTCAGCCGCCCTTCCAGCTCACGCTGCTGGAAGCGCTGGAACAGGATGATCGGAATCAGCAACATCACCAGCATGACGATCGCCACCGCCGAGGCCATCGGCCAGTTGTTGGCGCTGAAGAATTCGCTCCACAGCAGGCGGCCGATCATCAGCGTGTCCGGGCCGCCAAGCAGTTCCGGGATCACAAATTCGCCGACCGCGGGAATCATCACCAGCATGCAGCCGGCGATGATGCCCGAGCGCGACATCGGCACGGTGATGCTGAGGAACGCTTTCCAGGGTTTCGCGCCGAGGTCGTAGGCTGCCTCCAGCAAGCGCATGTCGAGCTTCACCAGATTGGCGTACAGCGGCAGGATCATGAAAGGCAGGTAGGCGTAGACGATGCCGATATATGCCGCCAGCGGCGTGTTCATGATGCGCAGCGGCTCGTGGATGAGACCGATGGCGAGCAGGAAATTGTTGAGCAGGCCGTTGCTCTGCAGGATGCCCATCCAGGCGTAGATGCGGATCAGGAAGGAAATCCACGACGGCAGCACCACCAGCATCATCGCGATGTTGCGCGAAGACGGCGTCATCCGCGCGATGGTGTAGGCCATCGGGTAACCAATGATCAGGCAGAAGAAAGTGGAGATCGCCGCGATCTTGAGCGAGGTCAGGTAGGCCTCGATGTACAGCGAGTTGTTGACCAGCTCGATGTAGTTGCTGAGGTTGAGCTTGAGCGTGAGTGCGTCGTTGATGTATTCGAGGATGGGCGTATACGGCGGGATCGCAGTCGCCTTGGTGGCGAAGGAGATCTTGAGCACGATGAAGAACGGGATGGCGAAAAACACCAGCATCCACAAATAGGGCACGGAAATGACGCCCCAGCGTGGATGCGGAAACAGCCGCTTCAACAAGGTGCGCAGCATGTTCATGCGGTCAGCACCACGCCGGCATCCTCGCCCCAGGACACCCAGACCTGGTCGTTCCAGGTGAACGATTCGCTGGCCCAGCGTTTGCGGTTGGCGAAGTTCGCCATCATCTTGAAACCACTGGGCAGACGCAGGTGATAGACCGAGTGGCTGCCGTAATAGGCGATGTCCTCGATCACGCCCTGCGCCTTGTTGTTGGTCTGCGCCGGCTCCTCGCGACTGATGCTGACTTTTTCCGGACGCACTGCGAACGCGACTTCCTGGCCTTCAAAACCGCTGATGCCATGACCGATATGAATCAGGTCGGGCAGCATTGGCGAGCGGATGGTGACGAAATCGGATTCGTCCGTTTCCACCTTGCCCTCGATCACATTGAGTGAGCCGATGAATTCGGCGGCGAAGCGGCTGGTCGGTTGTTCGTAGATTTCATCGGGCGTGCCGACCTGACGGATGCGCCCGGCGTCCATCAGCGCGATGCGATGCGCCATGGTCATCGCCTCTTCCTGGTCGTGGGTGACCATCACGCAGGTCACGCCGAGTTTTTCGATGATGTTGACCAGCTCAAGCTGCATCTGCGAGCGCAGCTTCTTGTCGAGCGCGCCCATGGGTTCGTCGAGCAGCAACAGTTTCGGGCTTTTCGCCAGCGATCTCGCCAAGGCCACGCGTTGCTGCTGGCCGCCGGAGAGCTGATGCGGCTTGCGCTTGGCGAAGCGGCTCATCTGCACGATGTTGAGCATCTCCTCGACGCGCCGTGCGATCGCTTCCTTGCCGTGGCCGTCCTGCTTGAGGCCGAAAGCGATGTTCTGCTCGACGGTCATGTGCGGAAACAGCGCATACGACTGAAACATCATGTTGATCGGGCGATCATAGGGCTGCATGTCGTTCATGACCTGCCCGTCCAATTCGATCTTGCCCGAGGTCGGCCGCTCGAAACCGGCCAGGCAGCGCAGCAGCGTCGACTTGCCGCAGCCAGAGCCGCCGAGCAGCGCGAAGATCTCGCCCTTGCGGATCGACAGGCTGACGTCGTCGACCGCGACGAAACCGTCGAACTCCTTGCGCACTTCGACAATGCGGACGTAATTCTGGTCGCCGAGTTTTTCGCCGCGTGCAAGCGACTCCGGCGGCTGGGTAACGGTCTGCGAAACCATGGGAGCTCCTGCGCTGGCGATCGATTCCGCCAATAAAAACGAACGGAGCCGGCGAACCGGCTCCGTGCTGTCAGCTGCCTACTTTCTCTTGAGCTCAGTCCAGACCGTCGTGTACTTCTCGGCGACTTCCGGCGGCAACACCGCAAGACCGAACAGCTTGGTGTCGATGGTTTCCTTGCTCGGCGTGATCATCGGGTCATCGGTGATCTTCTTGTCGACCAGCGGCTGCGAGGCGGCATTCGGATTCGGATAGGACACGAAGTTGGAGATCTCGGCGATGATGTCCGGGCGCATGATGAAGTTGATGAACTTGTGCGCGTTGCCCGGATGCTTGGCGGTCTTGGGGATCGCCAGCATGTCGAACCACATCGCCGCGCCTTCCTTGGGAATGCTGTAGCCGATGTGCACGCCGTTCTTGGCTTCCTCGGCACGCGCCTTGGCCTGGATCACGTCGCCCGACCAGCCAACCACGAGGCAGGCGTTGCCGCTGGCCAGCGCTTCGATGTATTCGGAGGAATGGAAGTTGCTGATCGAGGGGCGGATCGCTTCCAGTGCTGCCGCTGCCTTGTCGATCACCTTCATGTCGAAGCTGTTGGGATTTTCACCGATCGCGTGCAGCGTGGACGGAATGATTTCCGAACCGGCATCGAGGAAGGTCACGCCGCAGGACTTGAGCTTGGCGATGTTTTCGGGCTTGAACACAAGGTCCCAGCTGTTGACGACGTCGGTGGTGCCGAACGCGGCCTTGACCTTGTCGATGTTGTAGCCGATGCCGGTGGTGCCCCACAGATACGGCACGGCGTAGGCATTGCCGGGATCGACGTCGGTGAGCTTGGCCATCAGGCCGGTATCGAGATTCTTCCAGTTGCTGAGCTGGCTGCGATCGAGCTTCTGGTAAGCGCCCGCCTTGATCTGACGACCGAGGAAGGACGACGACGGCACGACGATGTCGTAACCGGTATCGCCAGCGAGTATTTTCGATTCCAGCGTCTCGTTGCTGTCCATCTCGTCGTAGGTGACCTTGATGCCGGTCTCCTTCTCGAACTTCGCGATGGTGGTGGGCGCAATGTAATCGGACCAGTTGTAGATGTTGAGCACAGCCTCCTCAGCGGGTGGCGCTCCGGTCGCGGCGGTGCCCGGCGCAGTATCGGATGTCGACTTGTTGCATGCGGCGAGCATCAGGCCCGCGATGGCTACCACTAACAAGCGCGCTTTCATTGCTCACTCCTCCGGTTGGATACGCATCGGTCTGTGAAATCCGGAGCCGGCCGCGCAACGGCGCAGTGGCCCGGGTGGTTCGCGCAACAATACTACGATGCCGGGCCAGTCAGCTGCCGCCAGCGAGGCCGAATTCGCGGGCGGTCAGATCCAGTGCCTTCCAGGTCTTCTCGGCCATTTCATCGATCTGCGCCTTGCTGATCACCAGTGGTGGCGACAGCAGCATCGCGTCATTGGTCGCGCGCAGTATCAGCCCTTGGTTCAAGGCGTGGTCGCGGCAAGCCGCCCCGACCTTGCCACGCTCTTCGAAGGTATGCCGCGCTGGTTTCGCCGGCACCAGCTCCAACGCGCCGACCATGCCAACGATGCGCGCCTCGCCGACCAACGGATGTTCGCCAAGCTGTGCCCATTTTTTCGCCAGATACGGCGCGGTGTCGTTCTTGCAGGTCTCGACGATCTTCTCGTCCTGCAGGATGCGGATGTTTTCCAGCGCCACCGCCGCGCAAACCGGATGTCCGGAATACGTATAGCCGTGCGCGAGTTCGCCGCCTTTTTCCTTTAACACGCCGGCGACGCGATCGTTGAACATCACCGCGCCGATCGG
>Ga0066869_10000031_pt1 | contig 16064 bp, 17 predicted proteins | sample SoimicmetaGmgHMC_FD_62218 | JGI IMG/M metagenome (GOLD analysis project Ga0066869, IMG submission 62218) | Soil and rhizosphere microbial communities from Laval, Canada - mgHMC | ecosystem: Environmental > Terrestrial > Soil > Agricultural land | place: Laval, Canada | collected 2014-09-23 | reverse complement strand
TTGAGCACTTCCGCGAGCACCATCACCTCGGCGCCGTTGGCGTCGTAGGCGAGCGAGGTTCCGCCGATGGCGAACTGGCCGCTGCTGGCCGGATGGTTGAACTGGCCGATCCAGCCGCGCTGCTTCATCGTCGCGTACAGCGCCGCGTAATCGGATTTCGGCGTGGCGACATCGCCGATCAACTGATTGCTGGCGTTGTATTCCCAGGTCGCCAAGCCATCGGGGTTGTAGATGTTGAGATGGCCGCCGTTGCTGATCACACCCCACTCGTTGCCGTACAGCGCGAGGAAGCCGGGATGTGCGGCGCGGTAGTTTGCCGCAGCGGTCAGGCCGGACTGGAACAGCGCCTTGGCCGTCGCCGGATTGGCGGAGGTGTTGGTGCCGGTCGAGCCGTCATACATGTGGTTGTGTTCGGAGGTCAGCAGGAAATCGCCGCCGGCCTGGTTCTGCATCATCGCGTAGGCGTCGGCCGGGCCGTACACGCCTTTTTGCGGTGTTTCGGCGCTGTTGCAACTGGCCACCGGCGTGCCGCCGTCGCTGTGGTTGGTCTGGCTGTGCAGGTTGCCGTAGTAGATCGTGTAGGGCAGCGTGCTGGCCGCGACTGACTGGATGCCGACGCCGGCCTTGCCGCTCTTCTGGATCGACAGGTTGCGTACCGCCGGACCGTGCGACAGACCCGGGAACACCGGCATGCGCGGTGCAGCAACGTTGCCGACGCGCACGTCGTAACGCTGGTCGGCGAGTTCATCCTTGCCAAGGCCGAAGGATTTGGCGACGCGCTGCACCAATGGCTGCGAGCGTTCCGTGGCCAATACCACCGACGGCACCGCGCGCAGACGCACCGAATAGAAACCGGATGCCAGCGGGGCGCCGTTGCTGCCGTGGCCATTCCAGGCGAAGCGATATTTGCCGTGACCGTTGACCAGCGGCGTTTCGCCAACCCAACGCTGCACCACTGCGCCTTGCGGCGTCAGGACATCGACCTGCCAGCTCGACAGCGTCGCGCTGCCACCGGCGGGGTAATCGAATTCAAGCTGGATCGGGAAGCTGCCCTGCACGTCTGCCTGGTAGGCGACCGCGAGCGTGGCGTCGAACTCGAAATGGTCCGGCAGCCGATAAAGGCCATTGTTGTTGGTGGCAGCGCCGGCGACAGCCGACAAGGTAGCGAGCGCGACGGCAAGAGCCAGCCGGCGAGGGCAGGAGCGTGTGGACATGGATTTCCCCGGAAATTTGGTAAACCGCATCCATGCGCAATAGGGGGTCTCCTGACCCCGGGGTCGGATAATCCCCTATCTCTAAGGCAATTGCGTGACGCAAAGCACAAAATATGGGGATCCGGGGGTCGGGTCAGGCCGGTCAGGCCATTGCGAAAGGGGTGGGGACCGCTGTCTGGGCTGTCGCTCCGGGCGCTAAACTCCCGGGCTGCCGCCATCCTTCGAGTCCCCGCATGTCCGAAATCCTGGTCCCCGTCTCCTTTGGCGAATTGCTCGACAAGATCGCCATCCTCGACATCAAGTCCGAGCGCATGACCGACCCGGCCAAGCTGGCCAACGTGCGCAAGGAGCGCGATGCGCTCAACGCGACCTGGGGCCAGCATCTGGCGTCGAAAACGGATATTGCCGAGTTGCGCGCCGCGCTCAAGGCCGTCAACGAACGCCTCTGGGTGATCGAGGACGACATCCGCATCAACGAGAAGAATCAGGACTTCGGCGCTGAATTCATCCGCCTGGCGCGCGCCGTGTATTTCGAGAACGACGAACGCGCGCGCATCAAGAAAGACATCAACCTTGCTTTGGGCTCGGCCTATGTCGAGGAAAAGTCGTATCAGGATTACCGCAGCAAATAGATAGCGCTGAATGCGCCCATATGCGGGAAAAGCGCAGCGCAGAGTGGACGCTCTGCGCGGTGGCGACGCGGATCGATGCTATCCACCCGCCGCTGGAAATTCCCCGCAGCAGGCATCGAAGTGCGCGATCACTTCCTCGACGCTGATCAGATCCATCACGCCGGGAAATTCCACGCGCTTGCCCCAGCCGATGTCGCTGGCAGGTCTGCCGAGAAATTTGCGCGCGGCTTCGTCGTAGTGATTCACCGACCAGCGCAGGTCCGAATACGGGCCGCAGCGTTCGCGGTCGGTGCAGGCGAACAGACCCAGCACTTTCGTGCCCATCGCATTGGCCATATGCGCGGGGCCGGAGTCGGGGGACAGCACGAGATCGGCGCGTTCGAGCAGCGCGAGCAATTGTTTCAGCGTGTCCTTGCCGATCAGGTCGATCGCCGGCGTTTTCATCGCCGCGATGATCGCATCGCCGGTGTCGCGTTCGAGTTGGCTGCGACCGCCGCAGAGCGCGATGCGCCAGCCGCACGCGGCGGCGTGATCGGCGACGGCGGCGTAACGATCCGGTGCCCAGTTGCGCAGCGCGTGGCTGGAACACGGCGAAATCAGCAAGGTTGGTTGCGTGCCCGGCAGTTGCTCGGCGGCCCATTCGCGTGCTGATGCCGGCACCGGCAGATTCCATTGCACACGATCCTGTTTCAGCCCCAGCGGCTCGCAGAATTTTCCGAAGACATCGAGCACGTGGTGTCCACCCGCGGCGATGCGTTCGTTGATGAACAGGCCATGGCCTTCCTTGCTGCGCGCGACGTCGTAACCGATGCGGCGATCGGCGCGGATGAACATCGACAGCAGGTTCGCGCGCAGGGCCAGCTGCATCTGCAGCAGCACATCGAAGCGTCGCCCAGCGAGTTGCCGGCGCAGGTCGCGAACGCCCGCCCAGCCGGCTTTCTTGTCGAACACGATGAACTCGACGCCCTCGAGGCCTTCCAGCATCCTGGCCTCGCCCTTGCCGATGATCCAGGTGATCGCCAACTCGGGCCAGGCGCGCTGCAGCGTGCGGATCAGCGGCACCACGTGGGTGGCGTCGCCAAGCGCGGACAGGCGCAGCAGGCAGATCGAACGCGGCGCGGCGGGAGTGCTCACTTGCTAGACTTCACCCTGATGGAAATGCCCTTGGCCGCCAGTGAAAAAAGACAGCCGTTCCGCGACGCGCGCGGGCAGGGCTCGATTGTGTTCGACCCGGCGCGCCTGCGGCAAGCGACGCCAGCGATGTTCGATGCCGCCAGTTACGGCGCCGACGCGCAGCCGATCCAGGGGCAGGGCGGGCGTGGCGCGGCGTGGTTCGTGCGCGGCGAATTTGGCGATGCGGTGCTGCGCCGGTATCGCCGCGGCGGCTGGATGGCAAGGCTCAGCGACAGCGATTACCTGTGGCAGGGCGAGGACAAGGTGCGCAGTTTCCGCGAATTCACGCTGATGCAACGCTTGTGCCGCGCCGGCCTGCCGGTGCCCGCGCCTATCGCTGCTTACTATCGCCGCAGCGGCCTGCGTTATCGCGCCGCCATCCTGATCGAGCGGATCAGCGATGTGCGCTCCTTCGCCGATGCCGTCGGCAGCCAGCGCGATGAAGCGCCCTGGGCCAAGGTCGGCGCGGCGATCGCGCGCTGCCATCGTCACGCGGCGCATCATGCCGATCTCAATGCGCACAACTTGCTGATCGGCGGCAATGATGATGTCTGGCTGATCGACTGGGACAAGGGACGGATGGAAACTGCGGCAGGCAAGTGGTGCGATCTGGTGCTGGCGCGGCTGGAACGCTCGCTGCGGAAAATCCATCGCGATCAGCCGGCAACGCTGATCACGCAGGGGATGGCGACGCTGCGCGAAGCCCACCAGCAGGCGCTGCAGGCATGAGCTGGTCGCTGCGATTTCTCGGCGTCGGCAGTTCCCAGGCGGTCGAGCTGGGTTCGGCTTCGGCAGTGATCGAACGTGATGGCCAGCCGCAGCTGATGATCGATTGCGGACAGGAAGCACTGACCGCCTATCTCGCGCATTACGGTCGTGCGCCCGAAGCCTTGTTCATCACCCATGTGCACATGGATCACGTCGCTGGGCTCGAACGTCTTTTCTACAAGATCTATTTCGATCCGCAACTGCGCGGCAAGGTGAAGCTCTATGTGCCCGCGACCGTGGTGCCGCATCTGCAATCGCGCCTGGCCGATTATCCGGGCGTAATCGCCGAGGGTGGTGCGAACTGGTGGGATGGTTTTCATCTGGTGCCGGTCACGCGCGGCTTCTGGCATGCACGGCGCTGGTTCGATGTTTTTCCGGTGCGTCACCATCTGCCGGATACGGCCTTCGGCCTTCGCCTCGCCGGTGCCATGGTCTGGACCGGTGACACCCGGCCGATTCCGGAAATGCTGGCGCAGCATGCCGATGCCGGCGAGTTGATCGCCCACGATTGCGCGATGCAGGGCAATCCTTCGCACAGCGGTATTGCGGATCTGGAACGCGAATATTCGCCAGAGTTGTTGGCGCGCTGCGTGCTTTACCACTACGCCTCGCATGCCGATGGCGATGCGCTGCATGCGCGCGGTCATCGCGTGGCGCAGGCTGGCGACGTGCTCGCGCTTGCCGATCCGGTCGGCGCGGACGTGACCGGATGAACGCGCTGTTCGAAACCACCGCGCTGCATCCGGCCGACGCACTCGGCCGACCGTTGCGCGACCTGCGTGTCTCGGTGATCGAGACCTGCAACTACCGCTGTCCGTATTGCATGCCGGAAGGGCAGACGCCCGAGGAAACTGCGTTAGATCGCAGCCGACGCTTGAGCTTCGACGACATCGAGACGGCGGTGCGCGGCTTCGCGAGACTCGGCGTGCGCAAGATCCGGCTTACCGGCGGCGAGCCCTTGCTGCGAAAAAATCTGCCGCAATTGATCGCGCGCCTGGCAGCGGTTCCGGGCATCGATGACCTCGCGCTGACCACCAATGCCTCCTTGCTGGCGGGGCAGGCGCAGGCCTTGCGCAATGCCGGTCTGCATCGCCTGACGATCAGTCTCGATGCGCTGGATCCGACGGTGTTTCGCGCCCTGTCCGGTGGTCGCGGCGATGTCGCCGATGTATTCGCCGGAATCGCGGCAGCGGAAGCTGCGGGCTTCGGTGCGCTCAAGTTGAATGCGGTGATCCAGCGCGGCGTCAACGAAGATCAGGTGTTGCCGCTGGTCGAACACTTCCGCGGCAGCGGACACGTGATTCGGTTCATCGAATACATGGACGTCGGCAATTGCAACGGCTGGCGTCGCGAGGCAGTGGTTCCTTCACAGCAATTGCGCGACCAGATCGCCGCGCGCTGGCCTCTGCGCGCACTGTCGGCGACCTATCGTGGTGAAGTGGCATCGCGTTACGGGTTTGCCGATGGCGGCGGCGAGATCGGCTTCGTGAGTTCGGTCAGCGAACCGTTCTGCGGCGACTGCCATCGTGCGCGCCTGTCCGCTGATGGCCAGTTGTTTACCTGCCTGTTCGCAGCGCAGGGTCAGGATCTGCGCGCAGCGATCGCCGAGGGCGTTGATGCGCTGGCCACACGCGTCGACGCGCTATGGCAGCGCCGTGCGGATCGCTACAGCGAGCAGCGCGCGAGTGGTGGCCGCGACAGAAAGAAGATCGAGATGTTTTATATCGGCGGTTGATCGGAGCGCGCGTTCGATGTCGATGTCGATGGTTTAGAAGGATGACGATCGATCGTCAGAAAAATGAATTGAGGAGTGGTCGTGGCAGGAAAGTCATCGCGATTGACGCACATCGACGCCGCCGGTCGCCCGACCATGGTAGACGTCTCGGACAAACAGGCCAGCGCGCGCGAGGCGACCGCCGATTGCTTGGTGCGTTTTCCAGCCGCGGTCGCCGCGCAGCTCAAGAAGTCCGGGCTCAGCACGGCCAAGGGGCCAGTGCTTGATACCGCGATCATCGCCGGCACGATGGCGGTCAAGCGCACGCACGAGCTGATTCCGTTCTGTCATCCGCTGCCGATCGACGGCTGCCGCTTCGATATTTCCTGGGCGAACGAGACCACGTTGAAGATCGAATGCCAGGTGCGGACCCACCATCGCACCGGCGTCGAGATGGAAGCGCTGACCGGCGCGACCATCGCTGCGCTGACCGTCTACGACATGTGCAAGGCCTTGTCGCATGCGTTGGTGATCGGCCCGGCGAAGCTGCGGGCGAAGAGCGGCGGCAAGCGCAAAGTCGGCAAGGCGTGAGCGTGACCGTGTTGTATTTCGCCAGCCTGCGTGATGCCACCGGCGTCGCGTCGGAAATTCTACCGACACCCGTATCGCTGGCGGCGCTTTACGATGCGTTGCTTGCCAGGCATGGTTTTTCGATCGCACGCGAACGGTTGCGCGTGGCCGTCGACGGCGCCTTCGTCGACTGGAACGATCCGGTGGCCGACGGCGCCGAGATCGCCTTCATTCCACCGGTATCGGGAGGCTGAGCGGATGAAGCGCTTTGCGATTGTCGATGAAGCTTTCGACATCGAGCCATTGCGCGAGCGCCTGCTCTCGCACCAGGCTGGCGCGTACGCGAGCTTCGAAGGCTGGGTGCGCAACATCAACGAAGGTCGGCCAGTATCGGCCCTCACTTACGAAGCGTATGCGGCGCTGGCCGACAGCGAGGGCGAGAAAATTCTCGCCGAAGCGGCCGCCCGTTTCGCGATCATCGATGCCGCCTGCGTGCATCGCGTCGGCCGTCTCGCTCTGGGCGAACTCGCGGTGTGGGTCGGTGTCAGCGCCGGACATCGCGACGCGGCATTTTCCGCCTGCCGCTGGATCATCGATGAAGTGAAGGCGCGTGTGCCGATCTGGAAGCACGAGCACTACGCCGATGGCGCTGCCGGCTGGCTGCATCCGGATGGTGATGCGTAGGAGCGATGGCAATCGCGACATGCCCGGTCGCGATTGCCATCGCTCCTACGAAGCGTGTTGTTCGTGAGATTGGAAGAGTCGTCGCGACAATGGAGCCGCAAGTGGGCTGCGATCAACGCAAGCGACTGCGATCAACACAAGTGGAACGCGTTAACGCAAGCGACTAGGCGCGGCGGTAGCCGCTGCTGCGGCAGACTTGGGTGGCAGCCCTTGTCGGCTGGCCTCGGCACCCGAATCAGTCAATACCATGCCTGCCTGGACCATCACTATCCTGGCGGTTAGCTGCTTGAGAAGAACCAGAGGTGTGCCTAGGCAGTTCTGAAGAAATGGCTACGCAAACCGACATGCCATGGGTTTTCTGAGGCAAGCGGACCGCTTCGATGCAAATGAAGCGGAGGGTCAGCGCAAGCAGACTGCGATCAACACAAGTGGAACGCGTTAACGCAAGCGGCTAGGCGCGGCGGTAGCCGCTGCTGCGGCAGACTTGGGTGGCAGCCCTTGCCGGCTGGCCTCGGCGCCCGAATCAGTCAATACCGTTGCTGCCTTCCGGCCCTGGCGGAGTTTTCAACCTATCGTCGCGAGGGGCCGACAAGGGCCGCCATAGAAAGTTGGCGATGCGTGCAACAACGGGGCGCAGCGTTTTCAATAACGAGAGGGATTGACTCGGGACATCCTGTCCCTCGCCCTGCGGGCGGCTTCGCCGTCCAGATCGGCAATCCTGCCGATCTGTCGAACCCTTAGGGCTCGAACCCTCTCTCTTTGCGACACGTTTTGCTTTTGCTTGCTGCTGGAACAGCTCGCGTCGAACTAATTTGGCGGAGAGAGAGGGATTCGAACCCTCGGTACGGGGTTAAGCCGTACACACACTTTCCAGGCGTGCTCCTTAAACCACTCGGACACCTCTCCGCGTCTTGCCGCACTTGCTGCAAGCGTGTAACCGCCTGAAACAAGAGCGAAATTGTACCCGAGCCGATAAGCCCGGACAACCCGCATGCTCACGGTGCTTGGCCCTGGCCCGGGGGGTTGGCACAATGGCCCGGTTCCAATCGGGTAAACCCATGTCCTATCTCGTTCTCGCCCGCAAATGGCGCCCCCGGCGCTTTTCCGAACTGGTTGGGCAGGAACACGTCGTGCGCGCGCTTACCAATGCGCTCGACACCGGCCGCGTCCATCACGCCTTTCTGTTCACCGGCACGCGTGGCGTGGGCAAGACCACGATCGCCCGTATTTTCGCCAAGAGCCTCAACTGCGAACGCGGCACCGGCGCCGAGCCCTGCGGCGAATGTCCGTCCTGCGTGGACATCGATGCCGGGCGCTTCGTCGACCTGCTCGAGATCGATGCCGCCAGCAACACCGGTGTCGACGATGTCCGCGCGTTGATCGAGAACGCGCAATACATGCCTGGCCGCGGCCGCACCAAGGTCTACCTGATCGACGAAGTGCACATGCTGTCCAAGAGCGCGTTCAATGCGCTGCTCAAGACGCTGGAAGAACCGCCTGGCCACGTGAAATTCCTGCTCGCGACCACCGATCCGCAAAAACTGCCAGTGACGGTGCTGTCGCGCTGCCTGCAATTCAATCTGCGACGTCTCGAGCAGGCGCAGATCGCCGGGCAGATGACGCGCATCCTGCAGGCCGAGAACATCGCCTCCGAGCCCGGCGCGATCGCGCTGCTGGCACGCGCCGCCGACGGCAGCCTGCGCGACGGCTTGTCCCTGCTCGATCAGGCAATCGCTTACACCGGCAGCGGCAGTGGTGGTGGCAAGCTTGAAGAGGCAGGTGTGAACGCGATGCTCGGCACCGTCGAACGTGCGCAGGTCGGCGAGTTGTTGCTCGCACTGGCGGCTGGCGACGGCGGAAAATTGATCGCCGATGTCGAGGCGATGGCGCAGTTCTCGCCGGACTTCGGCCATGTGCTCGAGGATCTCGCCAGCGAGCTGCATCGCATCCAATTGCATCAGCTGGTGCCGAATTTCGAGGACGAAGAGACGCGGATCAACTCCGGTGAATTCGCCCGGCAACTATCGCCTGAGCTGGTGCAGCTTTGGTATCAGATGGCGGTCGGCGGTCGTCGCGATCTGGGTCTCGCACCGAGCCCGCGCGCGGGTTTCGAAATGGCCTTGCTGCGCATGCTGGCCTTCCGTCCTGCCGATGCAGCGACTGCGAATGCTGGCAACGCACGTGCGAATGCTGCAGCAACCGTGGCGGCGACGAGCAGCGCTGCATCAATGAAGTCTGCTGCTGCTCCAGCGCCGATGCGAGAGATCGCAAAGCCTGCGCCTCCCATGCCAGTGCCGACATCGTCGCCAGCATCAATCGCATCGTCGTCGACCGCCATACCCGTCGTCGCCAGCACGGCAGCCGTGAGCGCCGCGATGCCGCTGCACAACGCCGACGACTGGATGCATCTCGTCGCCAATGCCGGTCTCAAGGGCCCGACGCGCGAGTTGGCCGCGCACAGCGCCTTCATCGCCCATGCCGATGGTGTGCTGAAGTTGTCGTTGCCCAGCGATTCGGAACACCTGCGCACCGACAATCTCGTGCGCAATCTTGCGCAAAGTCTCAGTGTGCTGCTGGGTGCCGCACCGCAGATCCGTTTCGAGGCGGCGAAGGCCAGTGGCGGCGACACCTTGCACAACCGCAACGAGCGCCAGCGCAGCGAGCGCCAGACCGGCGCGGAAGCATCGTTCCTGTCTGATCCGATTGTCAGTCAACTGATCGGGCAGGGCGGCAATCTCGTCCCCGATTCCATCCGTCCCATCGAGTGAGAGAAAGATCATGCGTGGAAACATCGCCCAAATGATGCAACAGGCCCAGCGCATGCAGGAAAACCTGAAGCGCGCCGAATCCGAGCTCGCCACGCTGGAAGTCACCGGCCAGGCCGGGGGCGGCATGGTCAGCATCACCATCACCGGCAAGATGGTGACGCGCAAGGTGCATATCGATCCCTCCGTGCTCGGTGATGCCGAGATGCTCGAGGATCTGGTCACCGCCGCATTCAACGATGCCGTCAACAAGGCCAACGACGAGAGCAGCAAGCGCATGTCCGCGGCCACGGCCGGGATGCCGATTCCTGCCGGGATGAAGCTGCCGTTTTGATCCCAGCCAGCCGCGGCAGCATCGTCGCGAAGAAGTGGATGATCGTCGTGATTGCAAATATCCAGTGCGATCCAGAGGCACGCCGTCGCTATTCCGGAAACACATGACGCCATGAGTTCACCGTTGCTCGACCACCTGATCGAAGCCCTGCGCTGCCTGCCCGGCGTCGGGCAGAAAAGCGCGCAGCGCATGGCCTATCACCTGCTCGAGCGCGGCCGCGAGGGCGGACTGAAATTGTCGGCGGCGCTGGCCGAGGCGATCGAGCGCATCGGTCATTGCGAGCTCTGCCGCGATTTCAGCGAGGAAAAAATCTGCGCGATCTGCGCCAGCAACTCACGCGAGCGTAGCCTGCTGTGCGCGGTCGAGAGCCCTGCGGATCGGCTGGTGATCGAACAGGCGACCGGTTATCGCGGGCGCTATTTCGTATTGCAGGGGCGACTGTCGCCGCTCGACGGCATCGGCCCGCGGGAACTCGGCCTTGATCGCCTGGCGACGCGTCTCGCCGATGGCGAAGTGAAAGAACTGATCATCGCCACCAACCCTACCGTTGAAGGCGAGGCCACCGCGCACTACCTCGCGCAGCTGGCGCGACAGTTCGACGTGCATCCCAGTCGCCTGGCGCATGGCGTTCCGCTCGGCGGCGAATTGGAATACGTCGATCGCGGTACGCTCGCACATGCGTTCGGGTCGCGAATCGAAGTGGAGCGGTGATTCCGGCCGACTACAAGCTCTCGCCAATGCATGCAGCAACGAAATCAGGAGCCGCCATGACGAACGCCAACCAATCCAGCGACAGTATTTTCGACCGGATCATCCGTCGCGAAATCCCCGCCGACATCGTCTTCGAAGACGAGCACCTGATCGCCTTCCGCGATATCGCGCCGCAGGCGCCGGTGCATGTGCTGTTCGTGCCCAAGCGCGGCGTGCGCACGCTCAATGACGTGCCTGCTGGCGACGCGGAATCGCTGGGCCGTTTGCTGCTTGCTGCCGCCGCGTACGCCAAGCGCGAAGGCTTCGCCGAAAACGGTTATCGCGTGCTGATGAACTGCAATGGCGACGGCGGGCAGACGGTGTTCCACATCCATCTGCATCTGCTCGCCGGGCGCGCGTTGCACGGGTTTGGTTGAGCGCGGCTAAATGCATCCACGTCATGAGGCATGACCAAGTCGCTGCAGGCTTATCGATCCAATATTCCGGCTACTCACATGTTCAAGAACCTCATCCCGAAGATTTTCTACGAGCACATGGACGACGGATTGGATCTGTTCGTGGATGGGCTGGGTTTCGAGATTCTTTACCAGGACGACGATTTGGCCGTGGTGGCACGTGATGGCGCCAAGGCCTACATCGTGCAGAGTCCGGAATATGCGGCCAAGGACCGTCCGGAGCTTTCCATCGAAACGGACGTCATCGATGGAATTTTCCAGGATATCTCGACGCGCGTTCCGCATCTGCTACACCCGAACGGCAAGACGGTTTCCCTGAAGCCCTGGGGCGCAAGAGAGTTCGCGATGCTGGACAAGACCGGCGTCTGCGTCATTTTCCGGCAGTGGCCCGACGGCGAGTAAGGCGTCGACAAAGTCGTTTCGCCGATCGGTCGGTGACCGACCTAAAGCAGCCATCGCGGGCCCTGAAGGCTCAGGTACTCGCCATCACCAATAAAACGGCACGCGCTCGACGATCACATCGACGTCCTTGCGCACGGGCCACAAATACACGGCATCGGCGGCGACGCGGGCATAGCGATAATCGAAGTCGCCGACCTTGCGTGTCTCGACACCTTCGATGCGACCGGTGATCGTGACCGCGCGGCCGGGCTTGAACACTTCCGGATCGTAGAAACCGGTGCGGCAGGCGAGGAAGCGGCCTTCGCTGCGATCGAGCTTGCGCGGCTCGCCGCTGCTGTCCAGCGCCATGCCGACGATCTCGAAGCAGCTGCGCGTTGCCTGCGGCTCGACCTTCACTATCTGGCCGCCCCAGCGCACGAGTTCGCCGACGGCTTCGCGCTTGGCGGCATCGTCGGGAAGCAGCGGCGAGAATTGTCCTTGCAACGGTGCCGGCATGCTTACGCAGCCGGCGAGGGTGAGCAGAAACGGTAGTGCGAATCGGCGTTTCATGATCGGCCTCCGGAAGTTTTTCGTTGGGGACGGCCGGCGCGGAATTGGCGCAGGTCGCGGATCAGTTCCTGACGTTGCGGTGGGCTGAGTTCGAGGCCAGCGTAGCGCCAATCGCAGTAACGTCGGCTGAGCCGCAGCACCGTTTCCGCGTTGTCCGGCAGCAGCGCCGCGACGCGATTGCCGAAGCTCAACGGTGCTTCTTCCGGCGCCTTGCGGATGCCAACGCGTGCGAGGCGTCTGCCGAAAGTCCGCCAGGCACGGATCAGCGGATCGCTGCGATCCTTGTGCTGGCGCTGCAGCAACCACAGCGTCACCGCAAGGGCGAACGCGGCACCGACCGCGAACGCGATCACCAGCTGCCAAGCTTCCGCGTCCTTGATGCCGAGCGGGCGCAGCAGGTTTTTCTGCCGCGCGGCATTGAAGCCGAGCACCATTTCGTTCCAACCGTTGCGCAGCGTGTCGGCGATGTCGAACATCGGCTGGAACTGTTCCTGGGCCTGGCCGAACAGCGATTGATCCTGCCTTTTGCGCAGGTCGTCGACGGTGTCGAGAATGTTTTCCGGTGCCACCGCCGCGGTCGGATCGACACGCAGCCAGCCGTGGCCTTCGATCCAGATTTCCGTCCAGGCGTGCGCGTCCTTGCGATACACCAGCCAGTAGCCGCCGATCTTGTTGTAGTGCCCGCCGGCATAACCGGTGATCACGCGCGCGGGCACGCCGGCCGCGCGCATGAACACGACGAAGGCCGAACTGAAATGCTGGCAGAAACCTTGCCGGGTCTGGAACATGAAATCGTCGGTGGCGTCGATGCCGACCGGTGGCGCGGAAATCGTGTACTGGAAATCCTTGCGTATCCATCCCAGGAAGCGCTTGGTCAGCGCCAGCGGATCCGGCGTCTGCGCGCGCCATTGCAGCGCCAACGTGCGCAGCTTCGGATCGCGGCCCGGTGGCAGTGCGAGCAGCAGGCGGCGGTCGTAAGGAGACAACTCGGGTTCGAACAACGCGTCCGGCGACGATTCACCGGTGTAGCGCAGGAGATTGTTCACCGGCTCGTTGCTGCGCGCGGTCAACTCGCCGGTGACCCGCGAGTTCTCCGGTTGCGACAGCGGCACATCGAGCAGGACCAGATCGCGTTGCTCGGTCGGCTCCAGCGTGATTTCGTAGCGGATACGGGTCGGGCCGGGCTGCATCTGCGGCGGCGGCAGCATTTCGAAATCGTCGCGTCGCGTCCAGGCCTGACCATCGAAAACGGTCAGCGCCGGGCCGCGCCAGTACATCTGCTCGGGCTTCGGTGTTGCACCGGGAAAACGCACGCGCAGGGCCGGCGTGTCGTCGACGAGCACGTCCAGCCATTCGTTCGGCGTCATGCGATCGCCCAGGCCCATGTGCTTGTTCGATAGTTGCGGCAGGCCCCACAAAGGCGAGGCCAGGCGAGGAAACAGCCAGAAGCCTGCGAGCGCCATCGGCAACGCGATCAACAGCGCGAACGCGGATTGCCGCAACAGGCGCGGCCAGGCGACAGGTGCTGCCCCGGGCAGCAGTCGCGACCACGCCATCAATGTCATCAGCAGCGCCGGCAAGCACAGCGACAAGGTCAGCGGCCCCTGGTTCTGCAGGAAGGCCGCGAAGGGCGCGAACAGCGAAAATCCCAGCAGGCTGCGGGCATCGCGGGTGACGAAAGTTTCCGCAGGTTTCAGCAACAGCATCGCCAGCAATCCGGCGCAGCCGGTATCGCGACCAACACGAAAGTTGAAGGCCGCGAATACCAGTCCGGCCACCGCGATCGTCACCAGCAGGCGCAACGCACCCGGCCATTGCCGCGGCGACCAGGCCCCGGCAGCGCTCATCGCAAGCAAGACCGCCGCCAACCACGGAGGCAATTGCAGCAACAACGGCAGGCAACAGGTCAGTGCCGCGATCAGGCAGAGCCAGCGCAGCGGACGCGAGAGTGGCGCGCTCATGATTCCGCCGCCGCTGGCAGCAGCGCCAGCGCGCGCAGGCAGACGTGACGATGTTCGGCACCGCGGCCGGCGGGAACGACCTGCTGCGGCAGGCGCAGACAGTAACGGCTGCCGCTGCGCTCGGCATCGACGACCCAGCGCGCAAGCCGACGGATCTTTGCTTCGTAAGGCAGCGCATGCAGCGTTTGCCAGTCGAGGGTGATATCGCGCGCGACGGCCGATTCGTATTCGCGCACCAGCAGGCGATCGGCGCGGGCCGAGGCTTTCCAGGCGATCTGCCGTTGCATGTCGCCGGGGCGGTATTCGCGCAGATGATGCGGCTGCTCGCCGTGCGCGCGCGTGCGCGGCGAATCGCCATCGCCGGGGGCTTCGGGCAGGACCGGAGCTTCGATATCGAGCATTGGATACACGAGCAGGCGTGTGTCCGGACGCAGCCAGCTCCAGGCGCGTGCCAGCCCAAGCGGGCGCAGCGTGCTGAGCCGGATGCGTCCGGTCTCGAACCAGCCACGCTGCTGCGTGGCGATGTCCATCACCACTTCCGATTCCTCGTTGGCGCCGAGGTCGAATATCTGCTGCGCGCCTGCGCACAGCAATTCCAAACCGGGTCGCAGGCGCGCGCCATCGGCGTCGAAACGGAACTTCAGCGAGATAGCCTGCCCGGCGAACACCGGCTCGGCATGCAGGGCCCGGAGACGCACGCCGGAAAGAATCAGATGCGCATGCACGAAACTGTTGTGCACGACGGCGGCCAGCAGGAATACCAGCAGCAGCGCCGGATTGTTGTTGTAGTTCAGGCCGCCGACCAGCATCGTGCCCAGCGAAACAGCGATGAACAGTCCGAACCCCGTCGGCAGGATGTAGATGCGCCGACGCGTGATCCGCACCGGCAGCGTTTCCGGTTGTTTGGGCCGCACCAGCGCCAGCGCCGCCATGCGGTCACCGAAACGTTCGACGCCGTCGCGGACAGCCGCCATCGATCAATCCACGGCGACGGCGGTGAGGATGGAATAGGCGAGCTTGTCGCGCGATTCCGACTCCGCCTCCGGCACGATGCGATGCGCCGCGACCTGCACGAACAAGGCCTGCACGTCCTCGGGCAAGGCGTGGCCGCGCCCGCTGATCAGGGCATGCGCACGCGCACCTTGCAGCAGCGCGAGCCCGGCGCGCGGCGACAGGCCGACGCGTACGCCGCGATGGCGTCGGCTTTCCGCCAGCAGCGCCTGCACATAGGAAACCAGCGCTTCGCTGGCAAGTACGGCGGCGACCGAACGACGCAGCGCGACGACGTCATCGGTGGAAAGTTTCGGCAGCACCTGCGCGATCATCTCGCGGCGGTCGCCGCCGGAAAGCATCGCCTTTTCCGCCACAGCATCCGGGTAGCCGAGCTTGAGGCGCAACAGGAAACGATCGAGCTGCGAATCAGGCAGGGGGAACGTGCCGGCGAGATCGACCGGATTCTGCGTCGCGATCACGAAGAACGGCTGCGGCAGCGTGTGCGTGACGCCATCGACGCTGACCTGATGCTCGGCCATCGCTTCGAGCAGCGCGCTCTGTGTGCGCGGCGGTGCGCGGTTGATTTCGTCGGCGAGCAGCAACTGGGTGAAGATCGGACCGGAATGAAAACGGAATTCGCGCGCGGTCGGATCGAAGATCGATACGCCTAGGATGTCCGAGGGCAGCAGATCGGAAGTGAATTGCATGCGCTGGAAATCCAGCCCCAGCGTCGCCGACATCGCGCGCGCCAGCGTGGTCTTGCCGAGGCCGGGCAGATCTTCGACCAGCAGGTGTCCACCGGCGAGCAAGGTGGTGAGCGCGAGGCGCACTTCCCGTGGCTTGCCCAGCACCAGCGAATTGATCTGTGCAGCCGCCGCCGCGAGCGACTCGCGCAAGGGGTCGGTTAGGATGGCGGCGTGCAGGGTCTGGGCAGACATGGGGCTCCAGATGGGATGACGATGACGTTGAAGGGATGCTGGCATGAATCGCGATAATTTGCGCGTGAAGTTTGTCGCGCTGTGGGCGGTGCTGCTGGCCCTGAAAATCATCCTGGCGGCGCGCCTGCCGCTGTTCGTGGACGAGGCGTTTTACGCTTGGGAATCGCGTCGCCTGGCCTGGGCCTATTCCGATCTGCCGGG
>Ga0066869_10000030_pt1 | contig 16242 bp, 28 predicted proteins | sample SoimicmetaGmgHMC_FD_62218 | JGI IMG/M metagenome (GOLD analysis project Ga0066869, IMG submission 62218) | Soil and rhizosphere microbial communities from Laval, Canada - mgHMC | ecosystem: Environmental > Terrestrial > Soil > Agricultural land | place: Laval, Canada | collected 2014-09-23 | reverse complement strand
CGAGCTCGCTGCGGATGTTGTCGAAGCGCCGCGTCTTGAACCCGTTCGACGTGCTCTCGGTATTGCCGTGCATCGGATCGCAGATCCACAACACGCGCCGGCCTTCGCGTTTCACCGCCTGCACCAGCGCCGGCAGTTTTTCCTCGACTTTGGCCGCACCCATGCGCTGGATGAAGGTCAGGCGGCCGGGTTCGTTTTCGGGATTCAATGCATCGGTGAGCTTGAGCAACTGATCCGTCGTCACCGATGGCCCGACTTTCACCGCGACCGGATTGCGCAGGCCGCGGAAATATTCCACGTGCGCGCCATCGAGTTCGGCGGTGCGCATGCCGATCCACGGGAAATGCGTCGACAGGTTGAACCAGCCCCATTGCCGCGGCACTTGCCGCGTCAATGCCTGTTCGTACGGCAGCAACAAGGCTTCATGCGAGGTGTAGAAATCGGCGCGGTTGAGGTTGTGCAACTGCTCGCCGGAAATCGTTTCCATGAAGCGCACGGCATCGGCGACCGCCGCGACCATGCGTCGATAATCTTCCGACAGCGGCGAATGCCCGACCCAATCGAGATCCCAGTATTCCGGGTGATGCAGGTCGGCGAAACCACCGTCGATCAGCGCGCGCACGAAGTTCATCGTCATCGCCGAACGCGCATGACCCTTGACCATGCGACGCGGGTCGGGCGTGCGCGCTTCGACGGTGAATTCCGGCTGGTTGATGAAATCGCCACGATAGCTCGGCAGCGTGATGTCGCCTTTGCTTTCATTGTCGGTCGAACGCGGCTTGGCGTATTGCCCGGCGAAACGACCGACGCGCACGACCGGCAGATGCAGGCCGTGCACCAGCACCAGGCTCATCTGCAGCAGCACTTTCAGGCGATTGGAAATCAGCCCTGACTCGCAATCGCTGAAACTTTCGGCGCAGTCGCCGCCTTGCAGGACGAAGCGCTTGCCTTCCTGCGCTTCGGCGATCTGCTTTTTCAGTGCGAGGATTTCCCAGGACGTCACCAGCGGCGGCAGCTGCGACAACTCGTCCTGCACGCTCGCCAGCGCAGCGGCATCGGGATAGCTCGGCTGCTGCAGGGCCGTGCGCGAACGCCAGCTGCCAGGCGTCCAGTTTTCGGCCACGGTGGCGGGCTGCAGCGGACGGTCGGTGGCGCTCATGGCAACGGCTCCGGTGTATCGGTTCTTGATCATCGCACGGTGATCCGTGGAGCAAATATTCGGGAAACGCTGACGATCAGCGCCCAAGGAATCCGCGTTTGCGGAAGCCCGCCCACAGTGCGGCAGTCGCCAGCACGATGAAGCAGATCAGCGTCCAGCCCGGCATCGACAGGCCGAGGAAAGTCCAGTCGACCTTGGCGCATTCGCCGGAGGCGGTGAACACTTTCTTGGCCACTTCCTGCAGCGGGAAAGCTTCGATCATGTAGTCCAGGCCCATGCCCGTGCACAGCGGCACCTGATCGGCCGGCAACGACTGCAGATAAAGATGCCAGCTCGCCACGCCAGCGCCCGCGCCAGCGGCGATCAGCACGAGCAGCGCATAAATCTTGCGACCGAATTCGCGCGGGTGATGGATCGCACCGAGCAGAAAGAAGATGCCCATCGTGATGAACGCCATGCGCTGCAGGATGCATAGCGGACACGGAAACATCAGCATCCCGTACTGCACGTACAACGCATAGCCGAGCAACGAGAAACACAGCGCCGAGCCGAGCATGTATTGGGCACGGAAGGACCAAGAGAAGGGATTGATTGTCATGACGTGGGGAGCCGCGAAATATTGCCCCGAACATACCGCAGCAGGCGGGCTTTAGGTAGCGGTGGCGTGGCTGGCTGAACGAGTGGGCTGGCAAGGCGATCGCAAAATTCGCCGATCCTCGACGGAGTGGCACGAATTCGTTGTGATCAGCCGCCGAAAAACAAAAACCCCGACCAGGGCCGGGGTTTTTATCGATACGCGAAACGTTGCTTACTCAGCCGTGGCGATGGCCGAAACCTGCGGGCGATCGACGAGTTCGACATAGGCCATCGGAGCGTTGTCGCCCGGACGGAAGCCGCACTTGAGGATGCGCAGGTAGCCGCCCGGACGCGCCTTGTAACGCGGGCCGAGTTCGACGAACAGCTTGCCGACCGCGTCCTTGTCACGCAGGCGCGACATGGCGAGACGGCGGTTGGCGACGCCATCGATCTTGCCGATGGTGATCAGCGGCTCGGCGACGCGGCGAAGTTCTTTCGCCTTCGGCAGCGTGGTGCGGATCAGTTCGTGCTTGATCAGCGAAGCCGCCATGTTGACGAACATCGCTTCGCGATGGGCGCTGGTGCGGCTGAATTTACGGCCAGAATTACGGTGGCGCATGGTCGTGTTTCCTGTCTTTTTTTAAACCCCGGCAATAACTGCCGGGCTCTTGCGGAGGAACCCGCGTATGGCTTAGCCCATCATGCCCTGCTGCAGACCGGCCGGTGGCCAGTTCTCCAGCTTCATGCCGAGGGACAGGCCGCGCTGGGCGAGCACTTCCTTGATTTCGGTAAGCGACTTCTTGCCCAGGTTCGGGGTCTTGAGCAACTCGACCTCGGTACGCTGGATGAGGTCGCCGATGTAGTAGATGTTCTCGGCCTTGAGGCAATTGGCCGAACGAACGGTCAACTCGAGGTCGTCGATCGGACGCAGCAGGACCGGATCAACGCCGGCAACCGCCGACTTCGCCGGACCACGTTCGCGCTGGGTGAAGTCGCCGAACACCGAGAGCTGATCCGTGAGGATGTCAGCGGCGGTGCGGATGGCGTCTTCGGCGTCGATCGTGCCGTTGGTCTCGATGTCGAGCACCAGCTTGTCGAGGTCGGTGCGCTGTTCGACGCGAGCGGCTTCGACGGCGTAGGCGACGCGACGGACCGGCGAGAAGCTGGCGTCGAGCATCAAACGGCCGATGGTGCGGGTTTCTTCATCCGGACGACGGCGCGCGGTCGCCGGCTGGTAGCCGAAACCACGCTCGATCTTCAGGCGCATGTTCAGCGCCGTGTCCTTGGTCAGCGTGCAGATCACGTGCTCGGGATTGAGGATCTCGACGTTGTGATCGACCTTGATGTCAGCGGCGGTCACGACGCCAGGGCCCTTCTTCTGCAGGGTCAGCGTGGTCTGCTCGGCGTTGTGCATGCGGATGGCAACGTCCTTGAGGTTCAACAAAACCTCGAGCACATCTTCCTGCAGGCCTTCGACCGTGGTGTATTCGTGCAGCACGCCGTCGATTTCGACTTCCGTGATGGCGAAACCGGGGATCGAGGACAGCAGCACACGACGCAGGGCGTTGCCCAGCGTGTGGCCGTAGCCGCGCTCCAGCGGTTCAATCACGACTTTGGCGCGATTGGCGCCGAGGCGTTCAATATTCGGGCCGCGCGGACGCAGCACCTGGTGGGCGGAAACCGTCATGGACAGTGACACTCCTGAAGAATTACTTCGAGTACAGCTCGACGATCAGCGCTTCGTTGATGTCGGAAGGCAGGTCGGCGCGATCCGGAACCGTCTTGAAGACGCCGGAGAACTTCTTGGCGTCAACTTCGCACCAGCCGGGGATCAGATCCATCTGCTGGGAGAGGTTCAGGGCTTCCTGCACGTTCAGATGCTTCTGGGCGCGTTCGGAAAGCTGGATGTTGTCGCCCGCCTTGACCTGGTAAGAGGGCAGATTCACCGACTTGCCATTGACCAACACGCCCTTGTGGGAAACGAGCTGGCGAGCCTGGGGGCGGGTAACCGCGAAACCCATGCGGTACACGACGTTGTCGAGACGCTGTTCGAGCATCTGCAGCAAGGTCTCGCCGGTGTTGCCCTTGCGACGGGCAGCCTTGGCGTAATAACCGCGGAACTGACGCTCGAGCAAGCCGTAAATGCGCTTGACCTTCTGCTTCTCGCGAAGCTGGGTGGCGTAGTCGGACAGCTTGCCCTTCTTGGCCACAGGACCGTGCTGGCCGGGCTTCTGCTCGAGCTTGCACTTGGAATCAATCGCGCGCGCCGGGCTCTTGAGGCTGAGGTCAGCCCCTTCGCGGCGGGCGAGCTTACAGGTAGGACCGATATAACGTGCCATGGTATGTGCTCCTAACCCTTAGACGCGGCGCTTTTTCGGCGGCCGGCACCCGTTGTGCGGGATCGGGGTCACGTCGATGATGTTCATGATCTTGTAACCGACGGCGTTCAGCGAACGCACGGCGGACTCGCGGCCCGGACCCGGACCTTTGATGCGCACTTCCAGGGTCTTCACACCGTAGTCGAGCGCAGCCTTGCCGGCTTTTTCAGCGGCAACCTGTGCAGCGAACGGAGTGGACTTGCGGGAACCGCGGAAACCCGCGCCACCCGAAGTCGCCCAGGAAAGGGCATTACCCTGACGATCGGTGATCGTCACGATGGTGTTGTTGAAAGAAGCGTGGACGTGGGCGATACCGTCGGTGACGATCCGCTTGATCTTCTTCTTTGCCTTGACGGCCGGCTTGTTCATAGGTCGCCCTTACTTCTTGATGGCTTTGCGCGGACCCTTACGGGTACGGGCATTGGTGCGGGTGCGCTGGCCACGCAGCGGCAGACCGCGGCGATGACGCAGGCCGCGGTAGCAGCCGAGGTCCATCAGACGCTTGATCGAAATACCGACCTCACGACGCAGATCGCCTTCAACCACGAACTTGGCCACTTCCGAACGCAGCTTTTCCACCTGCGGCTCGGTAAGGTCGCGAATCTTGGTGGACGGGACGACCCCGGCCGATTCGCAAAGCAGCTTCGACCGTGTGCGGCCGATGCCATAAATACTCTGTAGGCCTACCCAGACATGCTTCTGGACAGGCAGGTTGACACCCGCGATGCGCGCCATCAGGCGATCTCCAAAACTTTAGTGAGCGCAGTGAATCGAGAATTATAACAGGGCTTCGGGTTGTTTAGAAGTCCCCGGGCCATGAAGACCCGGAAACCCGGCATGGGGAGTGTGCCCATGCTCCGGCGACAAGCCAGTGTTTGTCCGACGGCCCTGAGGCCTTCGGAACAGCCCCGCGCTACTCCAGCGCAGGGACAGAACACCGGCTTACCCGCGCGCGAAGCCGCCGCACGAGCCGCCCTTCTTTATGGCGTTAGCCGCGCGCGAGACCGCCGCGGGAACCGCCTTTCAAATTGGCCTTTTTCATCAAGCCTTCGTACTGATGCGACATCAGATGAGCCTGAATCTGGGCAGTGAAATCCATGACCACGACGACCACGATCAACAACGACGTGCCGCCGAAATAGAACGGAACCTTGAGCCCGGCGCGGAGGAACTCCGGCAGCAGGCAGACCAGCACCAGGTACAGGGCGCCGATCAGGGTCAGACGGGTCATGACCTGGTCGATGTACTCGCCCGTCGCCTTGCCCGGACGGATACCCGGAATGAGCGCGCCGGACTTCTTCAGATTCTCGGCAGTTTCCTGCGAGTTGAACACCAGCGCGGTGTAGAAGAACGAGAAGCCGATGATCATCACGCCGTACAGCAGCATATGCAGCGGCTCGGCCGGCGCCAACGCCTGCGCCACAGCCTGCAGCGAACGATAGAGCGTGCCCTGCCAGCCTTCAACGGAACTGGAGTTGGTGCTGAACCAGGTCGACAGCGTCGACGGGAACATGATGAGGCTGGAAGCAAAGATCGGTGGAATCACGCCGGCCATGTTCAATTTCAACGGCAGGTGCGAACTCTGGTTCATGTAACCCTGACGACCGCCCTGGCGGCGAGCGTAATTTACGGTGATCTTGCGCAGCCCGCGCTCCATGAAGACCACGAAGAACGTGACCGCCAGAACCAGCACGAGAACCACAAAAACCACGATGACGTTGATGTCGCCCTTCTGCACCTGCGAGAGCAGGTTGAAGGCAGCGCTTGGCAGGCTGGCGACGATGCCCGAGAAGATGATCAGGGAAACGCCGTTGCCGATGCCACGCTCGGTGATCTGCTCGCCCAGCCACATCAGGAAAATGGTGCCGGTGGTCAGCGTAACGGTCGCGGTCAGCACGAAACCGATGCCCTGATCGTAGGACACGCCCTGCTTCTGCAATGCACTCGCAATACCGACGGACTGGATCACCGCAAGCACCACCGCGAACATGCGCGAATACTGCGTCAGCTTGCGACGGCCGCTCTCGCCTTCGTTTCTCAGCGCTTTCCAGGGGCCGTAGATCTGCCCCATCAGCTGCACGATGATGGACGCAGAGATGTATGGCACCACGTTCAGCGCAAACAGGCTGAAACGATGAAGCGCACCACCGGAGAACATGTTGAACATGTCGACGATGGTGCCTTCCTGGCTTTTCATGACCTCAAGCAAACGTTCCGGATTGATGCCCGGGACCGGGATGTAGCTACCGATGCGGTAGACAATCAGGGCCAGCAGGACAAAGACCAGGCGCTGGCGGAGCTCGGTGTATTTGCCGAGCCCACCCAGGGCTTTCGCTGCGGAATTTGCTTGGGACAAGAGGTATTACTCCACGCTGCCGCCGGCGGCTTCGATAGCTGCCTTGGCACCGGCAGTCACGAGCACACCTTTGAACACGAACTTCTTGGTCAGCTCGCCTTTCTTGACGATCTTCGCCTGCTTGGCGTTGGACGGCACCAGCTTGGCGGCGCGCAGCGCGGCGAAGTCGATCTCGGTCAGCTCGAGCTTCTCGATCTGATAGAGCAGCACTTCGGCGGTGTCGTTCTTGAGCTTGGAGCGGAAACCGACCTTGGGCAGACGCTTGTACATAGGCATCTGGCCGCCTTCGAAACCGGCCTTGATCTTGCCCTTGCCGGAGCGAGCGAACGAGCCCTTGTGGCCGCGACCCGCGGTCTTGCCGAGGCCGGAACCGATACCGCGACCAACGCGAACGCGGTCTTTGCGGGCGCCGTCAGCCGGCTTGAGAGTATTGAGTTTCATCTGTGTTCTCCTCGGCGCGCTCAGGATTCGACGCGAACCAGGTAGTGCAACTGATTGATGAGGCCACGAACCTGCGGGGAATCTTTCAGTTCACGGACATCGTTGATTTTGTTCAGGCCCAGTGCCTTCACCGAAAGACGGTGGCGCGCCTGGCAACCGCGCAGACCCTTGACCAGGCGGACCTTGACAGTCTTATCAGCCATGGAAAATCTCCTCAACTTTCTTGCCGCGCTTGGCCGCGATGTGGGCCGGCGACTGCATCGCACTCAGGCCCTTGATCGTGGCGCGCACGAGGTTGATCGGGTTGCGCGAACCGACAGCCTTGGCGAGGACGTTTTTCACGCCAACCGCTTCGAGCACGGCGCGCATGGCACCACCGGCGATGACACCGGTACCTTCGGAGGCCGGCATCATGAAGACGCGCGCGGCGCCGTGGCCAGCCTTGACCTGGTGCCAAAGCGTGCCTTCGTTGAGATTGACATCGACCATCGCCTTGCGGGCTTTTTCCATCGACTTCTGGATGGCGACCGGCACTTCGCGGGCCTTGCCATAACCGAAGCCGATCTTGCCGGCGCCGTCGCCTACCACCGTCAAAGCGGTGAAGGTGAATTGGCGGCCGCCCTTGACGGTCTTGGAGACGCGGTTGACGGCGACCAGCTTCTCGATGAAGCCGTCGTCACTCTCACCGCGATTGCGATCGCGTTCGTTGCTGCTCATGTGAGTTCCTAAAAATTGATTGCTTACGGCATTCGCCGCTTATGGTTGTATGGATCTGATGGGATCACGGGGATCCCATTTCAAGCTGTGCCACTTAACGCATACCGAAATTCCGGCTTGCGCCGGAATCGGCTTAGAACTGCAGACCACCTTCGCGAGCTGCCTCAGCCAAGGCCTTGATGCGGCCGTGGTAGCGGTAGCCGGAGCGATCGAACGCGACCTTCTCGACGCCGGCAGCGCGGGCGCGCTCGGCGATGAGCTGGCCGACGCGCGAAGCGGCGTCCTTGTTTTTCTTGCTCTTCAGGCCGTCATTGACTTCGGCCTGCAGGGTCGAGGCGGAAGCCAGGACCTTGGAGCCGTCGGCCGTAAACACCTGGGCGTAGATATGCTGGCCGGAGCGCAGCACCGACAGGCGCGCCACGCCCAGATCGCGGATATGCGAACGGGTGGTCTTGGCGCGGCGGAGACGAGCGATGTTCTTGTCCATGGTCTTTCCTCGAGAAAGCGGAAGCGCGTGATCCTTCGGGATCAGGCCTTCTTCGCTTCCTTCATGATGATCTTCTCGCCGGAGTAGCGGATGCCCTTGCCCTTGTACGGCTCGGGTTTGCGATACGCGCGGATCTTGGCGGCAACCTCGCCGACGAGCTGCTTGTCGGAACCGCTGACAAGGATCTCGGTCTGGGTCGGGGTGGTCAGGGTGATGCCTTCCGGGGTCACGAACAGAACCGGGTGCGAAAAGCCCAGGCTCAGATTCAGATCCTTGCCCTGCATCGCGGCGCGGTAACCCACGCCGACGAGCTCGAGCTTGCGGGTGAAGCCTTCGGACACGCCGACGATCATGTTGGCGAGGATCGCGCGGGCGGTGCCGGCCATCTTCATGTCATCAACATTGGCGGCGCCGAACTGGATGAGGCCGTTGTCGACGCTCATGCTGACGCCGTTTGGCTTCGGCAGGCTCAACGAGCCCTTCGGGCCCTTCACGGTGAGAACGCCGTTGACGTCCTTGATCTCAACGCCCTTGGCGAGGTTGATCGGTTTCTTGGCTACGCGGGACATGGTTGCGTGCTCCTTAGGCCACGAGGCAGATGACTTCGCCGCCCACACCCGCAGCGCGGGCCTGGCGATCGGTCATCAGACCCTGCGAGGTGGAGATGATGGCCACGCCGAGACCAGCGAGGATCTTGGGCAGTTCGTCCTTGCCCTTGTACTGGCGCAGGCCGGAACGCGAGACGCGCTCGAGGCGCTCGATGACCGGGCGGCCTTCGTAATACTTCAGCGCGATTTCGAGCTTGGCTTGCGCGCCTTCGCCCGTGGTGCGGATGTCGCCGATGTAGCCTTCGCTGCGCAGAAGCTCCGCGATGGCGAACTTCAGCTTGGAGGCAGGCATCGAAACCTGCGGTTTGCCGACGGCGAGCGCATTTTTGATGCGCACCAGCATGTCGGCGATAGGATCAGTCATGCTCATGATTGCTTACCTGTATAGAAAGGTTTGGCAGCACCGATATCCGTTGAATCCCGAGGGATTCGACGGTTACCAGCTGGCCTTGCGGAGGCCGGGCACATCGCCACGCATGGTGGCTTCGCGCAGTTTGTTGCGACCGAGACCGAACTTGGCGTACACGCCGCGCGAGCGGCCCGTCAGTTCGCAGCGGTTGCGCACGCGGCTCGGGGAGGAATCGCGCGGCAGCTTCTGCAGCTTGGTCGCGGCGATCATCTTCTCTTCGAACGAAGCGGTCGGGCTGGAGACGATCGTCTTCAGCTCGTTGCGCTTGGTGGCGTGCTTCTTGACCAGTTTCTTCCGCTTGATATCGCGGTTCACCATTGACGTCTTAGCCATGATTAATTCCTAGATATCAGTTGCGGAAAGGGAAGCTGAAGGCTTCGAGCAGCGCCTTGGCTTCGGCATCGGTCTTGGCCGTGGTCGTGATCGCGATATCCATACCGCGCATCGCATCGACCTGGTCGAAATCGATTTCCGGGAAGATGATCTGTTCCTTGACGCCCATGTTGAAGTTGCCGCGACCGTCAAACGAACGACCGGACACGCCACGGAAGTCGCGCACGCGCGGCAGCGAGATGCTGATCAGGCGATCAAGGAACTCGTACATCTTGGCGCGGCGCAGGGTGACCTTGCAGCCGATCGGCCAGCCGTCACGGATCTTGAAGCTGGCAACCGAGACGCGAGCCTTGGTCGTTACCGGCTTCTGGCCACCGATCTTGGCCATGTCGGCCACGGCGTTTTCCAGGATCTTCTTGTTGCCCACCGCTTCGCCCACGCCCATGTTGAGCGAGATCTTGCTGATGCGCGGAACCTGCATGACGTTGTCGTAGCCGAACTTTTCCATCAGCTTCGGGACAACGGTCTCTTTGTAGATTTTTTCCAAACGGGTCGTCATGACGTTATTCCTCAGGCGTCCAGCGCCTCACCGCTCGAGCGGAACACACGCACTTTGCGTCCATCCTCGAGCACCTTGAAACCAACGCGATCACCCTTGCCGGAGGCAGAGTTGAACAACATGACGTTGGAGATATGGATCGGCGCTTCACGCTCGATGATTCCGCCAGCCTGACCGGCCTGCGGATTCGCCTTGGTGTGGCGCTTGATGATGTTGATGTTCTGGACGACGACCTTGTCGCCGGCCACACGAACAACCTCACCCTTCTTGCCTTTGTCGGAACCGGCGATAACGATCACCTGGTCACCCTTACGAATACGGTTCATATGTTTTCCTTCGCTCAGAGCACTTCGGGTGCGAGCGAGACGATCTTCATGAACTTCTCGGAACGCAGCTCGCGGGTCACGGGCCCGAAGATGCGGGTACCGATCGGCTCGAGTTTGTTGTTGAGCAGCACGGCGGCGTTTCCGTCGAAACGGATCAACGAACCGTCGGCGCGGCGGACACCGGAGCGGGTACGGACAACAACGGCGTCGTAGACTTCGCCTTTCTTGACCTTGCCGCGCGGAATCGCGTCTTTCACGGTTACCTTGATGACATCACCAATGTGCGCGTAACGACGCTTGGAGCCGCCGAGCACCTTGATGCACATCATTTCCTTGGCGCCGGAGTTGTCAGCGGCGTCGAGGTAGCTCTGTACCTGGATCATGGTCGGGGCTCCTGATTACTGGCCAGCGCGCGTGATGACTTCCACGACGCGCCAGTTCTTGGTCTTGGACAGGGGACGGCACTCCGACACGCGAACGAGATCACCTTCGTTGCAGGTGTTGCCTTCGTCGTGGGCGTGCAGCTTGGTGGAGCGACGGATGTACTTGCCGTACAGCGCGTGCTTCACCTGGCGCTCGACGAGCACCGTCACGGTCTTGTCCATCTTGTTGCTGACGACTCGGCCTTCGACCGTGCGCGTCTGGTTGTCATTCTGGGTCATGGCTCGGCCTTACTTCGTAGCGGTCAACAGGGTGTTGACGCGAGCGATCTCGCGACGAACCCGGTTGATGTCATGGGTCTTGGCCAGCTGCCCGGTGGCTTTCTGCATGCGGAGCGAAAACTGCTCCTTGTGCAGGTCCAGCAGATGGGCCTTGAGATCGGCCGCCGACTTCTGACGCAGTTCTTTGAGTTCCATTAGCGCACCGTCCGGACCACGAAGGTGGTCTTCACAGAGAGCTTGGCGGCGGCAAGGCGGAACGCTTCGCGCGCCGTCTCTTCCGGAATGCCCTCGATTTCATAAAGCACGCGACCCGGCTGGATCGGCGCCACCCAATATTCAACGTTGCCCTTGCCGGCGCCCATGCGGACTTCGATCGGCTTCTTGGTGATCGGCTTGTCCGGGAAGACGCGGATCCACAGCTTGCCGCCGCGCTTGACGTAGCGGCTGACGGTGCGGCGGGCGGCTTCGATCTGGCGCGCGGTGAGCTGGCCGTGCTGGGTCGCCTTCAGGCCGTACTCGCCAAAGCTGACGGCTGCGCCGCTCCAGCTAAGGCCGTCGTTGCGACCCTTGAAGACCTTGCGATACTTGGTACGTTTCGGTTGCAACATGTTTGCTTACCTCGGGTCGCGGGCCGGACGGGCCGGACGCTCGTTGCGTTCTTCGACTTTTTCCTGGCCGACCTGGGAGAAATCGAAGATTTCGCCCTTATAGATCCAGACCTTGACGCCGATGATGCCGTAGGTGGTGAGGCCTTCGGCGAAGCCGTAGTCGATGTCGGCGCGCAGGGTGTGCAGCGGCACACGACCTTCGCGATACCACTCGGAACGGGCGATTTCTGCGCCATTCAAGCGGCCAGCGACGTTGACCTTGATGCCAAGCGCACCGAGGCGCATCGAGTTGCCGACGGCGCGCTTCATCGCGCGGCGGAACATGATGCGGCGCTCGAGCTGCTGGGCGATCGACTCGGCCACAAGCTGCGCGTCGAGTTCCGGCTTGCGGACTTCGGCGACGTTGATGTGCACGGGCACACCCATCAGCTTGGAGACGTCGGCCTTCAGCTTCTCGATGTCTTCGCCGCGCTTGCCGATCACCACACCCGGACGGGCGGAGTGGATCGTCACGCGAGCGGTGTTCGACGGACGCTCGATCAGGATCTTGGAGATGCCCGCCTGGGCGAGTTTCTTGCGCAGCATCTCGCGGACCTTGAGGTCAGCGGCGAGGTACTGGCCGTACTGGCGCTTGTTGGCGAACCACTTGGAGTTCCAGTCCTTGGAGATACCAAGGCGGATACCGGTCGGATGAACTTTGTGACCCATCGTTCTTGTCCTTAGCCTTTCTTGCCCGAGCCCACCACCACAGAGATGTGGCTGGTGCGCTTGAAGATTTGGGTTCCGCGGCCTTTGGCGCGGGCCATGAAACGTTTCAGGATCGGGCCTTCGTCAACCGTGATCTTGCTGACCTTGAGCTCGTCTACGTCGGCGCCGTTGTTGTTCTCGGCGTTCGACGTCGCGGAATAGACCACCTTGTAGATGATCTCGGCCGCTTTCTTGTCGCTGAACTTGAGCAGGTTGAGCGCACGTGCGACCGGCAGGCCACGGACCTGGTCGGCGACCAGGCGGGCTTTCTGCGGCGAGATGCGCACCGTGCGGAGGATGGCTTTAGCTTCCATGGTCCAGACCCCTTACTTGCCGCCGGCTTTTTTGTCGCCACCATGACTTTTGAAAGTCCGGGTGACGGCAAATTCGCCGAGCTTGTGGCCGACCATATTCTCGTTCACGAGAACGGGGATATGGACTTTGCCGTTGTGGATGGCGATGGTGATACCCACCATTTCCGGGAGGATCATGGAACGGCGCGACCAGGTCTTGATCGGCTTCTTGCTGCCCTGTGCGGCCTCCACCTTCTTGACGAGGTGGTGATCAACGAACGGGCCTTTCTTGAGTGAACGTGCCATGACCTATCAACCCCTGCGATCGCGCACGATGAACTTCTCGGTGCGCTTGTTGTGGCGTGTCTTGTAACCCTTGGCCGGCGTGCCCCACGGCGAAACCGGGTGCGGATTGCCCTGGCCAGCCTTGGCTTCACCACCACCGTGCGGATGGTCGACCGGGTTCATGGCAGCGCCACGAACGGTCGGCTTGATGCCGCGCCAGCGCTTCGCGCCAGCCTTGCCGAGTTTCTCGAGGTTGTGCTCGACGTTGCCGACTTCGCCAATGGTGGCGAGGCAGTCAACCGGCACCTTGCGCATCTCGCCGGAGCGAAGACGCAGCGTGGCGTAACCGGCGTCGCGAGCGATCAACTGCGCACCGGCGCCAGCGGCGCGAGCCAACTGTGCACCCTTGCCCGGCTTCATCTCGATGCAATGCACGGTCGAACCGATCGGCATGTTGCGCAACGGCAACGTGTTGCCGGTCTTGATCGGCGCGTCCTTGCCAGCGACGACCTGATCGCCCTGGGCCAGACCCTTGGGAGCGATGATGTAACGACGCTCGCCATCGGCATAGCACAGCAGCGCGATGTGCGCGGTGCGGTTCGGATCGTATTCGATGCGCTCGACGCGCGCCGGAATGCCTTCCTTGTCGCGCTTGAAGTCGATCAGGCGATAGGCCTGCTTGTGACAGCCACCGATATGACGGGTGGTGATGCGACCGTTGTTGTTACGGCCACCGGTCTTGCTCTTTTTTTCGACCAGCGAATCCAGCGGGCCGCCCTTGTGCAGGCCGGCGGTGGAAACGCGCACCATGGCGCGACGGCCAGGCGAAGTCGGTTTGAATGTCATCAGTGCCATGGGTTATGCCTTAGGCCTTTGCCATCACGTCGATCGTCTGGCCTTCGGCCAGGCGAACGTATGCTTTCCGCCAGTCGCCGCGGGAGCCTGCACGGTTACGGAAGGTCTTGTTCTTGCCCTTCACGTTCAGCACATTGACCCCTTCGACCTTGACGTTGAACAGCGACTCCACGGCGGACTTGACGTCAGCCTTGGTCGCGCCCGAAGCCACTTCGAAGACGTACTGGTTGGTTTCCTGGAGCCGCGCGGTCTTTTCGGACACGAGCGGAGCGCGAATCACGTTGAGAAGCTTGATGCTGCTCATGCCAGCCACTCCTCGATTTTCTTGACCGCATCGGCAGTCATGACCACATGGTCGGCGCCGACGAGCGCTGCCGGGTCGAGACCCTGCACGTCGCGAACCTGCACATACGGGATGTTGCGGGCAGCGAGATAGAGTGCGTCGGAACCGGTTTCGGTGACGATCAGCGGACGCTTGGACAGACCCAGCTCGTCGAGCTTGGCGATCATCGCCTTGGTCTTGGCTTCAGCGACTTCGAACTCGTTGACCACGGTCAGACGACCCTGGCGGTTGAGCTCGGACAGGATCGCGCACATGGCGCCGCGGTACATCTTGCGGTTGACCTTCTGCTCGAAACTGCGCGGCTTGGCGGCAAACGTCACGCCGCCGCCGATGAAGATCGGAGCGCGGTAGTCGCCGTGACGGGCACCGCCGCCCTTCTGCTTCTTGAATTTCTTGGTGGTGCCACGCACTTCCGAACGCGTCAGCTGAGCCTTGGTGCCAGCACGGCCGGCGTTGCGGAAGGCAACGACCACCTGATGGACCAGATCCTGGCTGAAGTCGCGGCCGAAGACAGTGTCGGAAACCGACAGCTTCTGCTGGCTGCCATTAATGGCGAGTTCCATGTTCTAACTCCTCAACCCTTGGTGCCGGGACGGACGATGACGTTGCCGCCCGGAGCGCCTGGAACAGCGCCTTTGATCGCGATCAGGCCGCGCTCGGCGTCGACCTTGACCACTTCGAGATTCTGCGTGCTCTGATTCACGGCACCCATGTGGCCCGACATCTTCTTGCCCGGGAACACGCGGCCCGGCGTCTGGCGCTGGCCAATGGAGCCTGGCGAGCGATGCGACAGCGAGTTACCGTGGGTAGCGTCGCCCATCTTGAAGTTCCAGCGCTTGATCGTGCCCTGGAAGCCCTTGCCCTTGGTGATGCCCTGGACGTCGACGATCTGACCGACAGTGAAAATGTCTGCCTTGATCTCGGCGCCGACCTGGAAGTTGCCCAGGTCCTTGGCATCGACGCGGAATTCCCAGAGACCGCGACCGGCTTCGACCTTGGCCTTGGCGTAATGCCCGGCCAGCGGCTTGCTGATCAGCGCGGCGCGCTTGAGACCCGCGGTCACCTGCACGGCTGCATAGCCGTCGGTTTCCGCAGTCTTGATCTGGGTAATGCGATTGGGGCTGGCTTCAATCAGCGTGACGGGGATGGAACGACCATCCTCGGTGAAGAAGCGACTCATGCCGGCCTTGCGGCCAATGATTCCGATAGTCATGTCCGTCACCTCAAGTCAGCTTGATCTGGACATCGACGCCGGCCGCCAGCTCAAGTTTCATGAGGGCGTCAACGGTCTTGTCGTTGGGATCAACGATGTCGAGCACGCGCTTGTGGGTGCGGGTCTCGTACTGGTCGCGAGCGTCTTTGTCGACGTGCGGGGAAACGAGGACGGTGTAACGTTCGATCTTGGTCGGCAGCGGGATCGGGCCGCGCACTTGCGCGCCGGTCCGCTTGGCCGTTTCGACGATTTCGCTGGCCGAACGATCAATCAGGCGATGATCGTACGCTTTCAGCCGAATTCGGATTTTTTGATCCGCCATGGCGAATATCCTTTCGTTTAAAGAGCGCCGGGAGCAGGAACGTAAGCCCTGCCCCCCGTTAAAAAGCACGGTGGACCATGCACTGGCCCACCGAGTCGGAAAGTATAGAACGTGTTAACTGGCCCTGTCAAACGACAAAACCACTTTTTCGCCCTATTCCCTTCCTGGGAAACGAACACGAGGCGCATCCTGCCCCTCATTTCGTATGTGGACCGCCCAAAGGGGCGGTCGGGTTACGCAGGTATTACTTGAGCACCTTGGCCACGACACCGGCGCCGACGGTACGACCGCCTTCGCGGATCGCAAAACGCAGGCCTTCGTCCATCGCGATCGGGGCAATCAAGGTCACCACCATCTTCACATTGTCGCCCGGCATCACCATCTCCACGCCGTCCGGCAACTGGCAAGCGCCCGTCACGTCGGTCGTACGGAAATAGAACTGCGGACGGTAACCCTTGAAGAACGGCGTGTGACGGCCACCCTCGTCTTTCGACAGCACGTAGATCTCGGCTTCAAACTCGGTATGCGGGGTGATCGAGCCGGGCTTGCACAGCACCTGGCCGCG
>Ga0066869_10000029_pt1 | contig 16364 bp, 14 predicted proteins | sample SoimicmetaGmgHMC_FD_62218 | JGI IMG/M metagenome (GOLD analysis project Ga0066869, IMG submission 62218) | Soil and rhizosphere microbial communities from Laval, Canada - mgHMC | ecosystem: Environmental > Terrestrial > Soil > Agricultural land | place: Laval, Canada | collected 2014-09-23 | reverse complement strand
CGCGCGATCGCGATGCCGCACGCATCCTGCCCTTGATGGCGCGGATCCTGCCGGAATTCCTGCTGCATGCTGCCAGCGAAGCGATCGAGCTGGCCGTGCTGAGCCATGCCCTCGACCTGCGCCTCGCGGAAGCGCTGGCGAAGCGGCGCAATCCGCTCGCAGCCATTTCCGTCGACGATTACGCCCGCGCCTATCGCGCCACGCGTCTGCCGCGGCTGCGGCGTCATCAGGTCGAACTGATTTTGCGCGTCGGCCAGGCGCTGGATGCGTCCGTGCACAAGCACGGCGTGTTCAAGCTGCTGAAGGCCTCACGGCTGCCGGCGAAACTTGCCGGGCTGTCGGAGTTGCAGGGATTTCTCGAGCGCGGCTTTACCGCGTTCGCCGCGCTCGGTGGCGCCGATGAATTCCTGTCGCGGATCCGCGCGCAAGAGTTGGAAGTGTCGCGGCGCCTGTTCGCGAACGCCGCCGATCCGTTCGCTCAGCCGAATTCTTCGTCCAGATAACGGTTGATCTCACGTTCCACCGGCCCCTGCAACGCCATCAACAGAAAGCCGAGACTGGCCGTGACGTGCACCTGTTTGGCCGTGACCTTGATGTGCCCGCTCACGCCGGGGCGGGAGAAGTTGAGGGTATTGCCGTCCCACTCGCAGGCCACGGCGAATTTTTTGGCGATGTGCTCGGCGACGCGGTCGATGGATTTTTTCGCATCGGCGAGCGGACGGTCGTGTTGGCGCGTGATGTCGATGTTGGGCATGGTCGGCCTCCCTGTCGGCCTTGCGTATCGCGAAGGCCCATTCTGGGGGCAATTGCCGTCGAGACCAACATTGCCGCGCAGACCCTGTGCTAGATTCGCCCGTCGGAGGGTAACGATGCAGCTGACGTTTCCGAACGGCGAACACCCCGGTGTCGCGTTCGACCATGGCGAGATGAGCATAGGCAGCCGCGCTGGCCTGGGGATATCCATTCCCGGACACGGGCTGGCGTCGCACCATGCCAGCATCATTGCCGATCGTCGCGGGCTTTGGCTGCGCGTTCCGCCAGGCACGCCTGGCGTGCATCTCAATGCCCGACCCGTACGCCGCACCGCCTTGCTGCGGGTCGGCGACCAGCTTTGCCTCGAGCAGGTGCAGGTCGTGATCAGCGACAGCCGACCGGAAACCATCGATCGCCACATCCCGCCCGCAGCGCCGCCGGCACTGCCCGAAGCTCAGCACGTCAACGGTGTCCGTGTGGCCTTGCGCGGTGTCTCCGGGCCGCATTTCGGCCGTTGCTTCACCCTGACCGAAGTGCGCGTGGTCGGCCGCGCGAACAATTGCGACATCCATATCGACGATGCGGCGCTGGCCGAACGCCATGCGCAGTTCGAACTGCACGGCGACCGCGTCGTCCTGCGCGCGCTCAGCCCAGGCGAGGGCAGTGTGGTCAATGGCGTGCCGGTGCAGGACGCGGTACTGGCTCCCGGTGATCAGATCACCATGGACCAGCATCGCTTTGTCCTCGAAGGTCCGGGCCTGCCATCGCGCGGCCAGACCGCTGCGGTGCGCATCAGCCCGATGACGCATACGCAGACCTTGCCGGCGGTGAAGGTGCCGCTGGCAGCCGATCGCAACAGCTATCCGGCCGCCGAGGTCGAGGAAGAACGCGAGCCTCTGCCGGCCGCCGGTGCCGATCCCGGCGCCTTGTGGTGGTTGATCGCTGCCGCCGCGGTTCTTGCGGCCGCGCTTACCGCCTTGCTGGTGTACTCGCCGCGGATGGGTGCTTAGCCGCACGACCGCGCCAAGCCGCGATCAGCCTCGTGGCGAACAACACGCCAAGGATAGCCGCGTAAAACAGCGGCTCGCGCTTGTCGGCTTTGACCAGCCAGAAGAAATGCAGAATCGCCAGCAGACCGATCGCGTAGACCGCCTTGTGCAGGCGTCCCCAGTTCCGGCCCAGCCGCTTGATCCATTTTTTGCTCGAGGTGATCGCCAACGGCAACAGCAACAGCCAGGCGGCGAAACCGACGGTGATGAAAGGCCGTTTGACGATGTCGGTGAGGATTTGCGCCCACTCGCCCTGCAGGTCGAGTACCAGATAGATCAGCAAATGCAGACTGGCATAGAAGAACGCGTACAGCCCCAGCAGGCGCCGGAAGCGGATCGGCCAAGGCCGCGAAAGCAAGCGCCGCAACGGCGTCATCGCCAGACTGAAAAGCAGAAAACGCAATGCCCAGCGGCCGCTGCGATGGGTGAGCTCGGCGACCGGATCAGCGCCCAGGCCGCCCTGCATCGCCGCCATGATCATCAAGGCCAGCGGCAGCAATGCCAGCAAGTGCGTCGTTGTTTTTGCGACGAGCCAGCGCGGCTCCGCGAACTTCAAAACCATTTGCGCAGATCCATTCCCGCATAGAGCGACGCCACCTGCGCACCATAGCCATTGAACGGGCGTGTGGCGATGCGCTCGGCGAACAGCTTGCTGGCACTGCCGGCGATGCGGCGTTCGGATTTCTGGCTCCAGCGCGGGTGCGAGACAACGGGGTTCACGTTGGAATAGAACCCGTATTCGCCGGGCGCCGATTTGTTCCAACTGGTGGCCGGCATCGTCTCGGTGAACTCGATCCTGACGATCGACTTGATGCTCTTGAATCCGTATTTCCAAGGCAGCACCAACCGCAGCGGCGCGCCATTCTGGTTGGGCAACGCTTGCCCGTAGAGACCGGTCGCGAGAAAACCCAACGAATGCATGGCCTCGTCGATGCGCAGGCCTTCGCGGTAAGGCCAGGCAAGCACGCCGTCGATGATCGCCGGCATCTGCTGCGGATCGGCGAGGGTGGTGAAGGCAACGAATTTCGCTTTCGATGTCGGCTGAAAATGCGCGAGCACGGTCGCCAGGGGAATTCCCAGCCAGGGGATCACCATCGACCAGCCTTCGACGCAGCGATGCCGATAGATGCGCTCGGACGGTTTCGCCAGTTTGAGGATGTCCTCCAGCGCGAATCGCCCGGTGATCGCCGCTTCGCCGGCGATTTCCACGGACCAGGGGCTCGGCCGCAGGCTGCCGGCGTTGCGCGCGGGATCGTTCTTGCCGGTGCCGAATTCGTAGAAATTGTTGTAGCTGGTCACGTCCGCCAGACGGGTGGGTTCTTCGCCGGTGCGGAAGCCGTCGGCACTGTCGGCCGCGATCCGGTTGGGGATGCCGTCGTTGTCGCGGGAATGGCAGCCGGCGAGCATCAACAACGGTGCGGACAAACCCAGGGCGATGAAATCTCGACGCTGGCGGTAGACACTTTCCGGGGTGATCTCGGAACCGGCGATGTCGGGCCGGGTGCGAATGAGCATGCGGACCTCCTTGGGGCTAGGCGATACCGGGAGCCCCGGCTATCCTCGGGAGACAGAGGGCCCCTCGGGGAGAAGGGATGCGCCTGTTCGAGGCTTTTGCGTCGTCGGAAAGCATCGTCGCCCTGTTGAACGCGGCCGACGGGCGATTTCGCGACGTCAATCCGGCGTTCGAGCGTATCACCGGCTATCGTCGCGACCAGGTGATCGGCCGCACGCCGATGGAAATCGGCCTCTGGAACGACCCGGAATTTCGCGCCGGGTTATGGGAAAGCCTGCGCGTGGAACGGCGGGTGGTGAATGCCGCGACGCTGATCGGTTGTGCCGACGGTCGCGTGCTTCCCGGCCGCCTGCATGTGGAAACGTTGGCGAGCGAGGGCGCGCCGGAAATTTTCTGCCTGTTGCAGATCCTGCCGGACGACAACGAAATCCAGGCGATCCAGCGTCGCGAAATCCTGCATCGGGAAATTTTCCTCAATGCCGCCGAAGGCATTTTCCGCAGCTTGCCCGGCGGCGGTCTAATCGATGCCAATCCGGCGATGGCGCGCATTCTGGGTTATGAATCTCCCGCGCAACTGCTGTTGGCTCTGAGCGTCAGCGCGCGCGCGGTGTATGTCGACGCCGCCGAGGCCGATGAAGTCGTCGGTCTGCTCGCCCGCGATGGCAGCGTCGTGCAAAAACGCGTCCGTGTCCGCCGTCGCGACGGCAGCATGATCTGGGCCCGGCTCAACGCCCGCATGATCCGTGACGAGCAGGGGCAGCCGCGCTTTTACGAAGGTTCGATCGAGGACATCACCGCCCAGGTCGATGCCGAGGAAGCGCTGAAGCAGACGCGGTCGTTGTACCGGGTATTGCTCGACAACAGCCGTGATGGCGTTTTCCTGATCCAGCACGGCAAGGTCTGCTTCGCCAACGAGGCGATGGCGAAGATTCTCGGCTACGTCGCGGAAGATTTGATCGGCATGGACTATTTCCAGCTGATCGATCCCGCCGATGCCGCCGCCCAGCAATCGCGAAGGCAGCAACGCGAATCCGGTTCGCGCGACCTGCAGGTGTACGAGGTGCACATGCGCCGCAAGGATGGCGAGACCATCCTTTGCGAAGTCCGTGCCGATGCCGTCGATTTCCAGGGCGAAATCGCCTCCACCGGCACCTTGCGCGACGTCACGCAGGAGCGGCGCAGCCAGCGCGCGATCATCGAGGCGGAAGCGCGCTATCGCGAGCTGTTCCATGATTCGCCGGCGGGCCTGTTCCGCTCCGGCCTGGACGGCGCGATCATCGAGGTCAATCCGGTAATGGCGAGCATGGCCGGCTACGACAGCGTCGAGCAGTTGCGCGCCGAAGTGAAAGGGATGGGCGATGTCTACGCCATTCCCGAGCAACGCCAGGCCATGCTCGAGCGTGCGTTGCGCGATGGTTATTTCAATGGCGTCGAGATCCAGATCCGCCGCCGCGACAACCGGCGGCACTGGGTCAGCGCCAGCGTGCGGGTGGACCGCGATGCTGCCGGCAATCCGCAATCGTTCACCGGCTCGGTGCTCGATGTCGACAGCCAGCACCAGATGCAGCAGGCGTTGCTGCGTTCGGAGAGCAAATACCGCACGCTGGTCGAGCTCAGCAATGTCGGTGTGTTCATCATCCGCGATTCGTTTTTTGTCTACGTCAACCGCTCGCTGGCGCAGATGCTTGGCTATACCGAGGAAGAACTCACCGGCAAGGATTATTTCCAGTACCTCGCGCCGGAAGCGGTGATGCGCACCACCCGCGACCGCGCCGCCTATCGCGAGGCCGGCAGTATCCCGCAGCATTACGAAACCTGTTTCCTGCACCGCAACGGCGGCCGCGTGTACGTGCAGGTGAGCCTGTCCTCGGTGCAGCTCGACGGCATCGCCCACAGTACCGGCACCATCCTCGACATCACCCGCCAGCGCGAGGCGGAATCGCGGCTGCGTTTCCACGCAACCCACGATCCGCTGACCGGACTGCCGAACCGCGCGTTGTTCAATCGTCGCCTCGCCGAGCGATTGGCACCGGAAGATCGGCGTGGTCGCAATTCCTATGCGGTGATCTTTCTCGATCTCGACGGCTTCAAGTGGGTCAACGACAGTCTGGGTCACAGCGCCGGAGACCGTTTATTGCTGGAAATCGCCCGTCGCCTGGAAAACGAATTGATCCAGGACGTGCTGATCGCGCGCTACGGTGGCGATGAATTCACTTTGCTGCCCGAGGGGCCCTGCGATTACGAGCGCGCGGTCGGGATCGCCAGACGCGTGATCGATTTGTTTGAGCAACCGTTCGAGATCGGCGGGCAGCAGGTGTTTTCCGCCGCCAGCCTGGGCATCGTGCTGGGCCGTTCCGACTACGAATCACCCGATCAGGTGCTGCGCGATGCCGACACTGCGATGTACCGGGCCAAGGCCGCGGGCAAATCGGGCTTCGTGGTGTTCGACGAGGAAATGCACACGCAGGCCAGGGCGCGCCTGCGCCTGGAAACCGATTTCCGACTGGCGTTCGAGCGTTCGGAGTTCCTGCTTTATTACCAGCCGATCGTCGAGCTGACATCGGGCCGCCTGGTCGGTGCCGAAGCGCTGGTGCGCTGGCGCCATCCCGAGCGCGGCATTCTCTCGCCGGGCGAATTCCTGCCGGTCGCCGAGGAAACCGGCCTGATCACCGGCCTCGATGCCTGGGTGATGGGCGAAGCCTGCCGGCAGCTTTCACGCTGGCGGCGCCTGAGCCAGGTGCCGGAAGCCTTCGTGATCAATGTCAATGTCGATGAGCGGCAGATGGCGTCCAAGGAAATGCTCGACGATGTTTTCAACCTGCTGCACACCTTCAAGCTGCCGGCCGGGCGTCTGCGCCTGGAGGTGACCGAGACGGTGTTCCGCTCCGGCCGCAAGCATGCCGAAGCGCAGCTCGGCGCGCTCAAAGCGCTGGGCGTGGGCCTGGCGGTCGATGATTTCGGCACCGGCTATTCCTCGCTGGAGTCGTTCGCGGCGTCGCCGTTCGATGCGCTGAAGATCGACCAGATCTTCGTGCGCGATCTCGCCACCAATCCGCGGCACCGGGCGATCGTGCGCACCATCATCGGTTTCGCCAAGGATCTGGGCCTGCTGCTGACCGCCGAAGGCATCGAGGACGAAGACCAGCGGCAGCTGCTGATCGAACTCGGCTGCGAGTTCGGACAGGGCTATCTGTTCGCGAAACCGCTGTCGCCTGAGGAATTCGAGCAGCGGCTCTAGGGGCGTTCGCACAGACTCGGATTTCGCACCGTTGCGCCTCTCCCGGCGCGACGGAATGCCGTGCTAGCCTGCCATCATTCCTGTCGAGGTTTTTTCATGTCGCGTGCCTTCAATTTCAGCGCCGGCCCCGCCGCGTTGCCCGAATCGGTTTTGCAGCAAGTCCAGGCGGAAATGCTCGAATGGCGGGGCGAACGCGCCTCGGTCATGGAGGTCAGTCATCGCGGTCAATCCTTCATCGACTGCGCCGCCGAAACCGAGCGCGACCTTCGCGAACTCATGGGCATTCCCGATGACTACGCCGTATTGTTCGAACAAGGCGGCGCCACCACACTGGCCGCGTTGCTGCCGCTGAATCTGGCCGGCCCCGACGCCACCGCCGATTACCTGCTCACCGGCCATTGGGGCGAAAAAGCCCTTGAAAACGCCAGGCCCTCGATCGGCACGCACGTCGTCGCCAGCAGCAAGGACAGCGGCTACAAGAGCATCGCCGAACGTGCCAGCTGGCAGCTCAGCGAGGACGCCGCGTATTTCCACTACACGCCCAACGAAACGATTCATGGCGTTGAATTCCACGATATTCCTGACGTCGGCAACACGCCGCTGGTCGCCGATTTTTCCTCCAGCCTGCTTTCGCGCCCGATCGATGTTTCCCGCTTCGGCGTGATCTACGGCGGTGCGCAGAAGAATCTCGGCCCGGCCGGTATCGTCATCGTGATCGTGCGCAGGGACTTGCTCGGCAAGCACGGCCGCAAGTTGCCGCCGATCTTCGAGCTGGAAAATCAGGCCAAGAACGACTCCATGTTCAATACACCGCCGACCTTCTCCTGGTACGTGGTCGGCCTGGTGCTGAAGTGGTTGAAGGCGCAGGGTGGTGCCGCAGCCATGGAAGTGCAGAATCGCCGCAAGGCAGAAATCCTGTACGGCGCCATCGACGGTTCCGGCGGTTATTACCGCAACGAGGTGGCCACCGCGTGCCGCTCGCGCATGAACGTGCCGTTTTTCCTCGCCAATCCCGAGCTCGACAAGGCCTTCCTCAAGCAGGCCGAGGCAGCCGGGCTGCTTGGCCTCAAGGGCCACCGCGCTCTGGGCGGTATGCGCGCGTCGATCTACAACGCGATGCCGGTCGAAGGGGTGCAGGCTCTGGTAGGTTTCATGGCTGATTTCGCCCAACGCAACGGATGAGTGATGAGCAGCCAGGACAAGGGAAAGAAGCCGGCGGCCAAGGCCGCGGGCAAACCGGCAAAGAAAGCTGCGAAAAAGACGGCGAAAGCGGCTGAGCCGGCCGTCGCCGCACCGGTGTTGTCGGAGGTGCGCGCCCATATCGACGGCATCGACAAGCAGATCCAGTCGCTGATTTCAGAGCGCGCGCGCTTCGCCCAGCAGGTCGGCCGCGCCAAGGGGCCATTGAAGGCCGCGGTCGATTATTACCGGCCCGAGCGCGAATCGCAGGTGCTGCGGCAGGTGCTCGACCGCAATGATGGCCCGCTCAACGATGAAGTGTTGCTGCGCCTGTTTCGCGAAATCATGTCGGCCTGCCTGGCGCAGCAGGAGCCGCTGAAGATCGGATTCCTCGGTCCGGAAGGCACCTTCTCGCAACAGGCGGTGATCAAGCATTTCGGCCATTCCGCGCGCGGCCTGCCGCTGGCGAGCATCGAAGAAGTGTTCCAGGAAGTCGAAGCCGGGCATGCCGATTTCGGCGTGGTACCGGTGGAAAACTCCGGGCAGGGCACGATCCAGTCGACGCTGGACATGTTCCTGACCTCGAATCTCAAGATCTGCGGCGAAGTCGAGCTGCATGTACACCAGCACCTGATGTCGCGCACCGGCCGGCTTGAGGACATCGAACGCGTCTACTCGCATCCGATGTCGTTGGCGCAATGCAAGACCTGGTTGCGTCAGAACCTGCCGAAAGCGGAAAAGATTCCCGTCGCCAGCAATGCCGAGGCGGCGCGGCGTGCGCGCACGGCTGACGATGCGGCAGCGATTGCGGGTGAGTCCGCCGGACACGTCTATGGGCTGAAAATCGTTTCCGGCCCGATCGAGGACCGCCCCGACAACACCACGCGCTTCCTCGTGCTGGGCCGCGAACTGTTCACGCCCTCAGGCCACGACCGCACGTCCTTGCTGGTGTTCGTGCGCGACCAGCCCGGCGCGCTCTACAACGTGCTCAGTCCGTTTGCGAAATACGGCGTCAGCATGAATCGCATCGAATCGCGGCCCTCGCATACGGGGCGTTGGCAGTACGCGTTTTTCATCGACGTCAGCGGGCATGTCGAAGAAGAGAAGGTGGAAAAGGCGCTGTCGGAGCTCGGCGATTACGCCGCCGACGTGAAGATCCTGGGCTCCTATCCGGTGGCCTTGCTCTGACCATGACGACGTCCTTGCCGCCGGTGCCGGACTTCAACGCGCTGGCGCAGGCCGGTATCCGTAAGCTGCGCGCCTACGATCCCGGCCACGACCTGGTGGCGCTGCGGCGCGAACATGCGAACGGCTTCCTGGTCGAACTCGGTTCCAACGAGAACAGCCACGGCCCGAGTCCACGTGCACGGGCCGCCGTGCTGGACACGATCAACCAGTTGCATCGCTATCCCGATCCGCTGGGGGGCGACCTGAAGCTGGCGTTGGCCTCGTATCACGGCCTCGATACCGTGCAGATACTGCTGGGCAACGGCTCGCACGAACTGCTGATGATGCTCGCGCAGGTCTTCGCAGGGCCCGGTTCCGAGGTCGTGGCATCGCAGTACGGGTTCGCGGTTTATGCGCTCGCGGCGCAATCGGCCGGCGCCGAGTTGCGTCTTGCTCCGGCGCTCGCGAAGGACACCACGATGTCGCGCGGCCACGACCTCGAAGCGATGATCGCGCAGATCACGCCGATGACACGGCTCGTCTATCTGGCCAACCCAAACAACCCGACCGGAACCTGGTTCGGCAGCGCCGATCTCGAAAGTTTCCTGGTGCGGGTTCCGCACGAGGTGCTGGTGGTCGTCGACGAGGCCTACCTGGAGTTTGTCACTGATCCGGCGTTGGTTTCGGCCTTGCTTTTGTTGGAGCGCTTCCCGAACCTGATCGTCGCCCGCACGTTTTCGAAAGGCTATGCGCTGGCCGGTTTGCGCGTCGGCTTCATCGCGGCGCATCCGGAATTGATCGCTGTAATGGAGCGGGTGCGCGAGTCGTTCAATGTCAATTTGCCTGGACTGGCCGCGGCGCAGGCGGCGCTCTACGACCAGGATCACCTCGACTGGGTGCGCGATCACAACGCCGATGCGCGCGTGGAGCTGGCGCGCTTGCTGCGCGAGCGCGGCCTGTTCGTGCCAGATTCGCAGACCAATTTCCTGCTCGTGGATTTCGGTCGTGAGGCAGCGCCGATCGAGAAGGCTCTGGTGGCGCGCGGCGTCGTGCTGCGACCGATGGTTGGCTACGGTCTGCCGACCTGCCTGCGCATTACCGTCGGCAATCGCGATGAAAACCGCCGCCTGCTGCAGGTGCTCGACGAGGTGTTGGCGTGAGTCTGGGTTGGCGCGCAGCGGCGGGCACGCCCCTGCGCGGCGAAATTTCCGTCCCCGGCGACAAATCGATTTCGCATCGCGCGATCATGCTGGCAGCCATCGCGGAAGGTAGGTCGCGGATTTCCGGCTTCCTGGAAGGCGAGGACACGCGGGCGACGGCGCGCATATTTGCCCAGCTCGGCGTACGCATCGAAGCGCCGGAAGCCAGCGAACGCATCGTCCATGGCGTCGGCTTGCACGGCTTGCGCGGCTGCTCCGAGTCGCTGGATTGCGGCAATGCCGGCACCGGCATGCGTCTCCTCACGGGCCTGCTGGCCGGGCAGGGCTTCGCCAGCGTGCTGGTTGGCGACGCGTCGCTATCCAAGCGACCCATGAGTCGGGTGATCGAGCCGCTGCGGCAGATGGGGGCGCAACTGACATCGACTGACGGCGGGTTGCCGCCAATCAGGATTGACATTAATAAAGATCTGCAAGGTATTGATTGTAAAACAAAGGTGGCAAGCGCTCAGGTGAAGTCAGCGATTCTGCTGGCGGGCCTGTATGCCCATGGCGAAACCCGCGTCATCGAGCCGCATCCGACCCGCGATTACACCGAGCGGATGCTGCGCGCCTTCGGCTGGCCGATCGAATTTGCACCGGGCCAGGTGCGCTTGAGCGGCGGACATCGTCTCCGCGCCACCGATGTTTCGGTGCCAGCGGATTTTTCCTCGGCGGCATTTTTCCTGGTCGCGGCATCGGTGATTCCGGGTTCGGACTTGCTGCTGCGCCGGGTAGGCATGAATCCCCGGCGCACCGGACTGCTCGCCGCGCTTCGACTGATGGGCGCGGATATAACCGAGGAAAACCCGGACGAGCAGGGCGGGGAAGCGGTCGCGAACTTGCGTGTACGTCACGCCCAGTTGCGGGGCATTGCTGTACCCGAGGCCCTGGTGCCGGACATGATCGATGAGTTTCCTGCGCTTTTTGTCGCCGCTGCGGTCGCCGAAGGTCGCACAACGATTTCCGGTGCGGCAGAGCTGCGGGTCAAGGAGTCCGACCGGATCGCGGTGATGGCGATCGCGTTGCGGGCAATGGGTGCGGCGATCACGGAAACGCCGGACGGCGCGGTGATCGATGGGGGCAGCCTGTGCGGCGCCGATACCGACAGCCACGGCGACCACCGCATCGCGATGAGCCTGGCGGTCGCGGCGCAGTGCGCCAGCGGCGAGACCTGCATCGGCGATTGCGAAAACGTCGCGACTTCGTTCCCGGGATTCGTCGAACTCGCGCGCTCGATCGGGTTCGAGCTTCTGGCTGGCTGAGGCCTTCGGTTAGACTTCAACCATGCCCGCGACCATCCCCGTCCTCACCATCGATGGCCCCTCGGGCTCAGGCAAAGGCACCATCAGCCGCGCGGTAGCCGACCGTCTGGGCTGGCATTACCTTGACTCCGGGGCGATCTACCGAGCCGTCGGCCTCGCCGCTGCCTGGGAAAACGTCGACCTCAGCGACCCGGAATCGGTGGCCGCCTGCGCCGCCCGCACGGAAATCCACTTCGAAACCGACGATTCCGGCGAGCCGCGGGTGATCGTCAATGGCAAGGATGCGACCCATCAATTGCGCATGGAAACCGCCGGTGCGGCGGCTTCGGCGATCGCCGCGCACCCGCCGGTGCGGGCCGCCCTGCTGGATCTGCAGAAGCGTTTCCGGCAGGCGCCGGGACTGGTGGCGGACGGCCGCGACATGGGGACGGTCATTTTCCCCGATGCCGGCTACAAGGTGTTCTTGACTGCCAGCGCCGCCGAAAGAGCCAAAAGACGCTATAAGCAGTTGAAAGAAAAAGGGGTTTCCGTTAATCTTGACAGTCTGCTGCACGAAATCGCCGCTCGCGACGAGCGTGATGCCGGACGTGCCGTGGCGCCCCTGAAGCCCGCAGAAGATGCGGTCGTATTGGACTCCACCGGCATGCCGATCACCGAGGTGATCGAACGTGTGCTCGCGGTGCTGCCGGATTCCCTGCGGCGCCGCTAGCGCCGTCGCCATCGCACCGCCCTCCAACCGGCGGCGATTCCCCAGGCAGAAAACCCCCGCACCAGACGGTGCGGGACAACCCAACGCGCATCTGCGCACAACAGGTGGGCCCGGCAACGAATGTCGGCAACCCGTGTGTTCAACCGAGATATAACAATGACCGAATCATTTGCAGAACTGTTTGAACAGAGCCAGATCGGCTTCGCCAAGCTCAAGCCCGGCGCCATCGTTTCCGGCGTGGTGGTGGAAATTCGCTCCGACGTGGTTGTCATCAACGCCGGTCTGAAGTCCGAAGGCATCGTTCCGATCGAACAGTTCCGTAGCGAGCAGGGTGAACTGGAAGTCGCCGTTGGCGACACCGTCAAGGTCGCCCTCGAATCCATGGAAAACGGCTTCGGCGAAACCGTCCTGTCCCGCGAGAAAGCCAAGCGCGCGATGGTCTGGGACGAGCTGGAAACCTCCATGGAAGCCGGCGAAATCGTCACCGGCCGCATCAGCGGCAAGGTCAAGGGCGGTTTCACCGTCGACATCCGCGACGTTCGCGCGTTCCTGCCGGGTTCCCTGGTGGATGTGCGTCCCGTGCGCGACCCGGGTTACCTGGAAGGCAAGGAACTCGAGTTCAAGATCATCAAGCTCGATCGCAAGCGCAACAACGTCGTCGTTTCCCGCCGTGCAGTTGTCGAGAGCGAAAACAGCGTCGAGCGCGAGCAGATGCTCGAGCGCCTGCAGGAAGGCGCGATCGTCACCGGCGTCGTCAAGAACCTCACCGATTACGGCGCGTTCGTCGACCTCGGCGGTATCGATGGCCTGCTGCACATCACCGACATGGCCTGGAAGCGCGTGCGCCATCCGTCCGAAGTCGTCAACGTCGGCGAAGAACTGCAGGTCCGCGTGCTCAAGTACGACCGCGAGCGCAACCGCGTCAGCCTCGGCCTCAAGCAGCTCGGTGAAGATCCCTGGGACAACATCGCCCGTCGTTACCCGACCGGCGCGCGTCTGGTCGGCAAGGTCTCCAACGTCACCGATTACGGCGCGTTCGTCGAGATCGAGCCGGGCGTGGAAGGCCTGGTGCACGTGTCCGAGATGGACTGGACCAACAAAAACGTCAACCCGTCCAAGGTCGTCCAGCTGGGCGACGAAGTCGAAGTGATGGTTCTGGACGTCGACGCCGAGCGTCGCCGCATCTCGCTGGGCATCAAGCAGTGCGCGTCCAATCCGTGGGAAGCGTTCGCCGCCATCTTCAAGAAGGGCGACAAGGTTTCCGGCCAGATCAAGTCGATCACCGACTTCGGCATCTTCATCGGCCTGGACGGCGGTATCGATGGCCTGGTGCACCTGTCCGACATCAGCTGGAACACCACCGGCGAAGACGTGGTCCGCAACTACAAGAAGGGCGACACGCTGGAAGCCGTTGTCCTGGCCGTGGATCCGGAGCGCGAGCGCATCTCGCTGGGCGTCAAGCAGCTTGAGCAGGATCCGATCGGCACCATGATGGCCACCACCCAGAAGGGCGCCATCGTCACCGGCACCGTGAAGGAAGTGGATGCCAAGGGCGCCACGATCGAGCTCGAAGGCGGCATCGAAGGCTATGTGAAGGCCAACGACATCGCCAAGGAGCGCGTCGAGGACGCGACGCAGTACCTGAAGGTCGGCGACAGCGTTGAAGCGAAGTACATCGGCATGGACCGCAAGGGCCGCGTCATGCAGCTGTCGATCCGCGCCAAGGACGAGGCCGAAGTGGCCGAGTCGATGGCCGAGGTCAACAAGGCTGCCGACGCTTCCAGCGGCACCACCAAGCTCGGCGCGTTGCTGCGCGAGCAGCTCAACAAGAGCGAGTAAGCGTCAATCGCGGCCCGGGTTCGCCCGGGCCGCGATGTTTTGTCTTGAATGCAGCGACGGCCATGAAGGCATGACCGTCGCCATCGCACTGCCAATCCAGCGTTCGAGAGATCGCAATACATGACGAAGTCGGAACTCATCGAGATACTTTCGCGTCGCCAGGCCCATCTGAAGGCCGACGACGTGGACCTGGCGGTCAAGACCCTGCTGGAAATGATGAGCAATGCCCTCACCGATGGTGACCGCATCGAAATCCGCGGCTTCGGCAGCTTCTCCCTGCATTTCCGTCCGCCGCGCCTGGGTCGCAATCCCAAGACCGGCGATTCCGTGGCCCTGCCCGGAAAGTACGTGCCGCACTTCAAGCCCGGCAAAGAGTTGCGCGACCGCGTCAATGGCGGCAAGGATCCGGTCGGGGATTGATCCCGCCGCGTGTCAGGGCTGAGCAAGTCGCCGGCAAACGGCTAAACTCCCGTCACCCTCTCAGACTGGCCGTTCGATGCGTCTGATCAAAGCCCTGTTCGCCCTGTTGTTCATCGCTTTCGGCGTGATTTTCGGTGCGCTCAACAAGCAGACCGTGCACGTAGACCTGTGGCTGCGCAGCTTTGATGTGCGCCTGGGTCTGATTCTCCTGACTGTTCTTCTGGCCGGCGCGTTGATCGGTGGCCTGGTGGTGACCGCGGGTGTGGTCTGGCCGTTGCGGCGACGCTTGCACAAGACCGGCGGCACGGGCTCTGGACCGGATATCCAGGAGCTGGGCGAAGACAAGGATGCGTCATGGCAATAATGACCAATGCGGCCTGGTTGCTGCTGATTCCCGCAGCAGCGGCTGGCGGCTGGCTTGCCGGCCGGCGTGGTGGCGAGATCAAGGGCGGTGCGCGCGTATCGCGACTGTCCAACACTTATTTCCGTGGTTTGAATTACCTGCTCAACGAACAGCAGGACAAGGCGATCGAGATCTTTTTGCAGATCGCTGAAGTCGATAAGGACACCGTCGAGACCCAATTCGCGCTCGGCCATCTGTTCCGTCGACGCGGCGAAGTCGACCGTGCGATCCGGCTGCATCAAAGCCTGGTCGCGCGCAACGGTCTGAGCGAAGAACAAAAAACGCGCGCCGTGCTCGCGCTCGGCGAGGACTACATGCGCGCCGGCCTGCTCGATCGTGCCGAGACGCTGTTCACCGATCTCGTGCAGATGGGCGTGCACGCGCCGCAGGCGCTGCGCCAGTTGATCGCGATCTATCAGGCCGAGCGCGACTGGGACAAGGCGATCGAACACGCCACGCGCTACGAACAGACCTCCGGCGAACCGATGGGCCGGGTGATCGCGCATTTCCATTGCGAACTCGCCGACAAGGCGCGTCTGGAAAACCAAGGCGACATCGCCCGCGAGCAGATCGGCCTGGCGTACTCGGCCGACAGCAACAGCGTGCGCGCCGGCGTGATCGAAGGCCGGCTGGAGCTTGCGGAAGGCAACGACGCGGCGGCGATCCGCGCGTTCGAGCGCGTCGCCCGCCACGACATCGAATTCCTCCCGGAAATCCTCGCGCCGTTGCTGGCCTGCTACGAAAAACGCGGCGAAACCGCGCGCGCCCGCGGCTTTCTGCAGGAAACCATCGAGCACTATCCCGGCGTGTCGCCGGTGCTGGCGCTCGCACAACTGATCCAGCGCGACGAGGGCATCGATGCGGCGCAAGCCTTCCTGTCGCGGCAGCTGCAGCAGCGTCCGTCGGTGCGCGGCGAAGCGGCGCTTATCGATCTGAGTCTGGAAAATCCCGGCGACGATCCTGGTGAATCGCTGCGCGTGATCAAGCAGATCACCGATCAGCTGGTCGTACGCACCACAAGTTATCGCTGCCAACGCTGCGGTTTCGGCGCGCGCGCGCACCACTGGCAGTGCCCCAGCTGCAAGCACTGGGGCAGCATCAAGCCGCTGTTGAACGCGGCAGGCGATTGATGAGCGCAAGCCTGGCGTTTGCCCTGATCCTGATGGTGGCGGCGGCGATCCTTTCTGCGCTCGCCTGCATGGGCTGGATGCGTTTCGCGCATGCGCGCGGCCTGTTCGACGTCCCCGGTGGCCGGCGCGTGCATTCGCAGATCACGCCGCGCGGCGGTGGCATCGGTATCGCGCTGGTACTGTTGCTGCTGACGATCATCCTCGCCTTGCAGGCATCACCGCTGGCATCGGCCTGGTGTGGATTGGCGATCGGCATCGTGCTGCTGACCGTGCTCGGGCTGGTCGACGATCTGCGCTCGCTTTCGGCACTGCCGAAATTCTGCCTGCAATGGCTGGCGGCGTTGGCGATGCTGATCCCGCTGCTCCGGCAAATGCCGATGCCCATGCTCGTCTTGATTCTCCTGCCGGCTAGCCTTGTCACGGTCGCGGTGATCAATGTCTGGAATTTCATGGACGGCAGCCACGGTCTGGTGACAGTGCAGGGTGCGCTGATCGCGCTCGCG
>Ga0066869_10000027_pt1 | contig 16627 bp, 16 predicted proteins | sample SoimicmetaGmgHMC_FD_62218 | JGI IMG/M metagenome (GOLD analysis project Ga0066869, IMG submission 62218) | Soil and rhizosphere microbial communities from Laval, Canada - mgHMC | ecosystem: Environmental > Terrestrial > Soil > Agricultural land | place: Laval, Canada | collected 2014-09-23 | reverse complement strand
TCGCTGGCCGTTGCGGACTCGCGCATCCTGCGCTCACCTCGCAACCCCGGGGCGGGGCTCCTGCCCCGCCCGTTCGGCGAAGCGCGACATGCCCTTCAAGGCATGTCGCAAATAAAAATACTTTCGCGAGCCAATGCGCTCGCCTCGCAACCCCGGGCGGGGCTCCTGCCCCGCCCGTTCGGCGAAGCGCGACATGCCCTTCAAGGCATGTCGCAAATAAAAATATTTTCGCGAGCCAATGCGCTCGCCTGCGTCTCGCTGGCCGTTGCGGACTCGCGCATCCTGCGCTCACCTCGCAACCCCGGGGCGGGGCTCCTGCCCCGCCCGTTCGGCGAAGCGCGACATGCCCTTCAAGGCATGTCGCAAGCGCTTCGCCTCACCCCTGGTGTCGAAGCGCTTCTATCGGGTCGAGTTGCGAGGCTTTGCGCGCCGGATAGAAACCGAAGAACAGGCCAGTGCCCACCGAACAGACCACGGCCAGCGCGACCACTTTCCAATCCAGCTGCACGGGCAATGATCCGAACTTGCTGACGGCGAGTGCGCCGACCACGCCGATGGTCGTGCCGATCGCGCCGCCGCCGAACGAAATCAGCATCGCTTCGGCGAGGAACTGCCGCTGGATGTCGCTGGGGCCGGCGCCGACCGACATGCGCAGACCGATTTCGCGGATGCGCTCGGTGACCGAGACCAGCATGATGTTCATGATGCCGATGCCGCCGACGATCAGCGAAATTCCCGCGACCGCACCAAGCAGCAAGGACATGATGCGCGTGGTCGCGGTGCGCGTGGCGACGATCTCGGCGATGTTGCGCACCACGAAATCGTCGTCGGCGCCGGGCGCGATATGGTGGCGTTCGCGCAGCAGGCCTTCGACCTCCTCCTGCACATAGCCGAGGTCTTCAGCGCGGGTGACGCCGAGTGCGATCGCCTGCACGGAGCCCGGCGGACGATTGGAATTGCCTACCAGCCGGCGTCGCGCGGTTTCCAGCGGCACCATCACCACATCGTCCTGATCCTGACCGAAACCACCCTGGCCTTTCGCGGCAAGCACACCAACCACGGTGAAGGGCACCTTGCCCACGCGGATCGATTGCCCGATCGCGTCTTCATCGCCGAACAGGTTCTGCCGGACGGTCTCGCCGATCACCACCGACTTCGAGGCAGAGCTGTAGTCCTGCGCGCTCAGGCCCTCGCCGGAAGCCATTTTCCAGCCATTGATGTCGAAGAAATCCGGCTGCACGCCCTGCCAGCTGGTCGACCAGTTGTTCTCCGCATACACCAGCTGGCTGCCGCCACGCAGGCCGGCGGCAACGTATTGCACCTCCGGGATCTGCGTCCGAATCGCCTTGGCGTCGTCGTCGGTGAGCGTGAGCTGGCTGCCGCCAGCGGTTCGTACGCCGCCTTGGTTGCCGGCGCCGGAACTGATATCGAGACGATTGGCGCCGAGCCCTGACACCATCTTGCTGATCTCGGCCTGCGTGCCCTGCCCGACAGAGACCATCACGATCACCGCCGCGATGCCGATGATCACGCCGAGCGAGGTCAGCGCGCTGCGCATCCAGTTGCCACGCAGCGCGAAGATCGCGGTGCGCAGCGTGTCGTTGAGGGTCATGCCGCCACCTCCTGCTCATGCAGTTCGCCATCGCGCATCACGCAGGTGCGATCGGCGTGTTCGGCGACGTGGGCGTCATGGGTGATCAGGATGATGGTGTGGCCGTCGTCGCGCAGTTGCTTGAACAAGGTCAGGATTTCCTCGCCGGTGCGCGAATCGAGCGCGCCGGTGGGTTCATCGGCGAGCAGCACCGGTGGCCGATTGATCAATGCGCGGGCGATCGCCACGCGTTGTTGCTGGCCACCGGAAAGTTCGCCGGGAAGATGGTTGGCGCGAGCACCGAGACCGACCGATTCGAGCGCGGCACGCGCGCGTTCGGCGCGCTCGGCCAGCGGCGTGTTGGCGTAGGCCAGCGGCATCATCACGTTGTGCAGGGCATCCATGCGCGTGAGAAGGTTGAAACCCTGGAAAACGAAGCCGAGTTTTTGCAGGCGCAGTTGCGCGAGTTCTTCGCGATCGAGTCGCGAGACGTCGATGCCGTCGCACAGATAGCGACCCGCCGTCGGCTTGTCGAGGCAGCCGATCAAATTCATCAGCGTCGACTTTCCGGAACCCGACGGCCCCATGATCGCGACGAATTCGCCGGCGGCGATTTTCAGACTCACATCGCGCAAGGCCACGACTTCGGCCTCGCTGCCAGCGTGATAGACCTTGCTCAGGCCTTCGGTATCAACGACCAGTGGCGTCATGGCGTGGTGGTCGGGCGGGCGCTGCCGATGATCACCTGGTCGCCTTCGGCCAGTCCGTCGCCGATGATCTCGGTGCGCGTGCCATCGCTGGCGCCGATGCGCATCGTCACCGCTTCCGGCTTGCCATCGACCAGCTTGTAGATCGGCGCGCGTTTGGCGCTGGCCAGCGCACTCAGCGAGGCATCCCAGGTGGCCTGCTGCCCTGGGGTAAGCGTGGCGCGGAATGGCGCGAAGGATTGCTTCATGCGTTCAGCCATGCGCTTGCCGGCGTCGCCACCATTGCCGCCGCGCGGGCCACCTTGACCACCGCCGCGTTGACCGCCGCCGACACCGCCACCGGTTGCGCCAGCGATACCAGCACCGGGCGCTTGCGTCGATGCCGCCGCTGCGCGCGCTTTCGCGCGATCACGCATTTCCTGGATCGCGGCGTCGAATGCCGTCTGCTGTGCCGCGTTGAGCTTGAGCGAGGCCGCGAGCGTGCTCAGGGTATCGACCATCATCATGCCGCCGCGCGCCTGGCCCGAACTCGCCGCTGCCGCAGGCGCCGCCTGGCCAGGAGCGCCGAAGCCGGCGGTCGGATCGGCAGGACGGAAACGCAGCGCGGCGTTGGGCACGCTGAGCACGTTCTCGCGCTGGCTGATCTCGATCTCGGCATTCGCGGTCATACCCGGCAGCAGGGTCTGGTCGACGTTGTCGACCTGCACCACCACCGGATAGGTGATCACGTTCGAGGTATTGGTCGCAGCCAGGCGCACCTGTTTCACGCGGCCGTTGAAGTTGCGATCAGGAAACGCATCGACGGTGAAGCGCACCGGCTGGCCATCGCGCAACTGGCCGATATCGGCCTCGTCGATCGCCAGCACGATTTCCATCTGGCGCAGGTCGCCGGCGATCTTGAACAGCACCGGCGTCTGCAGGCTCGCCGCGACGGTCTGCCCGGGCTCGACCGTGCGCGACAGCACCACGCCATCGACCGGCGCGCGGATCACGGTCTTGTCCAGGTCCAGGCGCGCGCTGTTGAGGCTGGCGACCTGCTGCTGCACCTGCGCGTTCGCCGAGGCGATGCGGGCGCGGGCCTGATCGCGTGCGGCAAGCGCGGCATCGGCATCGGTACGCGAGACCAGCTGCCGCTTCACCAGATCGGCCTTGCGGTTGTAGTCGGCCTCGGCGTTGTGAGCGGCGGCCTGCGCTTCATTCAAGCTTGCGCGGGCGCTGGCGAGGGTGGCATTGGCCTGGTCGACGCGCGCCTGGAACGTGCTCGGATCGATGCGCGCGATCACCTGGCCTTTCTTGACGCTGTCGTTGAAATCCACCTCCACCGTCTGCAGCTGGCCGGACACCTGCGCACCGATATCGACGGTGGCGGTGGCGCTGAGCGTGCCGGTCGCGGAAATCGCCGTGCGGATTTCCCCGCGCTCCACCGCTGCGGTGCGATACGCCGATTCCTCCGCCGCGCTGCGCTTGCCGACGAACCACCAGGCCAATGCCAGCACTGCGAGGGTGATCAGGACCGGCCACAGCCAGCGGCGACTACTCGGGTTTTGCATACGCGACGGCGACGACATTCGTGATCCTTGGAAAATTCTGGAGTTTCTGGAAAGGGGGTTTGTCTCGACCCGGCACTACACCTGCCCCGCTGCAGCGACCGCAAAACGGCAGCGGGGTTCCGCATCCAGACTCAGGATGCGGCCGGGAATCGAATGGTCGCAGTGGTGCCGCGGCCAGGTTCACTTTCCAACGATACCGGCCAACCGTAGCGATCGGAAAGCCTGCGTACGATCGACAGGCCGATACCCTGCCCGTCCTTGCCGCGATCACCGCCGCGGAAGAACGGCTCGAACACCTTGGTCAGCTCCTCGCGCGTCATGCCCACGCCGGTGTCGCCGATGGCGATGCTGCCGCGTCGAACTGTGATCGTGATTCTGCCCGCGTCGGTGTAATGACAGGCATTGCGCAACAGATTGCCCAGCAGCACCGACAGCACCCGCGACGGCGCGTGCAGTTCGAAATCCGCCTCCTGCACCAGATCGAGCTCGACCGCCTTGCCGATCAACAGCGGCCGCGCCTTGTCGATCTCGTCGCGGACGACATCGCTGACCGGGAAATCCTCATCAGGCAATCCGGTATCGCCTTCACGCGCGAGAATCAGGAAGCTCTCGATCAATGCTTCCATGTCGCGACCGGAATTCCGGATGCGCGTCAGCGCGCGCCGCGACATCGGCGACAGCCCTTCGTCGCTGGCCATCATGTCGGTGGCGACACGGATCACCGTCAGCGGCGTGCGCAGTTCGTGCGAGGCATCGCGGGTGAAGTTGCGCTCGCGCTCGACGAAACTGCCGATGCGCGAACCGAAGTCATGCAGCGACGACGCCAGCGCCAACGCCTCGCCTTCGACATCGCCGGGCAGGTTCTCCGGCTTGATCGCATCGACATTCGGGTGGTGCGGATCCCAATGCTGCACCTGGCTGGCCAGCCAGATCACCGGCGACACCGCGCGTTTCGATGCGCGATAGGTCGACCACGCGATCACATAGACCACCGCCAGCACCAGCGCCAGCGGCGCCATGCCAAACCAGAACGCGAGCGCGTCGACCTGCTCTTGCTTGAACAACAGATACAGGCGTTGCTCGTCGCGATCCTGCACCAGCACCAGCGAGCCGCCCTCGGCACGCGGCAGACTATGAAATCCGGGTTCCAACGACTTCAATGCTTCGGGCAGCAGCGTCGTTTCGCCTGGGCGCACCAGATAGCCAGTCATGTTGTAAGTGTCGGGTACGTCGGCGCGCGGATTGAGCGCACGCCGGTCCCAGAAATGCACGGCCTCTTCCTGCAACGCGCGCTGGATCAGCACGTGCTTGAGCACCGCCGACGCACCATAAACACCAAGCACCGCCGCAAAACTGATCGCCGCCGCCTGCAGGATGAATGCAACCCAGATCTTGCGGCGCAGGCCGCTGCGTTCGCTCATGTCGAGACGCTGTGATCGAGGTCGGCGATGCGGTAGCCGGCGGTCTGCACGGTATGCAGCAGTTGTTTTTCGAACGGCCGGTCGATTGCTTTGCGCAGGTTGTACAGATGGCTGCGCAGCGTGTCGGAATCGGGCAGGCCATCGCCCCAGATCTCGCGTTCGATGTCGCGGCGGGTAACCACGCGCGGCGATTCGCGCATAAGGATGGTGAGCAAACGCAGGCCGATCGGCGACAACTGCAGATCGCGGCCCTCGCGGGTCACGCGCAGGCTGGCGGTGTCGAGCACGAGGTCGGCGATCTTCAGCACCTCGGCGCTCACCTGGCGACGATCGCGGCGGATCAGCGCGCGCACGCGCGCCTCGAGTTCCTGGATCGCAAAGGGTTTCACCAGATAATCGTCGGCGCCGGCATCGAGGCCATTGACCTTGTCGGCGAGCGTGTCGCGCGCGGTCAGCATCAGCACCGGCGTGGATTTTTTCGCTTCGTTGCGCAGCTTGCGACAGACCTCGATCCCATCCAGACGCGGCAGCATCAGGTCGAGCACGATCACGTCGTAGCTGTTGTCGGCGGCGAGCCGGTAACCGTCGACACCATCACCGGCGTAGTCGACGCCGAAACCTTTCGACTCCAGGTATTCGCCGACCATCTCGGAAAGATTTCGGTTGTCTTCCACCAACAGGATCAGGCCAGAGGGATCGTCGCGTCGCATGGCACACCTCGGGAGTCGGAAGTATCTTCAGGTTTGTGAAAATACAACGGGCCGGGGTGATATCCCCGTGAACGCAGCCGGCCGCCGACGCATTAGCATGACTGTCTGCCCGCTCCGGATGCCGCCATGCCCACCACGCTCTCGTCCTATCTCCTGCCGATCGTGCTGCTGATCGGATCGAACGTGTTCATGACGATGGCCTGGTATGGGCATCTGAAATTCACCGACAAACCGCTGTGGGCGGTGGTGCTGGTCAGCTGGGGCATCGCATTTTTCGAATACTGCCTGCAGGTCCCGGCCAATCGCATGGGCCATCTGGTCTACAGCGCACCGCAGCTCAAGGGCATGCAGGAAGTGATCACGCTGGTCGTGTTCGCCGGGTTTTCGGTCTGGTATCTCGGCGAGCCGATGAAATGGAATCACGTCGCCGGCTTCGTGCTGATCGTGATCGCCGCCTGGTTGATTTTCCTCGAGTGACTTTCGCCCGTAGGAACCAGCTTGCTGGCGACAAATCTACGCAGGCAATCCCATACCCGGTCGCCAGCAAGCTGGCTCCTACGAAGAGAGCGGATCAAAACCGGATCTTGCCGGTCAGCAGGTCCTTGTACATCACCCAGTCGCCGGCGAAGGAATAGAACGGATGCCGGAAGGTCGCCGGCTTGTTCTTCTCGAAAAAGAAATGCCCGATCCAGGCGAAGCCGTAGCCGCAGAACAGCGCCGCCAGCAGCCACCAGGGATTGCCGGTAACCACCAGCGCCACCACGCAGCCGATCACCAGCGATGAGCCGATGAAATGCAGGCGCCGGCAGGTGCGGTCGCTGTGTTCGGAAAGATAATAGGGATAGAAATCGCTGAAGCTGGCGAACTGGCTCATGGCGCAGGCCTGCAAGGTGACATGAGCGATTGTTGGCCAGCGCCGCGACGACGGCAATAGGCCGCGGAGGTTGACCGCGCTGCGGCCAACGGCGACGCTTGCCGCAGTGCTGCTCCCGGGGAGGGAATCCATGACACGTGCGTCACGACTGTTCGGCCATCTCGGCTGGATCGCGCTCGCCTTGCTCGGCGCCGGCAGCCTGGCCGTGCTGGCCCTGCATCGCGGCGAAAGCGTCAATGCCGTCTGGCTGATCGCCAGCACCATCGCCACGCTGGCGATTTCCTATCGTTTTTACAGCCGCTTCCTCGCCGATCGCGTACTGCAACTCGATGCGACTCGCGCAACGCCGGCGCTGCGTCGCAACGATGGCCTCGATTACGTGCCCACCGATCGCTGGGTCGCGTTCGGCCATCACTTCGCGGCGATCGCCGGCGCCGGCCCGCTGGTCGGCCCGGTGCTCGCTGCGCAGATGGGTTATCTGCCCGGCACGCTGTGGATCCTGATTGGCGTGGTTCTCGCCGGTGCCGTGCAGGACATGCTGGTGCTGTTTTTCTCGGTGCGTCGCGACGGCCGTTCGCTGGGCGAGATGATCCGCAGCGAAATGGGCAACGCCGCCGGCGTGATCGCGATGATCGGCATCCTGATGATCGTGATCATCCTGCTCGCCGTGCTCGCGCTGGTGGTGGTGAAGGCTCTCGCACAAAGTCCCTGGGGCACGTTCACCGTGGCGATGACGATTCCTATCGCCGTGCTGATGGGCCTCACGCTGCGCTATCTGCGCCCCGGTCGCATTCTCGAAGTCTCGGCGCTGGGCCTTGTGCTTTTGTTCGCGGCGATCTGGGCCGGTGGCGTGGTCGCCGCTGATCCACACTGGGCGGCGCTGTTCACGCTGGACGCGAAAACGCTGGCCTGGTTGTTGATCGCCTACGGCTTCATCGCGGCGGTGTTGCCGGTCTGGCTGCTGCTCGCACCGCGCGACTATCTTTCGACCTTCCTGAAAATCGGCACCGTGCTGCTGCTCGCCGTCGCGGTATTCATCGCGCTGCCGGACCTGCACATGCCAGCGCTTACGCGTTTCGTCGACGGCAGTGGGCCGGTGTTCTCCGGCTCGTTGTTTCCTTTCCTGTTCATCACCATCGCCTGCGGTTCGGTCTCCGGCTTCCATGCGCTCGTCGCCTCGGGCACGACGCCAAAACTGCTGGCCGACGAACAACAGGTTCGGCTGATCGGTTACGGCGGCATGTTGATGGAAGGTTTCGTCGCGATCACCGCATTGGTGGCGGCGTGTGCGCTGGATCCGGGCCTGTATTTCGCGATGAACTCGCCCGCCGCGCTGATCGGCACCGATGCGGTGCACGCCGCATCGACGATCAGCAGCTGGGGCTTCCTGATCACACCCGAACAGATCACCGGGGCCGCGCAGCAGATCGGTGAAACCAGCCTGCTCTCGCGCACCGGCGGCGCGCCGACGCTTGCGGTGGGCATGGCGCAGATTCTGCACGGCCTGATTCCCGGCCAAGGCATGCTCGCGTTCTGGTATCACTACGCGATTCTGTTCGAAGCACTGTTCATCCTCACCACCGTCGATGCCGGCACACGCGTCGCGCGCTTCCTGATCCAGGATCTCGCCGGCATGGCCTATGCGCCGTTGCAGCGCACGGATTCCTGGGCCGCGAACCTGTTCGCCACCGGCATCGCCGTGACCGGCTGGGGCTATTTCCTGATCCAGGGCGTGAGCGATCCACTGGGCGGCATCAATTCGCTGTGGCCGCTGTTCGGTATCGCCAACCAGATGCTCGCGGCGATCGCACTCACCTTCTGCTGCGCCGTGCTGGTGAAGATGAAACGCGAGCGCTACCTCTGGGTCGCGCTGCTACCGACGCTATGGCTGCTGGTGTGCACGCTCACCGCCGGCTGGCAGAAACTCTTCCATACCGACCCGCATATCGGCTTCCTCGCTGCTGCGAAGAAGTTCGGCGACGCCGCCGCGCGCGGCGAGATACTGGCGCCGGCGAAAAATATCGCCGACATGCAGCGCATCGTCGGCAACAACCAGGTCGATGCCGTGCTCTGCGTGTTGTTCATCGCGGTGATGCTGGCTGTGGTCGTGCTGGGCCTGCACACGATCCTGCGCGCGCGTCGCGAGCAGCAGGCCTGCGCCTGCGAAACGCCTTACGTCGGCGTCGCCGGGCTGGAGCATTGAGATGACCGCACTGGTATCGCGCGTGTCCGGACTCTGTCGAAAAATCGCACAGACCGCGCGCCTCGCCTGCGGCGTCCCCGACTACGACAACTACCTGCGGCACATGCGCGAGCAACACCCGCAGACGCCACCGATGACCCACGAACAATTCTTCGCCAACCGCCTGCAGGCCCGCTACCGCCCTGGCAGCTCGCGCTGCTGCTGAAAATTCGTCACAACCGTAGGAGCCAGCTTGCTGGCAAGCCTACCCCGGCAGCAACTATCCCAAGCTCACCTGCTTGCGTGGATCAAGCTGGCTGCTACGTCAGCGTTTCTTAGCGGATTTCTCTTCCGCCTTCGCGCGATTCCAGTACGCGTCCTGGTCGTCCAGCGACAGCGTCGACAAATCCACGCCCTCGGCCTGCGCCAACACTTCCATGCGCCGATAGCGGCGCTCGAACTTGGCGTTCGCGCGACGCAGCGCGCCACCGAAATCCACCTTGCCGTGGCGTGCAAGATTGGCGACGACGAACAGCACGTCGCCAATCTCGTCCTCCAGCGCCTCGTGGCCGACGCCCTCGCGGAATTCCGCGCGCACTTCCTCGATTTCCTCGTGCAGCTTGTCGAACACCGGCTCGACGCTCGGCCAATCGAAGCCGACGGCCGCTGCGCGCTTCTGCAATTTCGTCGCACGCTGCCACTCGGGCAGACCGCGGGCAATACCGGCGAGCGCGCTGGTGTCGGCACCATGGTGCGCTTCGCGCTCGCGGCGCTTGCCCGCTTCCCAGAGCGCGGTCTGCGTTTCCGCATCCGCGACGCTCACCCCCGCGAACACATGCGGATGCCGCCGCACCATCTTGTCGCAGATCGCCGCGACCACGTCCGCGAACGCAAAGTGCCCTGCCTCCTCGGCCATACGCGAATGGAACACGACCTGCAGCAGCAGATCGCCGAGCTCGTCCTTGAGATCGACCATGTCGCCGCGATCGATCGCATCCACCACTTCGTAGGCTTCTTCGATCGTGTACGGCGCGACCGTGGAAAAATCCTGCTTCACGTCCCAGGGGCAGCCCGTCGCGGGATCGCGCAGGCGCTCCATGATTTGCAAGAGCGTACTGATGTCGTCATTTCCATTCATTGTTTCGGCTCGCGAAGACATCAAACTCAAATCGCCGGCAACGAAGCGATCATTGCACCTGGAACCGCACATACGGCAAACACCGCTATGACATCCATCATGGTTACTGCAGACCCATGCAAGAAAAACAGGGACACCAGAAACAGCTGGCCAGCCAACCCGGACCAAAGCGCAGCAAGACAAACCGGCGTGATCGCATTCCGTGACCACAATGGGATGCGACATTGCTTGCGGAAGGCAAGCATCTCGAAACCAGCCGAGGATCCGAAGAGCACCAGCGCAACAACCGACCCAACAATCGAGCCGACATGCCAATCACGATAGACGACAGCGTAGCTCCCGAAGCAAATCGCGCCGCTGACGGCAGATCCAATGATCCATCTCAACCCGGAATAGGAAATGCGGCGAACAAGATCGTCGACCCGGAACTCTCTGTTCGAACCCATCAAAGCTGGTCCGTTAGCCAGTCGCTCCACGGCAAGTCGCCATCGCCCAACGCAATGAAATCCGGATTGAGCAACGAATCTTTCGTGTTGTAGGAAAGCACGCTGCCATCCAGGCGTAGCACCACGCCGCCCGCGGCTTCCAATACCGCCTGACCGGCGGCGGTATCCCATTCCGAGGTCGGGCCGAAACGCGGATAGATATCGAGGCGACCTTCGGCGAGGCGGCAGAATTTCAGCGACGAGCCCAGGCCCAGCGTCTGCACTTCGCCCATGCGCTCGATCGCGGCGGCGGTGCGTGCGTCCATATGCGAGCGACTCGCAGCCACGCGCAACGGCGCGAGCGCTGGGCGCCGCGCCATTACCGGCACGTCGCTGCCGCCATCGCGCACGAAGGCGCCGACGCCACGCAGGCCGTAAAGCATTTCGTCCAGCGCCGGCGCGTAGACCACGCCGAAGACAGACACGCCGTCCTCGATCAGCGCGATGTTGACGGTGAACTCGCCGTTCTTCTTGACGAATTCGCGCGTGCCATCGAGCGGATCGACCAGCCAGTAGCGACGCCATTGCCGGCGCACTTCCCAGCCGATCGACGCCGACTCTTCCGACAGCACCGGCACGTCCGGTGTGAGCACGGCCAGGCCATCGACGATGAGGTGATGCGCGGCCATGTCGGCGGCGGTCAACGGTGACAGGTCCTGTTTGTGCTCGACCGCGAAATCCTGCGCATAGATCGCCATGATCGCGGCGCCGGCCTCGCGCGCCAGCCGCAGTACCGCTTGGTGATCGATGCTCATGCGCGGTTCGCCAATATTTCGCGCACGATGAACATGCCCGCCAGCGAGCGGCCTTCCGAACAATCCTCGCGCAACACCAGTTCGTGCAAGGCGTCGAGTTTCCACGGCACGATTTCCAGCTCCTCGGGTTCGTCGCCGGGCAAGCGTTCGGGATACAGATCCTCGGCGAGCACGAGCTGGATTTCGTGGGTCATGTAGCCCGGTGCGAGCGTGATCGAACGCAGATGGGTGAGCTTGCGCGCGCCGAAACCGGTTTCTTCCTTGAGCTCGCGATTGGCCGCCTCGAGGATGCCTTCGCCGGCATCCATGCGACCCTTGGGCAGACCGAGTTCGTAGCGATGCACGCCGGCGGCGTATTCGCGGATCAGCAGGATCGTACCCGGCTCGGGAATCGCCGCGATCATCACCGCGCCATGGCCGCGGCTCTTCAGGCGCTCGTAGCGCCGGCGCTCGCCGTTGGAAAATTCGAGATCGAGGGTTTCGCGGCGATAGCCGCCGGACTCAACCTCTTCACGTGCATGGATCAGCGGCAGCGTCGGCATCACGCTGCTCCTGCAGCAGCCGTCCGGCTGCGGGAATGGACAGGACAGCGATTGGTCGGGATCATGGGCGCATGGCGGAAAATGAAATCAATGCGCGGATGCTAGCAGAGGCCGACGACATGCGGACGCGCGATCTGGCCGTGCTCTGGCACCCGTGCACGCAGATGGCCGAACACCCCAACACCCTGCCGCTGCTGCCGATCCGGCGCGGCCGCGGCGTCTGGCTGGAAGGTGTCGATGGCCGGCGCTATCTCGATGCGGTCAGCTCCTGGTGGACCAATCTATTCGGCCACGGCGAGGTGCGGATTGCCGAAGCGATCGGCCGGCAGGCGCTGGAACTGGAGCACGTGATCTACGCCGGTTTCTCGCACGAACCCGGCCTGCTGCTGGCGGAAAAACTGCTGGCACTGGCGCCGTCGGGACTGGCGCGCGTGTTCTATGCCGACAACGGATCGGCGGCGATCGAAGTCGCGTTGAAGATGAGTTTCCACAGCTTCCTCAATCGCGGCGACACCCGGCGCAAGAAGTTCATCGCTTTGCGCAACGGCTATCACGGCGAAACCATCGGCGCGCTGTCGATGGGCGATATCCCGCTGTATCGCCGCGTGTACGCGCCGCTGCTGCTCGAGCCGATATTCGCGCCGTCCCCGGATGCTTTCGACACCGCGCCCGGCGAAAGCCCCGAAGCTTTTGCGCTGCGCCGCGCCAATGAGCTGGAAGCGATCTTCGCCGCGCACGAAGGCGAGATCTGCGCATTGATTCTGGAGCCGCTGGTGCAATGCGCCGGCGGCATGCGCATGCATCATCCAGCCTACGTGCGCCGCGCGCGCGAAATCTGCGATCGTCACGGCGCGCACTTGATCGCCGACGAGATCGCCGTCGGCTTCGGCCGCACCGGCACGATGTTCGCCTGCGAACAGGCCGGCATCAGTCCGGATTTTCTCTGTCTGTCGAAAGGCCTGACCGGCGGCTTCATGCCGATGTCGGCGGTGCTGACCACCGCGCATGTCTACGAAGCATTTCTTGACGATAGCCGCGAGCGCGCCTTCCTGCATTCGCATAGCTACACCGGAAATCCGCTGGGTTGCGCGGCGGCGCTGGCATCGCTGTCGATCTTTGCATCGGAGCCGGTGCTGGCGCGCAATCGCGAAACCGCAAAGCGCATGGCCGCGCTCGCGGCGCCGTTCGCCGCGCATCCGGAAGTACTGGATGTGCGCCAGACCGGGATGATCCTCGCGATCGAAATGAAGCCCGGGGATCGCCGCGGCCTGAAGGCCTATGTTTCCGGTTTGCGCAACGGCGTCGTTTTGCGACCCCTCGGCGACGTGCTGTACTGGATGCCGCCTTATTGCATCGACGACGAAGAACTGCAGCACCTCGCCCGCGGCACCACCGCCGCCATCGAAGAGGCCACGACCTGATGCGCATCCTTCGCAGCTTCGTCGAACTTCCGCTCGCGATCGGGCAACGTTTCGCGCTGCCGGAAGCGGCGAGCGCGCACCTGGTGAAAGTGTTACGACTGCAGGCGGGAGCGTCCTGCGTATTGTTCAACGGCGACGGCTTCGACTACGACGCGCAGTTGTTTTCAGTGGAGAAACGCGGCGCGCAGGTCGATGTCATCGCCCGCCATGCCGTCGTCAACGAATCGCCGCTGCAGATCACTCTCGTGCAGGGCATCGCGCGTGGCGAGAAGATGGACTGGATCCTGCAGAAAGCCACCGAACTCGGCGTCACGCGGATCGCGCCGGTGATCACCGACCGCACCGAGGTCAAGCTCGATGGCGAACGCAGCGAGAAACGCATGGCGCATTGGCGCGGCATCCTCGCCGCCGCCTGCGAACAATGCGGCCGCGCGACGTTGCCGGTGTTGCTGGAACCGCAGCCGCTAGCGAAATATGCCGCCGGCGACGGCAACGCGCATCGTCTCGTGCTCAATCCCGAAGGCGGACAAACGCTTTCCGAATTGGCGATGGCAGGCAACGAAGCGATCACGCTGGTGATCGGCCCGGAAGGCGGCCTGTCGGATCGTGATCTCGCCGTGCTGCGCGCCGCCGGTTTCACCGGCCTCAAACTCGGCCCACGCATCCTGCGCACGGAAACCGCCGGCGTCGCGACGATTGCGGCGCTGAATGCGCTTTATGGTGATTGGCGGTAACGGATTGACACGGGTCGCCAGCAAGCTGGCTCCTACGTTCATCGTTGTGTAGGAGCCAGCTTGCTGGCGACCCACAAAACCCGCGTCACGCCGCCTGATTCAATGCCTTGTCGATCAGCAGCTCGAGGCTGAGCAGATCCGGCACCACGGCGCCGTCGTCGTTGAGCGTGACGCGCGAGTGGATGCCCAGCGGCAGTTCCTTGATGTCGTGCGCTTCGGCGAGGCCGCTGCGCGAGACGGTAACCAGGCGCGGGAATCCCTGCGACAACACCGCGAAATACGGCAACTTGGGATTGCCGCCCAGTGCCTTGAGCACGGCAACTTTGGCGCCGAGCTGACCATCTTCTTTTGACCAGCCGGCGAAGCGCGAGAACGACAGCAGCGGCAGACGCCAGCCGCGCCAGCGGATGCGGCCGAGCAACCAGTCCGGTGCGTTTTCGACCGGCTCGGGATCGGAATAGGTGATGACCTCGGCCACCGAGGCGTTCGGCAGCAGCAGCCGGCCTTCGTTGACGGTGATCATGACGCCGCGGATATCTCGCTGTGTATCGCTCATCGGAAAATCCTCGGTTCGCTTACGGCCAACGCGCGGCGATTTTCTGCGCCAGGCCCAGGGCCGGAAAAGTGGGCGCGCCCTGGCGCACCATGATGTGCGCTGCCGCGGGATCGAAGCAGCTGTCGGGGTCCTGCGCCATCGCGATGCCACCAGCGGCCAGCAACTTCATCACGCCTGGTACCAGCCCGGCATCGGCGCCGCTGAGCATCACCACGGCGCTGTCGGCCGGCGTGAGTGCGGAGATGAGTTCGGCCAGCGAACCGGTGGCAAAGCGCAGAGCGGAATGTTCGCTGATCGCGGTGAGCCCGGCGGGCAACACCGAGATGCGGCCCGGCAAGGCGATCTGCCCTTCCTCGGCCAGCACCACCGGCAACTTGCTGATCTTGCCGAGCTGCTCGGCGAGGCGTTCGTGCTTGCCCACTTCCAGATGCTGGTAAAGCAGCACCGGCACCGGCATTTTTTCCGGGAGGCTGGCCAACAGTTGTCGCACGGCATCGGGTCCGCCGAGGCCGGCGATGATCACCACCGCGCCACGCACGAATTCCTGGTAGCCGGCTTCGTCATCGATGGGTGCGAGCGAAAGACTGGCGAGCGAACTGCTTTCCGCAGCGGCTTCCTTCGCGGCGACCGGCGGTGGCGGCGCATGCGCGGCCTCGTCTTCCATGTCGGTCAGCGAGAGCTTGCTGAAATCCATGCTCGACGCCATCGCGGCGGCGTTGGGCGGCGCGCGTTCGGCCGGACGGGCACCGGAACTGGGCGCTGGCGATTTCGCTGGCGGATCGTTGTCCTGCGCGAGCAGGAAATCGGGATCGCGCACTTCCTGGCGCGTATCGGTTTTCTCGAACGCCTCGAGCTGCGCGGCGAGCGCGGCGACATCATCGTCCATGCCGCCGACCGCGATCGTGGAATGGTCTTCCTCGAAGGTGGAAAAACGCACCGGCCCGGAAGACTCCAGATCGACGTCGGCGAGCAGCGGTGCTTCGTCGCCGTCATCGAACGCGGATTTCGCTGGCGGCGCGGCCTCGATGAATTCGTCGGTGGGCAGCGACGCAAGCGCATCGGCGGAGTCGGTATCGAATTCGAAAGTGAAATCTTCGTCCGACGTCGCCATCTCGAGCGGCGCCGCCTCTTCGGCGGCAGCAGGCGCGACTGCTTCAACCGAAGCCTGCGCATCCATGTTCGAGAGCGCGCTTTCGATGTCGCCGATATCGAGGTCGAGGGAAATTTCTTCGTCGTCGGGGAGCGCTTCGGTGTGCGTGTGGGTTTCATTTTCCGGCGCGACTTCCGCATCGGTCAACGAGGGATTGGTCGGCACCCAGTCGGCGAGATCGGGCGCGTCCTGCGCGTAGTCTTCAAGCTTCTCGTCGTCCATCAGCTGCGCCGGGGTCGGCGGCAGGCCAGGCAACGGACTCATGTCGAATTCCGGCACGAGGTCGGCGCCGCCCGGTGCGGGCGGCAACACGTCGCTGCCCATCAACTTGGCGGCGAGATGGCGGGCCCAGCGATTGAGATCCCAGCCGTCGAGTTCGCGGGTGGTTTCGGCATCGTCGTACATCACTTCCACGCCGGGCGTGGCAAGCAAGGCGTCGAAGCGATCCAGCGCCGGTTCGATCGCCGGCTCCAGACTCACCAGCACCATGCTCGGCGACAATGCGCTGACGGCGGCCGGATCGAGTTCAGCGGGGTCGCCTTCTGCCACCAGCGACGCGCCGAGTTCAGTAAGCGCCTTGCGCAGCTGGTCGCGGGCATTGCCCGGTCGCGCGAGCAGGGCGACGCGGACGGCCGACTCAACCATTCACCGGCTCCAGGCCGAGCATCTCGTAGACGTTCCGCATCAGCTCCGGCTCCTGGTAGGGCTTGCCGAGATAGCGGTTTACGCCGATGTCCATCGCCCGCTGACGATGTTTGTCGCCGGTACGCGAGGTGATCATGATGATCGGCACGTCTTTCAGGCGCGGATC
>Ga0066869_10000026_pt1 | contig 16638 bp, 14 predicted proteins | sample SoimicmetaGmgHMC_FD_62218 | JGI IMG/M metagenome (GOLD analysis project Ga0066869, IMG submission 62218) | Soil and rhizosphere microbial communities from Laval, Canada - mgHMC | ecosystem: Environmental > Terrestrial > Soil > Agricultural land | place: Laval, Canada | collected 2014-09-23 | reverse complement strand
CTGCCGGAAACTTTCACGTCGGGCTTCAGCAACGATGCGATCGCCAACGCCGAAGACATGAATGGCGCGACGGTTGCCTGGATCCGCGAACAAGCCGCGAGTCTGGGCGCGGTGGTCACCGGCAGCGTGCAGATCCGCGATGGCGACGGCGTGCACAACCGCCTGCTCTGGGCGACGCCCGAAGGCGGCCTGCAGCACTACGACAAGCGCCATCTTTTTCGCATGGCTAACGAACACCAGCGCTATGCCGCCGGGCATGATCGCCTGATCTGCGACCTCAAGGGCTGGCGGGTGTGTCCGCTGGTTTGCTATGACCTGCGCTTCCCGGTGTTCATCCGCAATCGTTTCGATGCTGATTGCGCCGGTCATTTCGACTACGACCTGCTGCTGTTCGTCGCCAACTGGCCCAGTCCGCGCCGCAACGCCTGGCGCACGTTGCTGCGCGCGCGCGCGATGGAAAACCTCTGCTATGTTGCCGCGGTCAATCGCGTCGGCCGTGACGGCAATGGCCATGATTACAGCGGCGACAGTGTGTTGCTCGACTTCATCGGCGAGCCCATCACCGAGTGTGGAGCGGAGCCACAGGTCGTCACCAGCGTGTTTGGCGCGACGGCATTGGCGGCCTATCGCGAGCGCTTCCCGGCGCAGCGCGATGCCGACAGATTCCAGTTGCTGGACTGATGTTCCGGCACGCGAGCTGGTTTCTGCGACCATCACCGGCGCCAGGAATCTGCTTCCGTTCAGTTGAATCGGCCAGCCGCGACAGGCGTATGATCGCCCCACGCTGACCTGAAACACGCCAAAAACCCGTATTCATCGGCACGACTCGTCAAGCTCGATCACGCTGGAGAACCCCATGAAAAGCCGTTTCCTGATCGCCAACCTCTTTCTCGCCGCCGCCCTGTTTCCGTTCGCAGCGTTCGCCAAGGAACCCGCCGGCAAGCCGACCATCGCCGTCGCGGAATTCAAGAACGAGTCCAACGCCGGCTGGTGGGGCAGCTCGGTAGGCCGGGATCTCGCCGGCATGCTCAGCAACGAACTTTCCAATACCGGCTCTTTCCGCGTCGTCGAACGTCAGAAGGTGCAGGCCGTACTGGAAGAACAAAACCTCATGGCCTCGGGCCGCGCGAAATTGAGTGACGCCGCGCAGATGGGCAAGCTGGCCGGCGCGCAATACCTGGTGATGGGTACGGTCACTTCGTACGAGGAAGACACCAAACACAACAGCAGCGGACTGAGCTTCGGTGGCGTCTCGCTCGGCGGTAACTCGCAGACGGCGTACATCGCGATCGACATCCGTGTTGTCGATACCACTACTGGCGACATCGCATATTCGCGCACCATCGAAGGCACCTCGAAGGGCGGCGGCATGAAGCTGGGATTCAACAAGTTCGGCGTTGGCGGCGACCTGGCGAATCAGGAAAACAAGCCAGCCGGCAAAGCGATCCGCGCGGCGGTCGTATTGATCAGCGACTACCTGGATTGCGTGATGGTCGAACAGGACAGCTGCCGCTCCAAGTTCGATGCGCAGGAACAGCGTCGTCGCGAGCACACCAGCAATTCGATCAAGCTCGACTGAGTCCCACCGACAATCCCCACGTTGCAGAAAGGCCGGCGCAAGCCGGCCTTTCTTTTGCGCGACGAAAAATCAGCGCCCGAGATCGGCCAGTGCCGTAGCCTCGCGGACCGTGCCGCGATCGGTCTTGCCTTCGACCACGCCGTTGCCGACGTTGAGAATGCCGGGGAAATCCAGGGCGTCGCCGGCACCTTCGGCATCATTGTCCTGCAACTGCAGGCCATCGATGCGCAGGCTGCCGAAGTTCAGCACGCCGCCGGCCGTGGCCTGGCCGGGATATTTCGTCGATGCGCGATTGTCGTGGATCGAGGTGCCATCGAGCTCGATGTCGCCATAGTTGAGCACGGTGCCGGCATCGCGTTGCGCGATCGAAATCGTGTTGTAGGCGATTTCGCTGTTGCGGGCATCGAGCCGGCCGTGATTGAGCACGATCGCCGAGATGCGCGAGCCGGTGCTGTCGGTAACGCGAACTTCATTCAGATGCAGCGTGCCGAAGTTGCGGATCGCGCCGTCGCTGCCTTCTGCCAGGCTGAGTTTGTCCAGCGTCAGCTGCGAGCCCTTTTCGACTTGCAGCAATGCGAGTTTTTCGCCGCTGTAGCCGCGGATCTCCGAGCCATCGCCTTCGATGACCAGATCGCTGCGGACCGTCGGAAGCAACAGCCCCGGTTCGGCGGATTCCGACAGCACGTAAAGACCGCGATGCGCGAGCCGGATCACGTGTGGCCCGGGCGTGGTATTGGCGGCGCGGATCGCGGCGAGCAGGCCGCGGACGTCATGGTCGGCAACATCGACCTGCCGGCTGCAGCCGGCGAGAAAAAACATCCCCATCAATAGCGAAACGGTCTTGAAATCGTGCATGGCCAGGTCCCCGTGTTGGATGCGCCTTGACCATCACAAACTTCGCTAGAGCATGGGCTCAGTGCCGCAGATCTTCTTCCGGAATGCCTGACAGCTCACGGTTTGCCCGAGGTCAGAGACGAAAAACCCGCCAGCAGGCGGGTTTTCGTTGGCATCGTTGCGGCAATCAATCGTCCGAGGGAAGACCATCGGGACGCTTGCGGAACGGCGGGCGCGGGCCGGCGTGTTTCGGACCGCGGTTGCCGTCCGGAGCTGCGCCTTGCGGCCGCGGGCCGCGATTGCCGTATGGGCTGTCGCCCTGCGGACGCGGACCACGATCACCGGCAGGTTTCGGACCACGCGCCTGGTAGGGGCCGTTGCCTTGCGGGCGCGGACCGCGGTCGCCAGCGGGCTTCGGGCCACGCGGCGCATACGGAGCATTACCCTGCGGACGCGGACCACGATCGCCGGCGGGTTTCGGACCACGTGCCTGATACGGGCCATCACCCTGCGGACGCGGACCACGCGGTGCGTACGGACGATCACCCTGCGGACGCGGACCTCGTTCGCCGAAAGGTTTCGGACCGCGATCGCTACGCGGCGGCGCGACCTTCGAACCGGTTTCCACACCATCGGGCACATACCAGCTGCGGAACTCGGCGGGATTGTGATCGTGATGACCACCCTGCGGGCTCGAGGAATGCGGCTTGCCCTTGTTGAAACCGCCGGGACCATTGGCGCGCGGGCCGCGATCGTTGAACGGACGCTCGCCCTGCGGACGCGGCGGGCGATCGCCATAAGGCTTGGGCGCGCGCGGCGGACCGCGATCATCGACGCGATTGCCGAAGTTGTCGTCGCGCGGGCCGGCGGCGCCAAACGGCTTCTTGCCTTTGAATGCTGGTTTTCCGCCGCCCGGTGCGCGTGGCCCGTGCGTGCGTGCGCCGTGCGGTGCATCGGCGCCCATCGGACCACTGAACGGCTTGCCGCCCGGCTTGCCCTTGTAACCGCCGCCGGGTTTGCCGCGACCGGGGCCTGCGCCCGGGCGACCGCGACCGCGCGGCTTGTCTTCGCGCACGTGATCGAAGCGACGCAACTCGCGTGCCTCGTCGTTGACGTGGCCGTTGACGTAACCGGCTTGCGCACGATCCTTGCCAACGCGGATTTCGGTCGGGCGCGATTTGCGCTGGCCGATCACCGGTTGCAGGGTCAGCACCGGCGCATTGTTTTCCAGCGCGAAATGCTTGCGCAGCGCATCGACTTTTTCCTGCGGCAATTCGCTGGCCTGGCCGCGCTTGAGCAGGCGGGGCAGGGTGATGTCGCCGTAGCGCACGCGCTTGAGGCGGCTGACCTGGTAACCCTGCGACTCCCACAGGCGACGCACTTCGCGGTTGCGGCCTTCGGCGACCACGACCTGGAACCAGGCATGCGAATCGCTGGAACCGATGCGCTCGATGCTCTCGAATTTCGCCGGGCCGTCTTCCAGCGCCACGCCGCGCGCGAGACGGTCGACGATGTTGTCGGGCACTTCGCCATGGATGCGGCAGACGTATTCGCGTTCGATTGCGTTCGACGGATGCATCAGCGCATTGGCGAGCTCGCCGTCGGTGGTCAGCAGCAGCAGGCCGGTGGTGTTGATGTCGAGGCGGCCGACGGCGATCCAGCGCGCGCCCTTGAGGCGCGGCAGCGAATCGAAAATGGTCGGGCGGCCTTCGGGATCTTCGCGCGTGGTGACTTCGCCTTCGGGCTTGTTGTAGATCAGCACGCTCGCCGGTTCGGTCAGTGCGCTGGCGACGAAGGTCTTGCCGTCGATGTCGATGCGGTCGCCACTGCCGACCGACTGGCCGGTCTGCGCGACCTCGCCATTGACCTTGACCAGGCCCTGGGCGATGCGTTCTTCGAGTGCGCGGCGCGAGCCGAGGCCGGCCTGCGCGAGCACCTTGTGCAGGCGCTCCTCGATGCGTGCGGTGTTGTCGTCGCTGCCCTTGAGTTTCAGGGAAAGGACTTTCTTTTCTTTGGTGTCGCTCATTTGCGTAGCTCCGGCGCGGCGGTGTCGCCGGCCTGTTCGTTCGTGTCGGCGGTCGTCGTCTCGACGATGCGGTCAGCGGTGGGGTGGGGGTTGGAATCCGTCGCGGATTCGTCGTTGGAATTTTCCATGCCTGTTTCGGAAGACGCGTCGGCTTCGTGGCCAGCGCTTTCATCGTGATCGGAATCGATATCGGCATCGGCGCTGAAATCGATCGCGTCGAAATCGATCATCGCTGCAGCAGCCACGCCGGGCGGTGCGATGTCGAATGGCAGCTGCGGCTCGAGTTCGGGGATGTCCTTGAGCTCGGCCAGTGGCGGCAATTCGTCGAGGCTCTTGAGGCCGAAGTAATCGAGGAAGGTGCGCGTGGTGCCGAACAGCTCCGGACGGCCCGGGACATCGCGATGGCCGACCGAACGGATCCACTCGCGTTCCTCGAGCATCTTGATCATGTTGGCGTTCACGCCGACGCCGCGGATCTGTTCGATCTCGCCGCGGGTGATCGGCTGGCGATAGGCGATCAGCGCCAGGGTTTCGAGCGTGGCGCGGGTGTATTTGGTCTGACGTTCGGTCCACAGGCGCGCGACGTAGGGATGCACGTCGGCTTTCACCTGGAAGCGGTAGCCGGAGGCGACCTCGACGAGTTCGACGCCGCGGCCGGCGCAGTCTTCGCGCAAGTCGTCGATGGCCTGCTTGATCTCGCTCGGCGGCACCGGCTGGTCGTCGGGGAAAAGAGCGGAAAGCTGGGTCAGCGACTGCGGCTGCGGCGCCGCCATCAGCGCCGCTTCGACGATGCGCTTCACCAACAGATTGAAATCGGGGTCTAGATCCATGTTCTCGACTGCGTTCGTGGGGTTCAGGCGTTGCCGCCATCCGAGGTGGGGTCGGGCAGTTGCGCATCGTTGGCGGCATCGCCTTCGAGCGCTGCCAGCGATTTGATGTAGATCGGCGCCAGAGCGCTTTCCTGGACGATCTCGAGCAGTTGTTCTTTGGCCAGTTCGAGGATCGACAGGAAAGTCACCACGACCCCGAGCCGGCCTTCTTCGGCATTGAACAGCGACTCGAAAGCGTGGAAGCCGCCGCCAGCGAGCTTGCCCAGCACCTCGCCCATGCGCTGGCGCACCGACAGGGCTTCACGCTTGATCGCATGGTGGGTGTAAAGGTCGGCGCGCTTGAGCACGTCACGCAATGCCAGCAGCATTTCCCGCAGGTCGACCGGTGGCGGCTCTTTCGGGATGGCGCGATCCGGCACGAAGGCTGCGACGGTACTGGTGTCGCGATCGAGACGGTCGAGCTGGTCGAGATCTTCGGCGGCTTTCTTGAAGCGTTCGTATTCCTGCAGGCGACGCACCAGTTCGGCGCGCGGGTCGGACTCGAGGCCTTCTTCCGAGGGCGGCCGCGGCAGCAGCATGCGCGATTTGATCTCGGCAAGGATCGCGGCCATCACCAGGTATTCGGCGGCGAGTTCGAAGCGCAGGTCCTGCATCACGTCGATGTAGTCGACGTATTGGCGGGTGATTTCGGCGACCGGGATATCGAGGATTTCCAGGTTTTGCCGGCGGATCAGATAGAGCAGCAGGTCGAGCGGGCCTTCGAAGGCCTCGAGGATGACTTCCAGCGCGTCCGGCGGGATGTACAGGTCCTGCGGCATCTGCAGGACCGGCTGGCCCTTGTAGACGGCCAGCGGCATTTCCTGCTGCTGCGGAGATAGCGGCGGCTGATGCGCTGGCAAATCTGTTTCGGGCGCGATGGGCGCGGGGTCGTGGGTCATCAGTGCTTCGAATGCGGGAGGGGCTCGGGTTCGAGCGGGCCTGTCGGGCCAGGTGGATCTCGCGACAGCGGTTGCGGTTACAGCGTCACCGGGTGGAAACCCTGGCGTACGACGGTGGGCTCATCGCCCGTGCAGTCCACCACGCTGGTCGGTCCCGGTTCGCAGTCTTCTGCGTCCAACATGACATCGACCCAGCGCAGGCACCGCTCCGCCACCGATTCGGCCTCATGGCTGGCGAGGTCGTCCTCGTCCGGCAACACCAGGCTGGTGGATAACAGCGGTTCTCCCATCGCCTCCAGCAAAGCCTTGACGACCACATGGTCGGGCAGGCGAATGCCGATGTCGCGGCGTTTGCTGCGGCCGCTGTTCTTCAGGCGTTTGGGTAATTCCGGTGAGGCCGGAAGAATGAAAGTACAGGGACCGGGGGTCAGCGATCGCAGGAGCCGGAAGGCCGGATCGTCGAGCCGGGCCAGACGGCCGGCCTCACTAATCTGGCGACAGAGTAAGGTGAAAGGATGCTTGCTGTCCAGTTGTCGCAGCCGCTGGACCCGGTTCTCGGCCTCGGTACCGTTCAGAGCCCAGACCAACGCGTAGCCGGCATCGGTGGGACAAAGGCCCAGTCCGCCGGCCTTGAGGACATCGGCTGCTTTTTGGATCAGGCGATCCTGCGGGTTGATGGGGTGGACGTGGAGGCGTTCGGTCATCCCGCTATGATGCCGTAACCTTCGCCCTTGGCCATGGCTCGTCGCAGCATTGACGGCAGGCATTTGATTCCGACTCCGCCAACGATGCGCATTCCGATCCTCACCTATCACGCCGGCAATGTTGCCGGCAGCGATTATTCCGGCAACGACCACGTCGCGCTCGCGACGGACCTGGCGATGTTCTCGCGCCTGGGTTGGCGTGTCGTGCCGTTGCAGTGGGTAGTCGATCAACGCCTCGGCCGCACCGATCGCGATCTGCATCGTTGCCTGGCCCTGACCTGCGATGACGGCACCGATCTGGATTTCCGCGATGTCGACTATCCGCAAATCGGAACGCAACGCGGGTTCCTCAACATCTTGCGGGATGCGCAGGCGACGGCGGCTGGCACGCAACCCGATCTGCACATGAGCACCTTCGTGATCGCCGATCCGCTGGCGCGTACACGCATGGATCGCGACTGTCTGCATGACCTGGGCTGGATGAACGAGGATTGGTGGGCGCCGGCAGCGCAGGGCGGCCTGCTGGGCATCGAATGCCACAGCTGGGATCACAATCATCCGGTGATGGCTGGCGACGATCCCGCTGGACTGATCCGCGGCGATTTCCACCAGATCGCCTCGCCGCAGCTGGCGCAGCGACAGATCGACCAGGCGCTGGACTACATCAACAAACGGATCGCGCCACGGCGCTGCCGTTTTTTTGCTTATCCCTATGGTCATGCCAGCGAATTCCTGGCAGGCGACTACCTGCCGGCGAACGGCGCGCGGCTCGGGCTCGATGCCGCGTTCGGCGTCGGCGCGGAACCGGTCACCGGAACCAGTACGGTCTGGAATCTTCCGCGCTACGTCTGCGGCCCGGATTGGAAATCACCGGACGGGCTACGGCTGATTCTCGACGAGTGCGGTCAGCGCTGAAGTACCAATCAGAAAGGACCGATCGCGTGCGCCTGCGCGATCAGCTCTGCCCGCATTTGCGCTGAAACCGTGTCCTTGAAAATCGCCAGCAGATGCGGATGCGGTGTCCTGCTGAATCCGGCCGCCAGATCGATACGCTCTGCCAGCGCATCGCCGCAGTAGCCGAAAATCGCCAGGTAGCGATCGCTGAAATGGCCGATGGCCCAGGAAAGCATGTGGCGATACAGGCCGCCGGCTTCGTGGACCGCGCTGCGCGCATCAGCATCGAGTTGGCGCAGGGCGCGATTGTCTACGCAGGCGCCGCCGCCCAGCAGAAAATCTCCGGAGGCAGTGCCGTGAACGTAGGCCGCCGGCAGCCATTCGCCGTCACGGCCCCGGCACCACGCAACGATATGGTGGGGAAAAGAGGGGATCGCTTCGCGATAACGGTGCTGGAACATCGCGGCAGCAATGCCTGCATCTTCGACTTCCCGGACGCGCACGTGCTCTTCGATCGCCATCGCCAGCCCGGATTCCGATTGCATTACGCGCCGTATCAACGGCCGGCTTTGCGACGCTCGCGCGCGATCAGGAAATCCACCGTCGCGAGCATGCCCTCGGCGCCGCGATCGGTGGTTTCCTTTAGGCGGTACTTGCCGGCGACGATGATGGTCGGCGTGCCGTCGACGGCGCCGGCGATCGCGAACTGGCGGGCCGTATTGAGTTTGGCGCTGACTTCGTAGCCGCGCATGGTCGAGAAGAACTTGTCGCGGTCGACGCCGAATTTGCCGTAGGCATCGGCGATCTGTTCAAGGCTGGCGTTCGCCGCGAGGCTATGATCGACGAAGATCGCGTTGAACACCGCATCGTGCGTCTTCTCCTGCACGCCCAACATCTGCGCGGCATAGAAGGCGCGGGCGAAATTGTCCCAGGGGTTGCCGAACGCCGCCGGCACGTATTCGAAGCGCACGTCGGCGGGAAGCTTTTTCTTCCAGACATCCACGTACGGCTGGAAGTGCGCGCAGTGGATGCAGACGTAACCGAACACTTCCGCGACTTCTATTCCGCCCTGGCCATAGGTCGGCATCGCCGTCGGCAGGATTTCGTAATCGATGCCCAAGCGCGGCGCCGAGCTGGACGCGGCGCTCGCAACGGTGGCGTTCGACTGCGCATTGGCGAGCAAGGGCAGGGACAAGAGGCAGGCAAGCAGCAGGCGATGGATCATGTGCGCGGACATCCCGAAATGTTTTTCGCCGGTCCGCAGGCAATGCGGGCGCCGGCATTCGGGCCATAACGTATCATTCCCGCCTCGCCAGGAGACCATGCGCATGTGGTACGCCATCATCGGCACCGACAACGATTCCTCGCTGGAGGCGCGCAAGGCCGCGCGTCCCGCGCATCTGGAACGCCTCACGGCATTGCGTGACGCCGGGCGGCTGAAGCTCGCCGGGCCGTTCCCGGCGATCGATGCCGAGGATCCGGGGCCGGCCGGATATTCCGGCAGCCTGATCGTCGCCGAATTCGCCTCGCTCGCCGACGCCCGCGCCTGGGCCGACGCCGACCCCTACGTCGCCGCCGGTGTCTACGCCCGCGTCGATATCAAACCTTTCCGCCACGTACTGCCATGAGCCAGGCTGATTCCCGGGTTGAGATGATCCGCAGCGCGTTGCAGACCTTGGCGCCGGTGTCGCTGCAGGTCATCGACGAAAGTCATCGGCATGCCGGCCACGAAGGCGCCCGCGACGGCCGCGGCCATTACGCGGTCGAGATCGTCAGCACCGCCTTTGCCGGTCTGGCCCCGCTGGCCCGGCACCGCCGCGTCTTCGAGGCCGTCGGCAGCCTGATGCAGACCGACATCCATGCCCTGTCGATCAAGGCCAGGACGCCGGAAGAGGCAGGCTTGTAGGAGCGACGCAAGTCGCGAACGCTCGCTCCCTAGAGACAGCTATCGCGACTCGCGTCGCTCCTGCACGGCGCCCATCGAGCCCGGACCGGCCGCTGCTATACTGCCCCTCGACCGCTTCCGCGCCGCCTCGGTCATCCATATAAATCAATTACTTGGATAGGCCGGCGACCGGGATTCGGACCCCAGAAACCATGCGGCGGAGCTTCGCGCCCCGATAGTCGGCTTGAGTCCGGCTCCGCGCTACTTATTTGGCTGCCATGCGCCTTTCGACGATCAAGCTGTCCGGCTTCAAATCCTTCGTTGACCCCACGGTCCTGCACCTGCCGACCAACATGACCGGCGTGGTCGGTCCCAACGGTTGCGGCAAGTCCAACATCATCGATGCGATCCGCTGGGTCATGGGCGAGAGTTCGGCCAGCCGCCTGCGCGGCGATTCGCTCACCGACGTGATCTTCTCGGGCTCGTCCTCGCGCAAGCCGGTCAGCCAGGCCACGGTCGAGTTGATCTTCGACAATTCCGAGGGCACGGTCGGCGGCGAATACGCGCGCTACGCGGAAATCTCGGTCAAGCGTTCGGTCAGCCGCGACGGCCAATCCAATTACTACTTGAACGGCGCGCGCTGCCGCCGCCGCGACATCACCGATCTCTTCCTCGGCACCGGCCTGGGTGCCCGCAGCTACTCGATCATCGAGCAGGGCATGATCAGCCAGATCATCGAGGCCAAGCCTGAGGACCTGCGCGTCTACCTGGAAGAAGCCGCCGGCATTTCCAAGTACAAGGAACGCCGCAAGGAAACCGAAACCCGCATCAAGCACACCCGCGAAAACCTCGACCGCCTCAACGACCTGCGCGAGGAAGTCGACAAGCAGATCGACCACCTGCGTCGCCAGGCCAAAGCCGCCGAGCAATACCAGGCGCTGCAGGCCGAGCGTCTGCAGAAGGACGCGCAGCTCAAGGGCCTGGAATACCGCAAGCTCGACGGCGAACTCGCCGGCATGCGCGAGGCGATGACCCAGGACGAGTTGAAACTGCAGCAGCTGCAGGCCGACCAGCGCGGTGCCGAAGCGCAGATCGAAACCTGCCGCGTGCAGCACACCGACGCCAGCGAAGCGCTTGGCAAGGTCCAGGCTGAAGGCTATCGGGTCAGCGGCGAGCTGGCGCGCATCGAACAGCAGATCACCCACCAGCGCGAGCTCAAGCAGCGCCTGGAAACCGCGCGCGCCGAAGCCGACGCGGCCTTCGCGCAGATCGGCGAACACATCACCGGCGACGAACGCCAGATGGGCGAATTGCGCGAGGCGATCGCCGACGCCGAGCCGAAGCTCGCATCGCTGAGCGGCGACGACAACGCCCGGCAGGAATCGCTGCGCACGGCCGAAGCAGCGCTGCACGACTGGCAGCAGCGCTGGGATACCTACGCCAAGGCGCAGGCGGAGTCCTCGCGTTGGGCGGAAGTCGAGCGCACCAAGATCGAATATCTGGAAAAACAATCGCTGGACGCTGGTCGTCGTCGCGAAACCCTGGGCGGCGAACGTGGTGGTCTGGACACGGCAGCATTGCTGACCGCGCTGGCGACGATGAGCGACGACCACGACCAGAAGAAAGCCGGCCTCGATGCGCTCGCCACCGATCTCGAGCAGCGCAAGGCCAATCTCACCGCGCTGCAGGAGCAGCAGCGTCAGCAGCAGAACGAATTGTCGGAAGCGCGCAAGCAGATTCAGGCCGCGCGCGGCCGTCTTGCCTCGCTCGAGGCGCTGCAGCACGCGGCGCTGGGCCAGGAAAAGAATGTCGCGCTCGATTGGCTCAAGAGCCAGGGCATCGAAGGCAACACCCGCCTCGGCGAAACGCTGGATGTCGAATCGGGCTGGGAAACTGCTGTTGAAACCGTGCTCGGCAGCCTGCTCGAAGCCGTCACCGTGGATGCGCCGACGGAATGGCTGGATGCCCTCGCCAGTCTCGGACAGGGTCGCGTTGCGCTGGTGTCGTCGCTGCGCGAAGACGTCGTAGTTTCAGCCGATTCGCTGGCTGCGAAAGTGCAGGGCCCGGCGGCGATCCGTCGTCTGCTGGCGCGCATCAAGACCGCCGACGATGCCGGCTCCGCACGCGTCCTGGTCGATCGTCTTGGTGAAGGCGAAGCGGTGATCACCCGTCGCGGCGAATGGTTGGGCGCTGGCTGGCTGCGCGTGTTGCGCAGCGGCGAAGCGCAGCAGGGCGCGCTGGCGCGCGAGAGCGAAATCAAGGCGCTGCGTGCGGAAATCGATGCACTCGGCAAGAAAGAGCAGACGATCAACGAAGCGCTGACGATGATGCGCGACAAGCTGCTCGAGGCCGAACAGCATCGCGAGGACGCACAGCGCACGATGTATCTGAGCCATCGCGGCGTTTCCGAGCTCGCTGGCCAGATGCAGGGCCACAAGAGCCGTCTGGAATCGGCACAGGCGCGCGTTGGTCACATCGATACCGAACTGGCGACGCTGGCGCAGACGCTGGACGAATCGCAGACGCAGATCCGCGAGGCGCGTGCGCGCCTGGAACAGGCGGTCGCGAAGATGGGCGATCTCGAAGTCGAGCGCCAGCAACTCGACGGCCAGCGTCGCACCCTCAGCGAACAACGTGACGCCGCCCGCAACGCCGCCCGCGAAGCGCGCGAGTCCTCGCATCAGCTCGCGCTCACACTGGAATCGCAGCGCGCGCGCGTGCTGGCATTGACGCAGTCGTTGGCGCGCATGGGCAGCCAGCGCGCACAACTTGAATTGCGCCTCAACGAATTCGTCGCGCAGCTCGCGGAGGGCGACGCGCCGATCGTCAAGCTGCAGTCCGAGCGCCAAGCCGTGCTCGATCAGCGCGTGATCGTCGAGAAAGATCTCGCCGCCGCGCGTTCGGCGCTCGATGGCATCGACAACGAGCTGCGCAAGTACGAACAGACCCGGCAGCAGCGCGACCAGCAATCGCTGGCGCAACGCGAAGCGATTTCCGCGCGCCGTCTCGATGCGCAGGCGCTGACGCTGAAGTCCGGGCAATTGTCCGAAGCCATCATCGGCGCCGGGCTCGAGCTCGACGCGGTGATCCAGGCTCTGCCGGAAAGCGCCGACTTCGAAGCCTGGAGCAAGTCGCTGGGCGATATCGACGCAAAGATGCGCCGGCTCGAGCCGGTCAATCTCGCCGCGATCCAGGAATATGGCGAACAGAGCGAGCGCAAGACCTATCTCGACGCGCAGAACGCCGACCTCACGTCGGCGCTGGACACGCTTGAGGGCGCAATCAAGAAGATCGACCGCGAAACCCGCGGCCGCTTCAAGGAAACCTTTGATCGTGTCAACGCCGGCGTGCAGGAACTCTATCCGCGTCTGTTCGGCGGCGGCCACGCCTATCTTGAACTCACCGGCGAAGACCTGCTCGATACCGGTGTGTCGATCATGGCGCGCCCGCCCGGCAAGCGCGTGTCGAACATCTCGCTGCTTTCCGGCGGCGAAAAAGCCCTGACCGCGGTGGCGCTGGTGTTCGCGATCTTCCGCCTGAATCCGGCGCCGTTCTGCCTGCTCGACGAAGTCGACGCGCCGCTGGACGAAGCCAACGTCGGCCGCTTCAGCACGATGGTCACCGAGATGAGCGAGAAGGTGCAGTTCCTGTTCGTCACCCATAACAAGGCGACGATGGAAGCTGCGAAACAATTGTCCGGCGTGACCATGCGCGAACCGGGCGTAAGCCGTCTGGTCTCGGTGGATCTGGCCGAGGCGAGCCGCCTGGTTGGTGCCGCCTGATGCCGGCATCGTTGAATTCGGTCGGGATTTCCGCCATGTTTCAGCGCACGGCAAAACCGGGTGCGCCCGCCAGGAGCTTCGAAGATGCTTGAGGGATTCAGCGACACCGCCCTGCTTCGCATCGGTATCGGCATCGCCGCGCTGATCCTGTTCGCCGTCATCGTATTCAGCAGTCGCAGGAAGCCGGCACAGGGTACGCGCCTGAGCACCGGCAAACCGGCCGAGTTCGATCGTAGGCAGGAACCGACGCTGCGCGAAATCCTCGAATCCGACGCCGGTGGTGCATCGGGCGACGCACCCGTCGCGCAACCCGAGCTGGATCTGCTCGAACAATCCCTGCATAGCGAAGCGCGCGCGCCGGCGCCATCGCCGAATCACGACAACCCCGGCATGCAGATCGGTGCGCGCCCGGGCAACGAGTTCGACAAGATCGTCACGCTTTACGTCGCAGCGCGTGCCGGACACACGCTAACCGGCCCCGATCTCGTCGTCGCCGCGGAAAAGGCTGGACTGATCTACGGACACATGAGCATTTTCCATCGAATGGTGGAAAAGCACCCGGAACAGGGGCCGATCTTCAGCGTCGCCAACCTGATCCGCCCGGGCTCCTTCGATTTGCGCACGATCAAGGATCTGAAAACGCCGGGCATCAGTTTTTTCATCACCTTGCCCGGGCCGCTGTCCGCGCTCGATGCCTGGGATACCTTGCTGCCGACCGCGCAGCGCATGGCCGAACTGCTCGACGCCGTGCTGCTCGACGAAGACCGCAATGCCCTGGGTCGCCAGCGTATCGCCAATATCCGCGATGAGTTGCGCGCCTACGATCGTGCGCGGGAAAAGTTGAACATCAAGCCGGGACGGTGATCCGGTGAACGCTGCCGCGAAACAGGCCGCCGAACTGCGTCGCCGTATCGAGGACGCGAACCACCAGTACCACGTACTCGACGACCCGGCGATTCCGGATGCCGAATACGACCGCCTGCTGCGCGAACTCGAAGCGCTGGAAGCAGCACATCCGGAGCTGACCAGTGCCGATTCGCCGACGCAGCGCGTTGGCGCCGCCGCGCAACGCGAGTTTTCCGAAGTGCAGCACGAGCTGCCGATGCTCTCGCTCAACAATGCCTTCAGCGAGCAGGAAGTGCGCGATTTCGTCCAGCGCATCGTCGATGCCACCGGCGATGCCGAACCGGCATTTTCGGTGGAGCCGAAACTCGACGGCTTGGCGATCAGCCTGCGCTACGAAGATGGCGTGTTCGTGCGCGGCGCCACCCGCGGCGACGGCACGACCGGCGAGGATGTCACCGTCAACCTGCGCACGATCAAGGCGATTCCATTGCGTCTGCGCGGCGATGCGCCGAAGGTGCTGGAAGTTCGCGGTGAGGTCTACATGCCGCGCAAGGCCTTCGAGGAATTCAACGAAAAGGCGAGGGCGCGCGGCGAGAAAACCCTGGCCAATCCGCGCAACGGCGCGGCCGGATCGCTGCGCCAGCTCGATCCGAAATTGACCGCGGCGCGGCCACTGAGTTTTTATGCATATGCGCTCGGCCAGGTTTACGGCTGGGCGCCGCCGCCGCGGCATTCGCTGCTGCTGCAGGCCTTGCGCGAATTCGGCTTGCCGGTCAGCCCGGAAGTGCGCGTGGCCGTCGCGGCGGAAGGGCTGCTCGCGTACTACGCCGACATCGGCAGCAAACGCGACGGACTGCCGTACGACATCGATGGTGTGGTCTACAAACTCGATCGTTTCGACCAGCAGAAGGCGCTCGGTTTCGTTTCGCGCGCGCCGCGTTGGGCGATCGCGCATAAATTTCCGGCGCAGGAACAGCTGACCACGGTCGAGGCGATCGATGTGCAGGTCGGCCGCACCGGTGCGATCACGCCGGTCGCGCGCCTGGCGCCGGTAAACGTGGCCGGCGTGGTCGTGACCAATGCGACCTTGCACAACGCCGACCAGATCGCGCGCCTGGACGTGCGCGTCGGCGACACCGTGATCGTCCGTCGTGCCGGTGACGTGATTCCGGAAGTGTTGCGGGTGATTGCGGAAAAGCGCGCGCTCGATCCGTCTGGCGAGCCCCTGCAGCCGGCGTTCGCGATGCCATCGGTCTGCCCGGTGTGCGGATCGGCGGTGGTGCGCGAGGACGGCGAATCGGCGGCGCGCTGCACAGGCGGCCTTTATTGCGCCGCGCAGCGCAAGCAGGCGTTGATCCATTTCGCATCGCGACGCGCGATGGATATCGAAGGCCTGGGCGATCGTCTGATCGAGGATCTCGTCGATCTGGATTTCGTGCACAGCCCGGCCGATCTCTACCGGCTCGGTCTCGACGACTTCCTGGAAATGCGGCGGCGCGCGGACCTGCGCGACGGCACGGTGCCGGAGACGGTGAAGAGCGGCAAGGTCGCGAGCCGTTGGGCCGAGAACCTGATTGCCGCGATCGCGCAGAGCAAAAGCAGTTCGCTCGAACGCGTGCTGTTCGCGCTCGGCATCCGCGATGTCGGTGAATCGACGGCGAAGACGCTGGCGAAATTCTACGGCGCGCTCGATCCGCTGATGGCCGCCGACGAAGCGATGCTGGTCGAAGTGCCCGACGTCGGCCCGATCGTCGCCCGTCGCATCGTTGGTTTTTTCCGTGAGCCGCACAACCTGCAGGTGATCGCCGCGCTGCGCGAAGCCGGAGTGCAATGGTCCGAAGGTCCGCCGCAGCGTTCCGCCGATGGTCCGCTTGCCGGGAAAACCATCGTGCTGACCGGAGGCCTTGCGTCGATGAGCCGCGACCAGGCTGGCGACCGCCTCGAAGCCCTGGGCGCGAAGGTGGCGGGCAGCGTGTCGAAGAAAACCAGCATCGTCGTCGCCGGCGAGGCCGCTGGTTCCAAACTCGACAAGGCGCGCGAGCTCGGTGTCGAGGTATGGGACGAGGCGCAGCTGTTGCAGTTTTTCGCCGAACAAGGCGCATCGTAGGCGTAGGCGTAGGCGTAGGCGTAGGAGCCAGCTTGCTGGCGACCAAGCTTGCCACGGCAGCAACTACCTTTCGCTCATCCGCTTGTCGCGACAAAAGCCGCGCGCGCTCTGATGCGGAGTCGCCAGCAAGCTCGCTCCTACACGTCCCGCGTTCGGGGATGTGTTGCAGGGGAGTGGCAGCGGTGCGAGAGTGTAGCCATGAAGGACTGGAAG
>Ga0066869_10000024_pt1 | contig 17441 bp, 18 predicted proteins | sample SoimicmetaGmgHMC_FD_62218 | JGI IMG/M metagenome (GOLD analysis project Ga0066869, IMG submission 62218) | Soil and rhizosphere microbial communities from Laval, Canada - mgHMC | ecosystem: Environmental > Terrestrial > Soil > Agricultural land | place: Laval, Canada | collected 2014-09-23 | reverse complement strand
AGTCTCCTAGGATGATGGCTATACAATGTATACGCAACTAATCGGCAGAAGCCATCACGCTGCCGATATTCTGACGAACTACTAAACCTTCTGCAGCCTTCCATAAGGCTTGATTGATTGAGACGTTGCGGTTGACGTTGCTGATGGCGGACACACGCCTCACCGTGTTGTTGATGCTATACATCATGCCACCGCGGAGTACGTTCTCCTGAATGACATTCATCACTGTGTATAGATCATCGCTCGCATCGTCACTACGGCGAACTTCCAACATACGCTGGCGCATGTCTGCTATGAAGCTAACACTACGCTCATCACCAAAGCGCACAGCAATAGCTGCGTGTGCTAGTGCTATACGCTCACCGATGTTAGTCTTGTATGACTTCATCACCTCTACTCTGCGCTTCAGCTTGTCTATGTGTTCATCTATATCTTGTAGCTCTAACATGATCTGCTCCATTAGATCAGGAGCTAGATGACGGAAGCTACGTGCATAGAGCATATCACCTGCTACCATACCATTCATGCAGATGAACTTAATCATACCTAGCATTAGCTTGATAGGCTTAGTACCGTCGTGACTATCAAGCACAACTATCTCAGGCGCTTCATCACGCTTATCGTAGCTATCGTGACGCATACGCACCATCACTGCGCCGTAGCGCTTGTGACCACCTTGTACGCTGCTAACCTTGAAGCCCTTATTGTGTATGTGTAGTAGTATGTCGTAGGTGTTGGTGAAGCTATAACGAGCTGACATCTTCGGGTGAGCAGATGTAGCAAATAGCGCAGGGCAGCGCTCTTGCATTGTAGCTACATCAGTAAAGACACGTGCAGTGTCTATGCCTTCTATCTCATTAGTACTGAGGGCTGGTAGCATTAGTCTCTCCATTGCTGACTGTATACAATGTATACAATTCTAGTCCAACATGCGCTTGGTGTTGTTCAACGCTTGCATACGGCGTAGAGCATGTATGTTACGACTACTAGCAACAATCACCCTACCAGCTAAGCTATCACGCAAGTCATAACTACCAGTATGCTTGTGCATAGCCTGAGCTAGAGGATCATTGTTGCTAGGAGCTTCAGCGTCTTTACGTTCGGTGATGATGTACATGGTATGTATCCCTATATACAATGTATACGAATGGCACCATTGCCAAAACCGTGGGTTGTATTTTCCCCGATTTCAGCTCTTATTATACCACATCTAGAAACACACGCAAGTGCTACTAATTGAAAACGCTGTGGATACTGAAGCTATACATTATATACTGAAGCAGCTTCACAGTGGGTGTAGTGCTGCGTAGTACAACAGATAGCGGCGTGTGAGTTGGCGGGCGCTAGGGCGTTTTTTTATATATCTACTAAACAAGTGCGAAGCACCGCTTAGATTTCTGTATACATTGGATACGAAAAAACCCGCCAGCTTGTTAGGCTGGCGGGTTAGTTAGTCTCAGTTAGTTAAGCTGCTTTCTTCGCTTTCTTCTCAGGCTTCGCAGCGAGTGCGTTGAACGCTGCTTTAGCTGCAGTCTTTTCTTCGCTAGTCATCGCTGCATCTAAACGCGCCCACAATGCGTGAGCTGTCTCACGCGTTGCCTTGCTTACACCTTCAATCTTTCCGTTAGCTGCCAATGGTGACAACGCGGTATCTAGCTGGCGCATTGTCTTTCCGATGATAGCAGGGGCGAGAGCTTCGCTTTCTCCGCCCTTTGCATTGTTAGCAGCGCCCTTCTTCTTTGTGCTGCACATTGCGAGTACGTTAGCAGTCGATGTCTTTTCGTTGAACTGCTTCGCAATGCCGTTAAGCGTTTGCAGATCACTGGCGTTGAACGGAGTGTTAGTCTGTTCGTTCAACACTGCCTCACTGCGAACGTAGCAAGCATAGCTTTTTGTACCGTCGATACGCTCGATGTGTACCTTGCGCTTTTGATCGCGCAACAGAGTGACGCCACGATAGGTGTCTAGTGAACGCTCAATCTGATTGCGTATCGCATTTTCTAGACGCGTCAGCTCTGCAGCTTGCACAACTTGCTTTTCGCTGCGCTTCTTTCCTTTCGGCATTGCATCGCGCTGCTTCTTAAACTTCGCGCCTTCTGGCGTTGCGTACCAGTGGTCTAGCAAACACTCACGCAGCGACAACTTATTCGCTGCAGCGTAATCATACTTGGCAGCTAGATCACGCAGTGAGCTTTCGTGAGTGAGCACGATGTAGATGCAGCCACTCTCACTTGTGCGCTTTGCCTGCGCTAGATTGAGAATGTCCGCGCCATACGTGCTTGCATTGTGTGTACGCTTCGCACGTGAGGCCGGAGCTTCGTTCATTCCAACTACTTGTGTCATGTCTAGGTATCCCAACTAGAAACGTCCGAACGGATGTCCGAACTATCTACATACTAACAGATGTACAATCACATGCAAGTCTTAACAACTACACATAACTACTACAGCTGCTTAGTATTACTGCGAATACTACTGCAGCTGCACAGTATAAACGTGCACTAATTAATTCCCGTATACATTGTATAGAATTTCATAACTGGCCGATGCCAGCCGCGAGCGTGCGCGCATGTGTGCAGTTGTTGTTGCTACACATGCGAGGCAATGCGGCATCGCGCACATAACACGTGGCTTGTATTCACAACTACGCAATGCACGCGTGAGAGTTAGTAGTTGTATACATTGTATACAGTGCACGCGTGTGTGCAGCGAGCGAGTCCCCCGGCAAATAGAAAAGTGCCTTGCTGGCACTACCACCCCGAAATGGAAGGGCGTCAGCACTCACGTAAGCCCCTTTCGTTGTGAATTGTGTGCAGTCAAAACCAAACACGGTGCACGTTCTAGTGCTTGGGTGTGTGTAGTAGTTAGTAGTTGTATGTAGTTGTAGAGCTGAGAACAAGCTGCGTTGATGTTTGTATAGTTGTAGTAGTGTCAGCTACAAGCTGCGAACCGGCTCTGCGAGCCGGAGTAGAGTAGGAGTAGTACTAGTTATGGTGCTCTTAACTATTGACAAATACCCTATGCTGTGCTACCGCCTATAGTAGACCCACATATACTAAACCACATGGAGTAGTGCTATGCCCTCATGGTCAGGACTATGGGACAACATTCATGGACAACCATACGCACTCACGGGTGAACCGGGTAGTATTGCACGCAATGTGGCTCGTAACATGGCCTCACAGGCTTCCAAGTATTTCAGCGCTGTTTCTACCGCGCTCACTGGCGCTGCTCCCGGTCTTCCTGTGAATGCTGGCTATACACAGGTTGCAAGCAAACAAGCTGATGGCTTGAACCTAGGTGGTAAGGTTGACATTGCTACCTACACCGTTGTCAATCGCAATACTACAGTCGCAGATGAAATTCAAATTGACCAATCACTGACACCGCGCTTCATGCCTCCTGTGCTATCAGCGGGTGTTGAGACTAGCGGCTACCCTGTTGAGAAGTCAGGCAACAGCGGTGGTGGTATGCTTGGTACTATCAACAAATAGGGAGCTGACGATGACTACTGCAAACGCTAAAGCTACAACTGCGCCTGTCAAACCAACCAACCCACCGAAGCCCGCTGCAAAGGCTGGTGACGTACCAGTTGAAGACTTGGTTGACTACAAGCTCACAGCTAGCGATGTAGTTGTCCGTACTAAAGACGGCGTACACATTCCCAACGATCCTAACAACCCTGATCGCGTAGCTTATGAAGCATGGGGCATGGCAGGTGGTGTTGCTATTCCAGCTGATGTACCTCCTACTGCAGCTAAAGAAGAACCAAAGGCAGCGCCGAAAGCTGCTGCTAAGGAGCATGAATACAAGTAAGCAGCATGGCTGAGCAAGACGCTGATTGGGTAGACAGGGCTGCAGCGCTGCAGATTAAAGACACTCGACAAGCTACTGCTGCAGAGAATTACAAAATACTACAGAGAATGTTGAAGAAGCGTCCTGACGTTGGTTTCTCTGAACACGAGAATGCAATAGCACCTAGCAGGTATCAAGGTGGACGCTTACCAGCACCGGGAGCAGTGCAAGAGGATTTAGCAGGTTATCCTCCTGAGTACGAGACACCTGATGATTGGCATGAGGACTTGCTGCAAGGTCGTAACAGATACCACAACTATAACCGCGATGCCTGACGAACTAAGTGCTGAAGCTGATCCACGTACTATTGACGACCTACTAGAGAGGTCGAACGATGACTTGCCGCCTGAACCATTAGACCCTAGAGCTAAAGCTAACCTTGATGCATACTTCAGACAGCTGTCACGTAGTGGCAGTGGTAGCGTGCGTACAGCTGCAGGTGCAGAAGCAGCAATAGCACCACAGCAACTAATGCCGCCTGAGCAGCGTCGTAGTCTTAATGTCTCAGTGTATCCGCAGAACTTATACGACGAGATGCCTGATAGGTTCAATCCCGGCTCTCCCGGTGGTGTGACTAGAGACTTACGACAGAATGCACACAGCCCTGAATACGTACAACGTGCAGTGCAAGATATGTATGAAGGTGTACAAGGTCATTCAATCTACTCAGGTCAACACCCACTACTCAACGATCCTAAAGCTGGTTCATCACCTATGGCAGCTCAGCTAGGCATACAAGCGTTGAAGAAGATGATACTAAACGGTAAGAAGGATGCAGTGCTAGACACACGTGCAGATAATGAAGGATTGCATGTAGACTACGACGAAGCGCTAAATCAAGCGCTGCAGTTACAACAGTATCCACAGATACCATTTTAGGACATACACCAATGGTTGACATGTCACAGCTACAGCAATCAATCCCGCCAGAGGCGCTAGCTGCACTACAACAACAGCAAGGTGGTATGAGTGGCGGCGACGTAGGCATGATCCTGCAACAGCTGATGGAGATGTCGCCAGAGGAAGTTGCACAAGTGTTAGCACAGATGGGTATTCAAGTAACACCTGAACAAGTACACAGTGCTGCAGAGAATTGGGTAGATCAAGCAGCTGGCAAACAAGCTGCAGGTGGTGTCGATGAGGAAGATGCTGCCGATAGTGGTGCAGATGAAGCTGCTGAAGGTGAAGCTCCACAAGCTCCTGCAGCTGATCTAGAACAAGCTGAAGCTGCCGCAGGTGAAACACCAGATCAAGAAGCTGGTGAAGGTGATGAAGGCGACGGTGCACAACTCCCTCCCGGTGCACAGCCTACAATGCAACAAGGTCCAGCTGCAGGTGGCGCTCGTGAAGCAGCTCTAGCAGAGTTGATGCAATCTCAACCACAATCAGGAGGTGGTGCTATGCCGCCACGTGGTCCGTCAGCTGGTGGTCCTATGGACGACCTAATCTCAGCGCAGATGATGCAACGTGCTGTAGGCAATCCTAATGCACCTGTGCCAACTGCAGCACGTAGCCCTATTCCAATGCCGCGCGCTAATGCAGCTGGCACACCTTCAGCTAGCCCGCGTATGGGCGCAATGATAGCTGACCTGTATCGTAGCACAGGTGGCAAAGGCACAGGTACACGCAAGCCATCTAACAACCCGATGAGAGGCGGCAAGTAGTAATGCCTGATCTACCACTCGCTAATGGTCTTGTCATTGATACAACGACAGGACAAGCGATTGTTCCGACAACATCGCCAGATGCAGTTATACAGCAACAAACCGCCCGCACGAGACAGAGTGCTGAAGCTGCTACTGTACGTGGTCGTGATAGGAATAATCGTCCTGTCCGTCGCAATCTCATTGACCTACCCGCTGACACTAAAGCCGTAACTACTGCAGGTGTAGTGTGGCTCTACTTCACACTCGGCATTAACGACGCAGAGATTGCAGAAGCTACAGGCTTGAAGCTTTCACAAGTAGACATGATTAAAGGTCTACAGCTATTCACTCAACTCGACATACTACTCAAAGAGAACATCGCAGCACTGCAAGCTGATGATGTACAACAGCGCATTGAGCGTATGTCAGCTAAAGCGCTAGACGGTTTAGAAGACATAGTAGCTGATGAAGAAACTAGACCAGCTACTAAAGCGCGCGTCTACATGAACATGTTAGATCGTGGTGGCTATTCACCGAAGCAGATGATAGAACACAAGTACTCACTTGAAGGCGGTCTAGTCATCCGTCATATACGTGAGATAGCACAACCTAAACACATGCCAACCATTGATGTAACTCCATTGAAGGACAAGTCCAATGGCAATCGTTCCGAATAAAGACGGTCAAGGCATCAAGGCTAACGGTGTAGCAGGTGTAATCGACCCTAGCTATGACATGCCTACTGTCGTAGGTGCAACACCGCCTGCAGTCGCATCAGCATACGCCAGTCAACTAGCAATCAACACAGCAACAGGTGAAGTGTTCCGCTCACTAGTTGCAGGTTCAACAACGTGGGCTGAAACCAACATACGCTAATGGCTAGTAGAGTACGCACAGTCAATGTAGCTGAACGTCCTGAGTTGCTGTTGAAGGAGAACAGCCTACAGGATAAGTTTCTACAATCGCGTGCGAAGGTGCAAATCTATGGTGGAGGCTTTGGCAATGGCAAGACGACAGCAGCAGTCATCAAAGCAATACAACTCTCCGACATGTACCCCGGTTCAACTGGACTTATTTCACGATCAACCTATCCCAAGCTCAACGACACTATTAGAAAAGAGTTCCTTAAGTGGTGTCCCCCTAAGTGGATTGTCAGCTTCAGCACAGGACAAAACGGAGATAACATCTGCCACTTGAAGAACGGCACTACTATCTATTTCCGCTACATCGCGCAGCAGGGTACTAAGACAGATAGCAGCAGTAGCAACTTGTTATCAGCTACATTCGATTGGGTGATAGTAGATCAAGTAGAAGACCCTGAGATTACACACAAGGACTTCCTTGACCTGTTCGGACGACTACGTGGTCGTGCTCGCTACGCTGGTGACGACGCTACTATGCCTGTTACTGGCCCTAGATGGATGATGCTCACGTGCAACCCAACAGGTAATTGGGTCTACACGAAGTTAGTACGTCCACTGCAGCAGTATGAGAAGACAGGTGTTATAACAGAAGACCTCATCTGTGTACGCGACATTGACCGCAAGCCTGTTCTAATAGACGGCAAGCCGCAGCTACTTATCGAAGTAGTTGAAGGTAGCACATATGAACTACGCCACGTGCATGAAGCTGAAGGTGGCGACTTCATTCAAACACTCGAAACCATGTACCAAGGACAACAGCGTGATCGCTTCCTGCTCGGAAGATGGGTTGCGTATGAAGGGCTTGTTTACCCACAATACGATAGTTCTCTCCATCTACTGCAAGAAGGCGACATACATGCTCTCTTGGATGGCTACCATGAACAGCACTATCATCCGAACTGGATTGACGCCTACGACTACGGCCAAGCGCAACCTAGCTGCTACACACTCGCGTTTGTAACACCCGAACAGCACATCATCATATGCGATGGCTTCTATCAGAAGGAGATGCCCATTGACATGCAGGTGTCTGCTATACGGCGTATCCGTGCAGATTGGAGCGCTGAACTTGACGATATGCACAAGATCAATGCCGACCCGTCCATCTTCGGTCGTCGTACAGTCAACAAGCGTACAGTGGGTAAGACGATTGCTAAGATGTTTGATGACGATGACATCAAGATGAAGCGTGGCAACAACGACATTCCTAATGGCATTGTCAAGGTTGGTAGCTATCTCAATCTCAATCGCACTCTGTTGCATCCTATACACCGTGTCGCTGGCTCACCTAGGTTGTTTATCAATGCCAAGCTAGACTGGTGGACAGATGAGATAACTAGCTTCTTCTGGCAGCAGAACACAAGCGGCGAGCGCATAGACAAGCCTAACGACCGCAACGATCACGCTATGGACAACACACGCTACCTACTCAGCGACATGCCTGACATTGGTAGATACGTGACACCCGAGAACGAACGCGTACCATCGTGGATGCTGTGGCAAGAGAAAGACCGCAGTGCTATCAATCCTAGAGGGCATAGGTATGGCTGACGCTTACGACAGTACAGACGAACAAGTAAGACAGACGGCTGAACCTGCCAGCGACTTCAACACCTATGAAGGTGTCACAGCCGATCCTAATGCTGTACCTGACGACCAACCTATGTATCGTATGCTAGGTGAGTCGAAGATACCTGTCAGCAAACATCGTGGCCCGTTGTGGCGTTCGCGCTACGATCAGGGTAAGTCTGCAATGAAGAAGAACACTGAAGCGTGGAGTGAAGCATACAGGTACTACCGCCATGACCATACCCGTACTAATGCTCCATCAAGAACTGAGGAAGATATATCAGCCGGGAAACCACTCCAAGGCACGTATGACAGCACTGAGAACATGGTATTTGCGAACGTCAGCGCTCTCGTTCCTATGCTATTCACTAAAAACCCGGAAGCTGAGTTTACCACTGAAGACAAGACAGACGAACCAAAGCAACGCACACTTGAGAAACTTGTAAACGTACTCGCTGCTAAGAAGACAGCGCCAGGGATCAACCTCAAACGCAAGGTGAAGCGTAACATCGTCAGCACTACACTCACCAACGTAGGCTGGTTTGAGTGCGGCTACACCCTACGCGAAGATAGTAGTGAAGCTGCACTAGAAGAAATGCAGCAACTCAGTGTAGAACTACAAGATGCCAAGTCACAGAAGGACATTAAGGAAGTTGAAGGTAAGCTGCTAGCGATGGAAGAAACCATTGACATGCTTACGCCTGCAGGTCCGTGGGTGAAAGTACGCCGTCCAGATCAAGTCATCGTTGATCCTACAGCAACCGACCTCGATCTTAGTGGTCAATGCAATTGGGTGATGATTGAAGACCTCATGTACACCTCTTTACTACGTGCAAAGTACGGACGCAAACGCCCCAATAGTGATGAGTGGGAGAGCGTTTTTAGCCCTACAGACGTTATTAAGGCAGGCGTATCGCCCGATCAAGGTGACAGGGGGCAGACTGATAACTTTCAACTATTCAGTTATTCTACATCGGAATATGCTAAGTATGGTTATAGCGATCAGCGTTCATTCCTCGCAGCACAAATGACAAAGGTGGTCTATGTATGGGATCGTGTCACTCGCCGCGTTGAACTATACAACTGCAATGATTGGTGCTACCCACTATGGGTATGGGATGATCCTTACACACTTGACCAATTCTTTAGCGTTGTACCAATGGAGTTTCATACCGATCCTATCACCATGTACGCCAAAGGTGAAGTTACGTATTATCTCGACCAACAGGATGATCTAAACATCATCAACAATGAGTGGGCAAAGGTGCGTAAGTTCGCTGCAGGTAAGCTAGCTTATGACAAGAACGCACTCAAAGACGGCTCTGTGTTGGAGAGCATGATAAACGGCACACTTGACACTAACGCAATCGGCTTAGACCTGCCTGAAGGTAAGAAACTAGGTGACGTAATAGGTCCACTACTCCCACCTAGCGCTGATGCGATCAAGTTCTTTGACAAGAAGCCTGTACTTGAGAGCATAGATCGCCTATCTGGCGTTAGTAGTGTGCAGCGTGGTGTAGAATACAAGACAAACACCACCAATCGCGCTATCGAGTCGTATGAAAGTCAGACACAGACACGCGCTGACGAGAAGATGGATGCAATTGAGGACAGCGTAGGCAACGTACTGTGGCTAGTAGCGCAGATGTGTCTACAATTCATGGAGAAAGACGAAGTTTCTGTGCTACTCGGTGATGAATTAGCTGCAAATTGGGAAAAGATGGACGCGCAGACAATCCGTAACACATTTACCCCGCGCGTTGTAGGCGGCAGCACACTAAAGCCAACATCTACGTCGAAAAAGCAGCAAGCTTTGCAGATTTCACAGATTATCGGTCAATTCACACGAGCTACACCCATAGCTGCAGTAGTTGCACTCAAAGTTCTAGCAACCGCCTTCGATGGTGTAGTGATAAGTCAGGAAGATTGGGAGCTGATATACAAAGCTATCATCAAAGAGGCTAGCGGACCATCACCTGAAGAACAACAGCAACAACAGCAGCAACAACAGGGTGGCGAAGCGCAAGCGCAGCGACTACACGAGCGCGCAATGGCAGCACAAGGTGGACAACCGCCGCAAGGAGGCCCACCGCAAGGTGCACAGGGTGGAGGTGGTGGTGGACCGCCGCCAGTTGAAGACATAGCGACAATAGTGCAGGAAGTAGCTAGACTTATTGACGGTTTACCACCGCAGATGAAGCAACACCTAGGTATTGAGCTAGCTCGCGGTAAGAGTGTAGCAGATATAGCTGGACAGCTGATACAACAGATGCAGCAAGGTGCTGCAGCATAGGAGGCTACATGCCTAAAGAACCCGAAGACTTGATGGATGCAGTTGGTAACAGCTTTGGCATCCAAGATACACCTGCTACACCTGAAGGTGGCGAGAGTAGTGGTGATGATGGTCAGCAACCACAGCAAGTAGACCAGCAACAGGAGGGAGGCGGTGATGACGCTAACCAACCGGCTGAAGGTCGGCCAGAGACAGGCAGCGACAAGCACACGCCACAGCAAGGAAGTGAAGACAAGCAGCTATTCACTGACAAGCCCAAGAAAGGACCGAAAGGGGAGCTACTTGGTAAGAATGGTGAAGTGGTTGCAGCGACGCGCCGAGAGAAGCAGCTAGCTTACAATCTAAACCGAGCGCAGTACGCAGCTAATCAAGCATCGCGTCAACTTAGACAGATGCAGCAACACTTTCAGCAGTATCAGGGTTTAGACACCGTGATGCGGCAGAATAACATGTCACCGAAGATGGCACGTGAAGCTTTAGAGCTGCGTGCTATGGCAGAGAAAGACCCTATCACTGCAGTACGCGATATAGTCGCACGAGTGCTATCTACTGGCGTAACAATGGAGCAGTTGTTTGGTAATGACGCTGTTCCTGCAATCAATGCACGTGTCATTACTAATGAACTCGACAGACGACTAGGACCGCTAGAGCGGCAGACGCAGCAAGCGCAACAGCAGCGTCAGATTGAAGAAACTGCACAAGTTGAAATGGAACACTTTGTGCAGCAACACCCACATGCTGAAACACATGGTGTGGAAATCAGCAACCTAGTATCGCAGCACGGCTTGACGCCAGAGCGTGCGTACTTTGAGCTTCGTAGTTGGGTAGAACGCAGAGGCTTTGACTTTACATCACCATTGAAGCCGCAGATTGAGCAAGCTATGCAGCGCCAACGGCAGCCTAACAATGGTCGTAGACAATCAACACCCGGCAGTATGCGCGGTGTGCAGCCTAATGGTGGCGTATCTATGCAACGCAACACTAACTCGCGTGGAGACTTCAAGAGCAACGCTCCGTGGAAGGACATTGCTGCAGCTGTCTTCACAGAACTCAACTCAAAGTAGGACATATGAACAATGCCCGTACTTGCAAACGTCCTAGCTACTACTATCGAACGCAGCCGTAAAAAGCTGATAGTAGCGGCTATGCAAAGCAACGCGCTGATGGCATGGTGCTTCGCACGTGACCGCATCGAGAACGAGTCGAGCGGTTACAACATCACTAATCCACTGTTGACAGGCCGCAATCCGACAGTGGGCAGTTACTCGTACTACGACAGTCTACCTGTTCAGCAGACGCAAGAGTTCATCAAGCTAGAATACAGGTGGTCGCGTATCGCTGGTACAGTCATCATCTCCAACCAAGAGGAAGATGAGAACAAAGGTGAGCAAGCTGCAGTTAAGCTGCTTCAGGGCAAGCTTGAGGCTCTTGAACTCAGCATCAAAGAGAAGTTCTCAGGCTACCTCTACGGCTTGGGTGGCGGCAACGATCCTAATGGTCTTGCACTACTCATACCTGATGATCCTACTACTGGTTCTCTTGCCGGTGTGGATCGTGCGGCAGAAGTGCAGTGGCGATCTTCGTCGTATGACTTTGCTGGTACTCTCAACAGCACCAACATTGAAGAAGCTTATGACGACGTTCTGCTCGACCTCAAACAAGGCACAGAGCGTCCCAAAGTTATCATCGCAGGTCGTAACCACTACCGCCTGTATCGTGCTGCTGTTCGTAGCAAGCTTACCATCCCGCTCACGAACACTAGCTCAGGCAAGCGCATGATGGACTTGGGCTTCGACGGTGTATCGCACAACGGCGTGCCGATCATCTACGACGAAAGCTGCCCTGTTGATCGTGCATACTTCCTCAATGACACCTACCTGCGCCTACATATCCTCGGTGACAACAACATGAAGAATGTTGATTTGACAGCACCGTGGACGATTGACGGCTACGGCCAGCGTGTCATCACACAGTGCCAGTTCTGCACGTGGAAGCAGTATCGCACACACGCAGTGGTCAACGACTAACCGCTATACATTGTATAGCACAAGGAGAGAGCAATGGCTGAAACGCCGCAAGTAGTGAGCTTCCAAGAGAAGCGCGCAGCATATACGATGGATGAGCATAAGAAGCCTGTCCCTGCGTATACAATCGAGCCGATGACACGCAAGACGTTTGTTAATCGAACGGTGAAAGATGAAATCGGCTTTCGTGTTGTGCCTACTGAAGTTGTACTTGAAGGTTACATGGTGCGTACTCTACGTGGTGATAGCGCATTTCTATCGCACGAAGACGTAGTGCGCCTGAAGCTTGACAAGAACCTTGTGCCTATGCTGATCGAAGGCGGTGATGATACACCAGTAGGTATGCAGCAAGTCAATGCTGCATTATCAGATAAACAGAAAACTGCACTCGACGTTCTCACGAAGCTGATCGAGAGTGATCCTAAAGCTGTCGAAAAGCTGCTCGCTGCGAACGCTGTGCAAGAGCCAGTAGAGGAATAATACAATGGCGGTACAAGTCGCAATTCCCGGTATGCGCCGCATCAACAACCGCGTGGATCAATGCTGCTACGCGGCTGATGTAGGCATTGATGGCCTAGTTACTGTTGACATTCCTGCGCCTGTTGCAGCGAGTGCCAACGTGCTTGGCAATGGTATCGTTCTCGCTGCCGCAGGTAATGTCGTGCCTACAGCGGTGCAGAGTGAAGCAATCATGGGTCGTTATGGCCGTAACATTAGTGTCACTGCTGGTGCTGGTGGTGCTGGCACGATAGTAGGTTACGACTATCTCGGTCAAGCTATCAGAGAAAGCGTGACACTTATTGCTGGTGCTGTTCTCAGCAAGAAGATGTTCAAAGACGTAGCGTATGTTATTGTACCTGCAGGGGGTACATTTAGCATCGGTGTTGGCTCTGTACTCGGTCTGCCGTACAAAGCACTCGGTACGCAGCTGATTAACGAGTTGACAAGTCAAGTCACTCCTACCGCCGGTGCGCTAGTCCCCGGTGTAGATGCTCAGACACTAGTAAGTGGCGATCCACGTGGTACGTACACACCAAATCAAATCCCCGATGGTGTGAAGTCATACCGCTTCTCGATGGCTGCTGATCGCAACAACCTGCACGGCAACGCGCACGTTATTGCATAGTTCTGAGGGCGGCATAAGTGACCTGTGTGGACATTCCTCCCCGCACAGGTCGCTTGTGTATCTGTAGGAGCGCACAGTTATGATTACATTCGGTGACGCTGTTACCAAGGTGCTACAGCGATTAGCACTGGTTGAAGGACTAGATGCTCAGATATATGCAGAGCCGCGTATACAGCTAGCACTGCAGCACAAATTCGATATGATCTTCAGAGAGTATTGGCTACCTGACTACACCACGTATCAGGAGCAATTCGACTTAGACGGTGTAACTGGTCAGATCACAGGAGACTTGACAGACAAGCTCATGGATTGGCGTGATCTACACTCAGTGTTTTGGGAGAACTCACACAAGCCATTACCGATAGCGCCTATGAGCGCGCGAGATGTAGACATTCAGTATCCTAGCATACGACCGCAAGGGACCAATAAGGTGAAGTGGTTTAGAATACTGCCAGCTGCCACAACTGGTAAGGTCTGGATAACATACCGCACGAAGCCGAAAGACTTTGAACAAGATGAGGATATTATATACCTAGACACACAGCTGTTGATGCTAGGCACATGTTGGGATATACTAGAAGATGATGGCACAAACCCCGGCGCTGCTGACAAGTTTCGCATCTTATTCCAAGATGCACTTACACAATTCAATCGGCAGACTTTCAATATACCCCTTGATCTTGTCATGCCACAGCGATCTACCGTCAACAGGTGGACCTAATGGTACAGATGCTAACACGGCTGAAACCGTTAGGCAGACCGAAACAACCACGCCCGACGAGCAAGCTGAACAACACCACAATCAGAGACTTTGGTGGTGGCCTAAACGTCGTAGACAGCGAACAGAACCTAACTAGCAAGTTCTCACCTGTCTTCGACAACATGGTGACTTACACTGACAAGCGTGTAGGTCCGCGCTTTGGCTACGAGATGTTCTTGAAGCTGAAGCAGGGTGTTGAGACTAGTGGTACACTAGTAGGCGGCGGCATATCAGTTACACTAGATAGCCGTGTTGTATCTATCATATGGCCCAACCACGGCTTTGTTTCTGGCGATCATGTCACACTCAGCGGCTTCGTAGGTAGCTTCTACGGCATCACTGATGTAATGATGAACCGCACACATGGTATACGCGGCATACGCGATGCTAACACATTTGACATTGTAGTGTCAGGGCAAGCTACAGCTACACAGATCAGCTCACCGCTGACTTGGCAATGGATGCATGATACGCACGCACTAGGTGGTGTGCCTGTAGAGTGCAAGTACTTTAGTAACGTAGTAGTGCTGTGGACTAGCGCTGGTGAGATACTAACAATCAGCCGCACGAAGGTTGTACAGCGTATATGGAGTAACAAGATAGCTGCAGGACTCCCCGGTGGGCCTATTGGCTGGTCATATACAGACTTTGTAGCTAGCGACATATTCGGCAAGGAGCTGATATGCAGCAACGGACATGACAAGCCACTGACTATAGACTTCTCGCGTACAGATTTATCACAGTGGGTGTTGTATCTAGTAGACCCTGGCAATTCATTCAGCAATGACAAAGTGCCAGCGTTTGATGCATGTAAGTCAGCATTTCGTTATTTCACCATACACGATACAGACCCATCGCAATATCCACAGCATGTCACAGAGATACGCATTGCGGCTAAAGACACATCTATGGTCTACAGTGATAGTCCTGCTCCGACTGATGCTGTTGACATTGATATGTCTAAGATTGCTGCTAGCCCTGAGCAAGCTGTACGTGGGTTTGCTACTATTAAGGACGCACTACTAGTCATCTCACCTAGCAGCACAACGATGATGAAGCTAGGCAACTACAACACCGATGGCAAGCACGATCCAATACCTATCGACACCATGAATGGTTTTGGCTCCAACGCACCTCGTTCGATAGTGGAGATAGGCAGCGATGTGTTTATGATGGACTTCAATGGTGTGCCATCTGCTAAGTTATCAACTATCAGCAACGCCGTCATTCCAGAACGTGTGAGTAACTACATTGAGACTATGTTGAGTAGACACATAGGTAGGGTGAAGAAGGAGACTATGAGGCTGAATGCGTTCGGCTTCTATGATGCCAAGAACAAGACTGTGCACTTCTACTTGCCTAAGTTTGACAAGGACGATGTTAGGCAACTAACAACTGATCCACTCTACTTCGACACAGATATGGCTGAGCATGAATACACCAAGCGCTCACTCATTCTACGTCACGATGCTCACATGGTCGAGCAAGGTGATATTGTCAGGATAGCGGGTGCAACGGCATTTAGTTCAATTAGTGCAGCTAGCATCAACGGTGATCGCAAGGTGCTAGGTGTGTTGAATGAGAACTACATCTTGATAGAGATAGGCGCTGATCTACCACTCACTACAAGTACAGATACAAGCGGTGGCGGCGTTAACATCACTATCCAGCCACTCACTGATTGCAGCGTTGGTTACATCTTCCACTACGTGCCACAGCTACGTCTAACTGCGTGGTCACGCTTCAAGAACACGAGCAATCTCATATTCAACTGCGGCTGCGGCACGTTAGAAGGTCGTGCATTCTTATTCACAGCTGACGGCTTTATGATGCGCTACGGCTCACCTGAAGACCCTGTGTACGCTGATTGGAAGGGTATGTATGACTTCGTATCATGGACAAGTGGACACACATATCACACAGGCGAACGCATATTCGATCCAATTGACGGTCTAGTATACAGGTGTATAGCAGACGTTACAACTACAGCAGCGGACTTCCCTACAGCTAGACTAGCCGCGCCTGATAGTTGGGAAGAATACAGAGGTGAGCCTATCGAGTTCACGTGGGAGCTACCTTGGTCAGACTTCGGCCAACGTCAGCACACTAAAGCGCTGCGCTTCTGTCACATGGATGCAAGTGGATTAGCACAGTTCAAGCTAGAGCTGTTCGCTGATAACATATACAGAGATGCAGCTACAGGACAACTGATGCCCGCGCGCACGCTCACCTTCGTACCTAATGAAGCTGGTGCATTCGGTGCAGGACAGCAAGTATACGGCGCGGGTAGACGTACTAGAGAGCAAAAGCTATGGCAGGTGCCTGTTAAGTGTAAGCTACTTAAGACACGTGTGAGTGGTGCAAGCACGCAGTCATTGTCTGTCACAGCAATAAGTCTCCTATATCAGAAGGGAAGTACAGTAAGAGGCTAGTAGACAACTCGATGCAAGCTATTGACAAAGTGACGGAAATGTGCTATGTCTTACTTATACACAAACAAGATGATATTGGCTTCATCGCCGCTCGTCAGAGGGGTGATGTGATATGGTCGCTAATATACGTGGCTATACTCCTAACTACAATTTCAAACTCATAAACTTCGACACACCGCGTTGGCATACTCTAGAGTATTCCAACTGGAACCTGCTTGATGCTATGCTAGCGTCAGCGGGCGTAGTAAAGGTGCGCGGTGAGTGGTTGAATGGTACTACGTATATAGAGGGTGAGCGCGTATATGACATTGAAGACGGCGGCTTGTATAGATGCCTAGTAGATCATACGAGCGCGGCAACTGGCACGTTCGCTGAAGATCGCGCAGCTAATCCTACCTATTGGGCAGCACAGGAAGCTGGTGTTCCTGTGTATAGAGGTCCGTGGGTAGGTGGTACACTATATACATTAGGCGACATTGTAGTTGTTAATAACTACTCATACTATCTATGTACAGTCGATCATGTATCTGCAACGAATTTCACTACAGATGCAGCTAATTGGCAATTAGTCTTCGATGCTACGCAAGTCGTAGATGATGCTACTGCTGCTGCCGCTGAAGCTGATGCATCTGCCACTGCTGCAGCTAATAGCGCGGCGGCGGCTAGTACTAGTGCTGATAGCGCTAGTACTAGTAAGAATGCCGCTGCAGCTAGTGCAGTTCTATCAACTAATGCATCAAGCAACGCAGCCGCTAGTGCGGGTGATGCAGCTGCTAGTGCTATTGAAGCTGCTAATGCTGCTACGGGTTTAGT
>Ga0066869_10000021_pt1 | contig 17991 bp, 21 predicted proteins | sample SoimicmetaGmgHMC_FD_62218 | JGI IMG/M metagenome (GOLD analysis project Ga0066869, IMG submission 62218) | Soil and rhizosphere microbial communities from Laval, Canada - mgHMC | ecosystem: Environmental > Terrestrial > Soil > Agricultural land | place: Laval, Canada | collected 2014-09-23 | reverse complement strand
CAGAGAGAAAAAGCAACTCGCCGACGCGGCGCGCATGCGGATAGTGACCGACGGCTTTCGGCGCGGTGTCGGTGTGGATGACGTCGTTCATCGCGGCTCCGTCTGTCCGGCCACGCGCTTCAACGCAGCGGCATAGGCCTCGGGAAGGTGATCGCGCGCTTCGATGTCCATGCCGAGCTGCCGTACGCGTCCGTCAAGCAGGCTGTACACCCAGCCATGCACGGACAGCGATTGCCCGCGCGACCACGCATCCTCGACGATCGTGGTCTGGCAGACGTTGACTACCTGCTCGATCACATTCAGTTCGCACAGGCGCGCGTGGCGCAGCGATTCGAGTTCGACATCCCCGAGCAGCGATGAATGTTTCTGCGCGACGTCGCCGACATGCCGCAACCAGTTGTCGGCCAGGCCAACACGGGCGCCGGTGAGGCTGGCATGCACGCCGCTGCAACCGTAGTGGCCGACCACGAGGATGTGTTCGACTTTGAGCAGGTCGACGGCGAACTGAATCGTGCTCAGGCAGTTGAGGTCGGTATGGACAACAACATTGGCGATGTTGCGATGGACGAAGACTTCGCCCGGTGCCAGGCCCATGATCTGGTTGGCCGGCACGCGCGAATCCGAACAGCCGATCCACAGGTATTTCGGCGCCTGCTGCGTCGACAGGCGCTTGAAGAAGCCCGGGTCTTCCTGGCGAACGCGTTCGGCCCAGGCCTTGTTGCGGTCCAGCAGTTCGCGCAATTGGCTCATCGCTTATCCCAGATTGAGGCAGACGTTTTTTGTTTCGGTGAAAAAGCGCAGCGCTTCCTGGCCGCCTTCGCGACCGAGTCCGGATTGCTTCATGCCACCGAACGGTGTGCGCAGGTCGCGCTCGAGCCAGGTATTGATCCAGACGATGCCGGCGTCGATGCGGCCAGCGAGACGATGCGCGCGGCGCAGATCGCTGGTCCACAGGCTGGCGGCCAATCCGTAAGGCGTGGCATTGGCGAGCGCCAGAGCTTCGTCTTCATCGTCGAAGGCCTGCAACGTCAGCACCGGCCCGAAGATTTCTTCGCTGTTGGTGCGCGTGTACGGGCCCAGACCTTCGATGATCGTCGGTGCGATGAACCAGCCGCCCTCGCAGCGTCCCGGCGGCTGCACGGCATTGCCGCCGCAGAGCAGCTTGCCGCCTTCGGCGCGGGCGAGGTCGATATGGCCCATGACTTTTTCGTGGTGCGCTTTCGATACCAGCGCACCCTGCTGGTTGCCGGCATCGAGCGGATCGCCGACATGCAGCTTTTTTGCACGGGCCACCAGTTCGTCGCGGACTTCGGCATAGGCGCTGCGCTCGATCAGCAGCCGCGAACCGCACAGGCATATCTGTCCGGAATTCTGGAACGCCGAGCGCAGCAGGGTTTCGAACAACTGCGTGCGCGGCGCGTCGGCGAACACGATCGTCGCGTTCTTGCCACCGAGTTCCAGCGAAACTTTCTTCAGGTTGCCGGCGCAACTGGTCGCGATGCGCGTGCCAACCGCGGTGCTGCCGGTAAAACTTATCGCTTTGATGCCGGGATGATCGACGATGGCCTGGCCGACTTTCGGGCCCAGGCCTTGCACGATGTTGAGTACGCCCGATGGAAAACCAATTTCGCGGGCGAGTTCGCCGAGCATCCACGCGGTCACCGGCGTGACTTCGCTGGGCTTGCCGATCACGCAGTTGCCGGCAGCGAGCGCGGGCGCGATCTTCCAGGTGAACAGGTAAAGCGGCAGGTTCCAGGGGCTGATGCAGCCGACGACGCCGAGGGGTTGCCGCAGCGTGTAATTCAGTCCGGCCTGGCCGTGGTGGGATTCGCTGGCGAACTGCGTAGCGGCGGCCGCGAAGAAACGCAGGTTGGCGACAGCGCGCGGAATCTCGACATCGCGCGCCAGCGCCAACGGCTTGCCGGCATCGCGCGATTCGGCGGCGGCGAAATCATCAATGCGCGTTTCCAGGGCGTCGGCGAGGCGATCGAGCCAGCGTGCGCGTTCGCTCGGCGGTAATGTCGACCAGGCGGGAAATGCTGCCTGCGCTGCTTCGAAAGCCGCGGCGACATCCTCGCCATCGGCATCCGGGCACAGGGCGTAACGCGTGCCGGTGGCGGGTTCGTGGACATCGAGCCAGGCTTCCGACAAGGCCGGGCGGGCTTGGCCGCCGATGAGCTGGGACAGGCGCAGGGTCATGCGCGCAGCTTAACCGTCCGGGTACCCCTACGGACAGGTACGCGGCGCGTGCACAGCGGTGCTAGATGTATTCGAGGCCAACTTCATCGTCGCGGTGCCAGAGGATGCGCGCCTCCATGCACATCGTCGGCCCGGTGCCGCTTAGCAGGTGCAGGAGCACCGCGTCGCCGCTGTTGAACGACCAGCCGCGCGGCCGTTTCAGGCAGGCGCCGCCTTTGGACAGATCGACGAGATCGACGAGAAAGCCGGTGTTTCCGCGCGCGACCAGCACCTGGCCGGGTTCGACCATGCGCGGGCTGCGGCGGCGTTCGAAGAACGGCATGGGCCGATGTTACAAGCATTGCCGCTGGCGGGTGCAGCGGCGGCGACAAGGCCTCAGCCCAGTGTCGGCGGTACCGATTGTGGTTCGAGATACTCGAAGCCCAGCGTGCGTTGCTCGATGCGGGCGACACGCGCATCCACGCCCAGCGCCGGACCCGGTTGATCGAAGAAGTACAGGCGCACGACCTGGCCGACTTCCAGCGTGCAGCGCTCGGGCCGGAAAATGCCGCAGCCGCCTTCCGACAGATCCTGCAATTCGACCAGCCAGGCGCTGTCCTCGCGCGCGACCAGCATCTGCGCGGCATAGGGAACGCGCGGCGAATAGCGCTGGTTTTCGACATCCCAATCGGTACTGCTCACAGCGATCGCGTCCGGCCGCCATCGACGGGCAGGTTGATGCCGTTGATGTAGCCCGCCTGCGCTGAGCACAGGAAGGCGACGGCGGCGGCGATTTCTTCGGCCTCGGCAAAACGTCCGGCGGGCACGGTGGCGAGCATCGCGGCGGCTATGTCCTGCTCGCTCTTGCCGGTGGCCGCAGCGCGCTCGCCCAAGATCTGTTCGAGACGCTGCGTGCGCGTGTATCCGGGCAGAACATTGTTGACGGTGATGCCGAAACCGCCGAGTTCGGAGGCCAGGGTTTTCGCCCAGCTCGCGACCGCGCCGCGAATCGTGTTGGAAACGCCGAGGTTGGCGATCGGCTCTTTCACCGAGGTGGAGATGATGTTGACGACGCGGCCCCAGTTCGCGGCGCGCATGCCCGCAAGCACGGCCTGCACGAGAATCTGGTTGGCGATCAGGTGCTGCTGGAACACCGCGAGATACGCCGCGGGATCGGCGGCGTGCGCGGCGCCCCCGGCAGGACCGGCGGTGTTGTTGATCAGGATGTGCACGGGTTTGCCGGCGGCAAGCGCGACGATCTTTTCGTGCAGCGCCGGGGCATCGGCGACGTCGGCCGCGAGCATGCCGTGATCCTGTCCGGCGGAACGGGGCAGGGTGGTCAGCACAGCTTCGAGACGTTCGACGCGACGCGCGAGTAGCGTGACGTTGGCGCCCATTTCTGCGAGCGCGAGCGCGCTGGCGCGACCGATGCCTTCGGAGGCGCCGCAGACCAGGGCGTGCTTGCCGGCGAGACTCAATTGCATGGCGATTCCGTCATTGCTGGTCTCCGTTGCCACTGTGCAGGCGATCGAGCATCAGGCCCGCGATCGCGCGTTCGTTTTCCCCGCCCAGGGCCAGCGCTGCCGCAGCAGCACGGACGTTGCCCGGCGGGTGATTCTGGCTGAGCTTGAACTTGAGCTCAATCTGCGTGGGCCGCAGCCGGAAACCGACGATGCCGCGCAACTGGTTGCGGTGGTCGTCGCGGGTGACATCGAACTGCCAGTCGCTGCCGATACGCGTTTCGTTGATGTCGCTGAGGTCGGTGACGATCTGCGCCAGGCCAGCATCGTCGTCGATGATCTCGAGCGGGCCGCGCAGATGCGCGACGGCGTAATTCCAGGTCGGTACGCGGGCGGCGCTTTCCTTGTCCGGATACCACCCCGGCGAAAGATAAGTGTGCGGGCCGTGGAAAATCACCCGCGCTTCGCCGCCATGCCGCCACTGCGGATTGGCGCGCGACCAGTGTCCGCGCAGAAGGATGCCGTCGGCGTCGCGACGGTAGAGCACCGGCACATGCGAGATGAAAGGTTCGCCGTCAGCGATTGTGATCAGCGTGGCGAACGGATGCGCCAGCGCCAGTTGGTCGAGCGCGGCCAAGTCGGTTTCGGCGAAATGGCGCGGCGTGTACATCAGTCAGTGGCGCGGGCCGAGCGTCTTGATCATTTGCGGCAACAACTCTTCATCGTCGTCGCCTTGCGGTGGCTGCAGGTCTTCGAGCAACTGGCCGATAAGTTCGGCATCGTCGTCGTCCATGCCTTCGAGCGCGCGGAAGTCGGCGTCCATCAGCGCGGCACGGGCCATGTCTTCGCTTTCGTAGGTGAGGGTCGAACCATGGCTGTCGAACACCTGCGCGACGCCGCTATGCAGCACGCGCAGCCGCGCCCAGATCAGCAGCGGCTCGGGCGTGGCCAACCACCATTCCTCGTGATCGAAAGTCTGGACTTCGTAGCCCAGGTCGTAGATCGATTCGTCAGCCATTTGCCAGTCCTGCCTTTGCCGCGACGCAGACGGCTGTGCCGACGACGCCAATGAGAGTGAGCCAGCCCATGATGCCGGCGATGTTTCCGAACTGCCGCAGCGCGCTGTCCTGGACCTGTGCCTGGCCGAAACGCATCAGCCACCAGCTGTAGAGCAGACCGCCATCTTCAGTGCCGGGAACGAATGCGAGTCCGCGATCAAGCTGCTGTCGATGCGAGAGCACGCGCATGCCGAAATGCGCAGGGCCCGCGGAACCGGCGAGACCGAGGAACAAAAACAGCAGCGCCTGCCACATCGATCAGAACGTCGCCAGGCCCGGCGCGCGCGGGTAGGGGATCGCGTCGCGGATGTTGGACAGCCCGCAGACGTAAACCACCAGGCGTTCGAAGCCGAGGCCGAAACCCGCGTGCGGCACGGTGCCGTAACGACGAAAATCGCGATACCAGGTGTAGTGCTCCGGATCGAGGCCGAACTGCGCGATGCGCGCGTCGAGCACGTCCAGGCGCTCCTCGCGCTGCGAGCCGCCGATGATTTCGCCGATGCCGGGCGCAAGCACGTCCATCGCCGCGACGGTTTTTCCGTCGTCGTTGAGGCGCATGTAGAACGACTTGATCTGCTCGGGGTAATTCATCACCACGACCGGGCGGCCGACGTGCACCTCGGTCAGCCAGCGCTCGTGTTCGGTCTGCAGGTCCAGGCCCCATTCAACCGGGAAGTCGAATTTCTGCCCGGATTTCTGCAGCAGCGACACCGCGTCGGTGTAATCGATGCGCTCGAACGGCGCAGCGATGAACGCCTCGAGTTTCGTGATCGCGGCCTTGTCGACGCGCTCGGCGAGGAAGGCGAGGTCGTCCATGCGTTCGTTGAGCACGGCCTGGAAAACATATTTCAGGAATTTCTCGGCGAGGTTGGCGTCGTCGTTGAGGTCGGCGAAGGCGATCTCCGGCTCGATCATCCAGAACTCGGCCAGATGCCGCGTGGTGTTGGAATTCTCGGCACGGAAGGTCGGGCCGAAGGTGTAGACCTTCGACAGCGCCAGGCAGAAGGCCTCGACATTGAGCTGGCCCGACACGGTGAGGAAAGCTTCCTTGCCGAAGAAATCCTTGGAGAAATCGACCTGGCCCTTCGCGTCGCGCGGCAGGTTCATCATGTCCAGGGTCGAGATGCGGAACATCTGGCCGGCGCCTTCGGCATCCGAGGTCGAGATGATCGGCGTGTTGACCCAATAGAAACCGTCTTCGTGGAAGAAACGGTGGATCGCCTGCGCCAGGCAGTGACGGATGCGCGTCACCGCGCCGAACAGGTTGGTACGCGGGCGCAGATGGGCGAATTCGCGCAGGTATTCCAGCGTGTGCTGCTTGGGCTGCATGGGGTAGGTGAGCGGATCCTCGACCCAGCCGACCACCTCGACGGACGTGGCCTGGATCTCGAATTTCTGCCCCTTGCCCTGCGAGGCGGCCAGTGTGCCGGTGGCGATCACCGAGCAGCCCGCCGACAGCTTTTTCACTTCGCTGTCGAAATTGCCCAGCGATTCGGTGGCCACTACCTGGATCGGGTCGAAGCACGAACCGTCGCTGACGTTCACAAAGGCCAGGCCGGCGGAATCACGCCGGGTGCGCACCCAGCCGCGAACCGTGACTTCACTTCCCGCGGCAATCTTGCCCGCGAGCGCCTGCTGAACGCTGACCACTGCCATGCCTTGAATCTCCGGCCCCTGGGGCCAACCTGCTGAAGGAAGCGGCAAGGATAACCGCTGCCGGGTCTTTCCCGCAGCGTCCACATCGGCAGGCGCCTATACTGTCGCCCTCTTCGAGACGATCAACACCATGGCCGTTACCCTCACTCCTCCTGCCGTCGAACGCGTCCGCCAATATCTCAGCGAGACGCCGGGTGGCATCGGTCTGCGCTTCGGGGTGAAAAAAAGCGGCTGCTCGGGCTGGGCCTATCTGATCGATATCGCCACCAGCACCCGCGAAGACGAAGTGGTGTTCGAGCAGGACGGCGTCAGTGTCCGGGTCGACCAGGCCAGCTTGGCCCAGGTCGATGGCACCGAGATCGATTTCGTCTCGCAGGGCCTGAACCAGCAGTTCGTGTTCCGCAACCCGCGCGTGGCTGCCGAATGCGGCTGCGGCGAGAGCTTCACGACGGACGAGCAGGCGGCCTGAAGGTTTTTTGTAGGAGGGGACCCTGGTCCCGACCCCGCTTTGTAGGAGGGACCTTGGTCCCGACCCTGCTTGCCAAAGCCCCTTGTTCTCAGGATCGCCCGACCTGCGCTGATCGGATGCGTCTGTCGCGACCAAGGTCGCTCCTACAGGCCCGAAATTCCTTGAAATCCGGCAACTTGCCCCGGGATTGCAACCTCGGGCATAATGCGCGGCTCCCAAAAGGCCTCGGCCCTTTGGGACCCCTTGCTCCACGGCCCCTGCGCCGGGAGCTGCCAGGCCATCCGGCCGCATCCACAAGGAAACAAACCATGCGTCACTATGAAGTCGTGTTCATGGTCCATCCGGACCAGAGCGAGCAAGTCCCCGCGATGATCGAGCGTTACAAGACGCTGATCGAGGGCGACGGCGGCAAGATCCACCGTCTGGAAGATTGGGGCCGTCGTCAGCTGGCTTACCCGATCGAGAATCTGGTCAAGGCCCACTACGTTCTGATGAACATCGAGTGCGGCGCCAAGGTCCTGGCTGAGCTGGGCGACAGCTTCCGCTTCAACGATGCGGTTCTGCGCCACATCGTGCTGTCGGAAGAAGAAGCCGTCACCGAAGCGAGCTTCATCCTCAAGTCCAAGGACGAGAAGGGTGATCGCCGCCGCCGCGATGACGATTCGATCGAAGGCGGCCTCGACGCCGTCGACAACGCCTGAGCCCGAGGAGACCACCCATGTCCAAGTTCTTCCGCCGCCGCAAGTTCTGCAAATTCACCGCCGAAGGCGTGACCAAGATCGACTACAAAGATCTGAACACGCTTCGCCAGTACCTGACCGAGAACGGCAAGATCGTCCCGAGCCGCATCACCGGCACGAAAGCCAAGTTCCAGCGTCAGCTTCAGACCGCGATCAAGCGCGCGCGCTTCCTCGCCCTGATTCCGTACACCGACAACCACAACGTCTAAGAACTTCGCCCGCTCGCCGGGGCGTTGTTGGAAGGCAGGCCGAAAATCCTCATTGGCTTCAGCCAACTACGGTTTTCGACCCACCTTCCGCCTAGCCCCGCCTTCGCGGGCTGTGTTCTTCACTGAGTGAAATCCATTCACCGTCCTTACGGACAGCCACAGTTGCGGCGCGCTCGCGCCGCTAACGTAAACGGAGTTGCACCATGAAATTGATCCTCCTGCAGAAAGTCACCAACCTCGGCAACCTCGGCACCCTCGTCGACGTGAAGCCGGGCTACGGCCGCAACTTCCTCGTGCCCTACGGCAAGGCCGTGCCGGCGACGAAGTCGAACATCGAAGCCTTCGAAGCCCGTCGCGCCGAGTACGAAGCCAAGGCCAACGACATCCTCGCTGCTGCCGAAGCCCGCAAGGCCAAGCTCGAAGGTGCGGAAGTGACGATCGCTGCCAATGCGTCCACCGAAGGCAAGCTGTTCGGCTCGGTCGGCACCCGCGACATCGCGGAAGCCTTCACCGCCGCCGGTCACAAGCTCGAGAAATCGGAAGTGGTGATGGGCGAAGGCCCGATCCGCCGCACCGGCGAGTTCGAAGTGGTTGTGCACCTGCACGCCGATGTCGAGACCAAGATCAAGGTCGTTGTCGTCGCCGAAGCCGCGTAAGCGTTTCGCAAGTTCTGCCAGACGGCCGCCTTTGGGCGGCCGTCTTTTTTCCGGCAGTCTCGGTTTTTGAGATATACCCGGGTTATCCACAGTCTTGTCTGCAACGCCCCGGCCTCGGGTTGGCCTACAGTGACCGCTTGGCAGTCGCTCCGGAAAAAAAGATAACAACATGCCCGTACGCACCGATTCCTTCCGCAACGATCGCCCGGATCGCTCCGAAAACAAGATAGACGCGCTGCGCATTCCGCCGCAGTCGGTCGAGGCCGAGCAGGCGGTCATCGGTGGCCTGATGCTGGCGCCGGAATCGCTGGATCGCGTCGGCGACTTCCTCACCGAGCACGATTTCTATCGTCGCGATCACCGGCTGATCTACCGCGCGATCCGCGAGCTGTCGGAAAAGAACAAGCCCTTCGATGCGGTCACGCTGGGCGAGTGGTTTGAATCCAACAACCTCTCCGAACAGATCGGCGGCACCGGCTACCTGATCGACCTCGCCAGCTCCACGCCGTCGGCCGCCAATATCCGCGCCTATGCCGAGATCGTGCGCGAGAAGGCGATTCTGCGGCAGCTGATCGACGTCGGCACCGAGATCGTCAACGACGGTTTTCAGCCCGAAGGCCGCGAAAGCCAGGAAGTGCTTTCCGCCGCTGAAATGAAAGTGTTCAAGATCGCCGAACAAGGCCGGCGTGGCCGTGCCGATTTCGTGCCGCTGCGCGAAGCGATGAAGGACGCCTTCCAGATTCTGCAGGAGCGCTACGAAAACCAGGGTTCGGTCACCGGCCTGCCGACCGGATTCCACGATCTCGATGAAATGACCGCCGGCCTGCAGCCGTCCGACCTGATCATCCTGGCCGCGCGCCCGGCGATGGGCAAGACCACGCTGGCGTTGAACATCGCCGAATTCGCCGCGCTCAAGACCAAGAAGGCGGTGGTGATCTACTCGATGGAAATGTCGGCCTCGCAGCTGGCGTTCCGCCTCATTTCCTCGATCGGTCGCATCAATGCCACACGCCTGCGCACAGGCCAGCTGGAAGACGAGGACTGGTCGCGCGTGAACATGGCGATCAAGATGCTTTCGGAAGTGAAGGTGTTCATCGACGACACGCCGGCGCTGTCGCCGGACGTGCTGCGCTCGAAGGCGCGGCGCATCAAGCGCGAACACGATCTGGGCCTGATCGTGATCGACTACCTGCAGTTGATGCAGGTGCCGGGTTCGGCGGAAAACCGCACCAATGAGATCTCGGAAATCTCGCGTTCGCTCAAAGCGCTGGCGATGGAATTGAAAGTGCCGGTGGTCGCGCTTTCCCAGCTCAATCGCGGCCTGGAGTCGCGTACCGACAAGCGCCCGGTGATGAGCGATCTGCGCGAATCTGGCGCCATCGAACAGGACGCCGACATCATCATGTTCATCTACCGCGACGAGTACTACCACAAGGACTCGAACGACAAAGGTCTCGCGGAAATCATCATCGCCAAGCAGCGTAACGGCCCCACGGGCATGGCGAAGCTGAAGTTCTTCGGCGAATACACCCGTTTCGACAATCTGGCGCGTGATAGCGTCGGCTCCTTCGAATAGAATCGCCGTCACGACCGAACGCGTTGGCGGGTGGCATCGATGGTGGATCCTGTGGTGGACCTGCAGCGCACGCTGGCCGAGTTGCGTCGGTTGGCCGAAGACCTGGCGCAGAATGCGCCCGGGCCGGTGCTCGTCCTGCCGGCCATCGATCCGGCGCGCCGACGCTACCGGTTGCACGAACTCGAATATGCCGACGGCGAAGAGTTCGTCGAATCCATCCATCGCGCCATCGTCAAGCGCGCGCCGTCACCGGCTGAATTGCTGTCCTGCCTGGATCGCTATTATCGCGGCGCCAACAAAGTCGAATTGATCGGTGAGTTGCGTGGTTCCGCGGAAGCCCGCGCGATCGCCGTGACGATCACTGGCCTGGGCATGCGTTATCGCCTGTGGCGCCTCGCGCGTCTGCGTCTGCTCGGCGGTCTGTTCCGGCGCGTCGCCTGCCTGTTCGAAATCCATCGCTTCTTCGAGGAACAAAAGCGCTTCGCGCAATCGCAAGCGCTGCGCTTGGGCGAACGCGACCTGCGCCTGCAGATCGGCATCGACGAATTGCGCCGCAAATGCGCCGATCTCGCCGCGCAGATCGCCGCGCTCGAAGCCCGTGGCCGGACCGGATCAAACGCGGAATGAAGATTGCATTGCTGACGCCAACCTTTGTCGCGAACGACGCCGTCGGCACCGACATGCTGAAGATGGCCGAGGCGCTTGCCCGCCCCGGCACGGAAGTGCGCCTGTTTGCGGATCGGGTTGTTGCGGCCCGCAACGACGTCCATCGCAGTGACGAGGTCGTCGCTTGGCTCACCGATGCCGATGATGTGTTGATCTACCACCATTCGGTCGCCTGGCCGCCAGTGATCGCAATCCTGGACGCATTGAAATGCCGGCGCTTGTTGCGCTATCACAACGTCACGCCACACGAATTTTTTTACGGCATCAGTCACGACTACATGATTTCCTGCGCAAAAGGCCGCGAGGAAACCAGCGAACTCGCGCAGATGCCGTTCTCGGGTTGGCTTGCCGATTCGCAGTTCAACAAGGATGAACTGGTCGCCCTGGGCGTGCCCGCAGCGCAGGTGCAGGTGCTGGCGCCGCTCAACCGCACCGACGATTTTCTGCGACATGCGCCCGACGCGGAATTCCTGCGCAGGTTCCGCGATGGTCGCAGCAACCTGCTCATGGTCGGACGCATCGCGCCGAACAAAGGGCATGCCGAACTGATCGACGCTTTCGCCTGCCACGTGCGCAACCACGATCGCGAGGCGCGGCTGTTGATCGTCGGCAAGCAGGACTACCGGCTCGCGACGTATCGCAGCCAGCTGCTCGCGCGCATCGAATTTCATGGCGTCGGCAACAGCGTGATCTGGCTCGACAACATCAGCGATGCGCAATTGCGCGCTTGTTACCAGCTTGCCGACGCGATGCTGTATCTGTCAGCGCACGAAGGCTTCGGCGTGCCGCTGGTGGAAGCGATGGCGCTGTCGTTGCCCGTCGTCGCTTATGCCGCTGCCGCCACGCCGGAAACCCTGGGCGATGCCGGCCTGCTCTGGGACAGCACCGATCCGCGCCTGTATGCGCTTTCGCTGCAGCGCCTGAAGCAGGACGCTGACTTGCGCGCGCAGCTGGTCGAGGCCGGCCTGCGCCGTTATCGTGAGCACTTCCATCCCGACGTCCTGGCCGCGCGCCTGCGCGATATCGTCGGCATCCACTGAAGCGAATCCAACGCCATGTCCCGAGCCACCACCGCCACCATCCACGTCGATGCGCTCCGCCACAACCTGGCGCGTGTGCGCCAGCTCGCGCCGGAAAGCCGGGTGATGGCCGTGGTCAAGGCCGACGGCTACGGCCACGGTCTCGAACGCGTCGCGCGTGCGCTCGAAGGCGCCGATGCCTTCGGCGTCGCTGCCTTGTCCGATGCCGAGCGCCTGCGCGCGGCCGGTCTGTCGCAGCGCATCGTGCTGTTGTCGGGTTTCGATGAGGTCTCGGATTTCGCGGTTCTGCGCCGTCTTGGTGTGGACACCGTCGTCCATCACGAATCGCAATTGGCGATGTTGGCAGCGGATGCCGCAGCGGGCGAGGCCGGCGAACCGATCCGCGTCTGGCTGAAAATTGATACCGGCATGCATCGCCTCGGCTTTCCATTGGAACGCGCCGCCGAAGTGCACGCGCAATTGCGCGCCTTGCCGAATGTCGCCGCCGACATTCTTCGCATGACCCATTTCGCCAGCTCCGACGAATTCGCTGGCGCGCAGACCGCGCTGCAGATCGAGCGGTTCGCGCAGGCCAGCGACGACTTCGCCGGCCAGGCCTCGTTGTCCAATTCCGCTGCCGTGCTCGGCTGGCCACAGGCGCATCGCGACTGGGTGCGTGCCGGCGGTGCGCTTTACGGTTTGTCGGTGGTGGCCGGCAAGACCGGTGCGGATTTCGGCTTGATGCCGGCGATGACCTTGTCGACGCGACTGATCGCCATCAACCGTGTGGCCAAAGGCGAGCGCATCGGCTATTCGGCAACCTGGGAATGCCCCGAGGACATGCCGGTCGGTGTTGCCGCGATCGGCTACGGCGACGGTTATCCGCGGCATGCGCCGGCCGGCACGCCGGTGCTGGTCAACGGTGTGCGCACACGGGTGATCGGTCGCGTTTCGATGGATCTGATGACGATCGATCTCCGCGACGTACCTGCTGCCGTTGGCGATGCAGTGACGCTGTGGGGCCCGGAACTTCCCGCCGAAGAAGTGGCCGCCGAAGCCGGCACCATCAGCTACGAGCTCACCTGCTCGATCACCCGGCGGGTGCGTTTCGTCGAGGCCTGATGCCCCGGGCGTGGTCGGGTTCACGGCCCGTGGACGCAGGTGCCGATTACTCTCGACGCATGAAAACCGCGTTGATCACCGGCGCCTCTCGCGACGTCGCCAAGGCTTTGTCGGTAGCGAAGAAAGGCGGGGCGTTTCTGTTGTGTTCTTCTGTGGTCGTGGGCAGCGGCGCTGGCAGGCACGCGGCAATCTCGGCCGCAAAAGGCACGACAGAAATCTTTCCTCGTTCGCTGACGATGGATTTTTCTTTCCTCGGTCTGCGCGGCAACGACATCGCGCCAAGGCTGTTGCGCACGCCGATAAGCGAAAGCGGCGTCGCCCATGAAGCTGCTGCCAGGCCGATCGCGCCCAGCCGTGGTTTCGCGGCGGTGCGTCCGGCAGCGCGGGCCGGTTGATGGCTTCCGCACTGGTCTGGTTCCGACGCGATCTGCGCCTTGCCGACAACCCGGCGCTGCAGGCGGCGATCGATGCCGGCTACGCGATCATCCCCGTCTACATCCACGCACCGGACGAAGACGCGCCGTGGTCGCCGGGTGCGGCAAGTCGTGCGTGGCTGCACAAATCCTTGCTGTCGCTCGCTGCGGATCTACGCGTGCTGGGATCGCGTCTGATCGTTCGCAGTGGCGACAGCCTGGAACAACTCGATCGACTCGTTGCTGAAACCCGAGCCGAAGCCGTGTTCTGGAGTCGTCTCTACGAGCCGGCGGCCATCGCCCGCGACAGCCGCATCAAGGAACACTTGCGGACGCGTGGTCTGGCCGTCGAAAGCCACAACGCTGCGCTGCTGGTCGAGCCTTGGACGATCGCCACGCAGGCCGGCGATCCGTATCGCGTGTTCACGCCGTTCTGGAAAAATGCACTGCATCGCCTCGATGCCGGGATCGCGACGTCGGCGCCATCGCGATTGCCGCAAGTCGCCGACGATCTCGTGTCACAGCCGATCGAAGCGTTGGCACTCGCGCCGGGGAAAAACTGGGACGCAGCATTCTGGCGACACTGGCAACCGGGAGAAGCGGGTGCCGCGGAATTGCTGGAGATATTCATCGACGGCGCCGCGCATGGATACAAGGAGCAGCGGAATTTCCCCGATCGCACCGGCAGTTCGAAGCTGTCGCCGCATCTGCATTTCGGCGAGATATCACCGCGGCAGATTCTCCGGCGTCTACGCGCCGACATCTGGCCGGCGAAGTGGCAGGCGGACATCGATCATTTCGTCAGTGAACTGGGTTGGCGGGAGTTCGCGCATCACCTCCTGTTTCATTTTCCGAAAACCAGTGAGGAAAACTTGAGCCGGAAATTCGCCGGGTTCCGTTGGGCCGAACCGGAGCCGGACAAACTCGCCGCCTGGCAACGCGGACATACCGGCATTCCGATCGTCGATGCCGGCATGCGCGAATTGTGGGCGACGGGCTGGATGCACAATCGCGTGCGCATGATCGTGGCCAGCGTGCTGTGCAAGAACCTGCGCTATCACTGGCGGCAGGGCGCCAGCTGGTTCTGGGACACGCTGGTCGATGCTGACCTGGCCAACAACACGCAGGGTTGGCAGTGGACGGCCGGAACCGGGGCGGACGCGGCGCCATATTTCCGCATCTTCAATCCGGTGACGCAGTCGCAGCGGTTCGACCCGTACGGCAACTACATCCGTCGTTGGCTGCCGGAACTGGCGGTCTTGCCCACACCGGCCTTGTTCGCGCCCTGGGAACACGCGGCACTGGCGCGATCGTTGGCGCCGGCATACCCGGCCCAGCCGATCATCGACCTCAGGAGGTCGCGCGAGGCAGCGCTCGCTGCGCTGGCCGACTGTCGCTAGTGCGGAGCGGAGGATCGGGAGTAGGCTGTCGCCATCGTCGTCGCCCGAGGTCCGCGCATGTCTGCCGCCGCCACCCGGTTGAGCTACCGCCATCGTCTGCCGGTGCGCGTGATGCACTGGATCAACGTGGTCTGCCTGTTCGCGTTGCTGATGAGCGGACTGTCGATCTTCAACGCGCACCCGGCGCTTTACTGGGGCAAGTTCTCCACCTTCGACAAACCGGCGCTGTCGCTGACCGCCAAACCCGGCCACGATGGCAAGTTGCGCGGCGAGACGCAGATCGGCGCGCTGCGCTTCGACAGCACCGGCGTGCTCGGTGCCTCGGTGAAGATGTCCGGCGAAATCGGCGCGCGTGGCTTCCCGATGTGGGCGACCTTGCCCGGCTACAAATCGCTGGCGGCCGGCCGCCGCTGGCATTTTTTCTTCGCCTGGCTGTTCGTGATCAATGGCGTCTGCTACTGGCTATGGAGTTGGCGTTCGAAGCATCTGAGCGGCGATCTGGCGCCGACCGGTGCCGACTGGCGCGGCATGGGCCGCTCGATCATCGAGCACATGAAATTCAAACACCCGACTGGCAGCGAGGCGTTGCGCTACAACATCCTGCAGAAGCTCGCTTATCTGGCGGTGATCGCCGTGTTCGGCCCGGGCATCGTGCTGATGGGGCTGGCGATGTCACCGCATATGGATTCGGTGCTGGGCTGGCTGGTAGATCTGGTCGGCGGCAGGCAGTCAGCGCGCACCTGGCATTTCATCATCGCATTCGCCTTCGTCGCCTTCATCGCCATCCATGTATTCATGGTGCTGGTCAGCGGACCGTTCAACCAGATCCGTTCGATGATCACCGGGCGTTATGCCTATCACGATGATCCGCCCGCGGATCCCGTGCCCGTCACCGCCACCGACAAGGAAGAAGGCGCATGAGCAAGACCGACCGCCGCCGCTTCCTGGAAAAACTCGCGTTGGCCAGTGGCGCCGTGCTGCTTGGAGCTTGCGATCGCCTCGACCAGAGTCCGGCGGTGCAGACGTTGCTGAAAAGCGCCGATGCGCCGACCGACAAAGCCTTGCACGCGCTCACGCCCGAGGATGCGCTGGCGCAGGAATTCACCGAGGCCGACCTGTCGCCGGTGTTCAAGGCCAATGGTTCGGTGAATCCGAAAACGCCGGAATACCTGGCGTTGCTGCGGAATAATTTCGCCGATTATCGTCTGCAGGTACGCGGTCTGGTCAGGACGCCGCTGAGCCTGTCGCTGCCGGAGTTGCGCGCATTGCCATCGCGCACGCAGATCACCCGCCACGATTGCGTGGAAGGCTGGAGCTGCATCGGCAAATGGACGGGCACGCCACTGGGCCCCTTGCTTGATCGCGCCGGCCCGCTGCCGCGGGCGCGCTACGTGGTGTTCCGTTGCGCCGACAGCCTCGATGGCGACGAGAACCGCTACTACGAAAGCATCTACCTGCGTGAAGCGCATCACCCGCAGTCGATCCTCGCCTACGACTTGAATGGCGCCGCGCTCGACGTGCCGCACGGTGCGCCGCTGCGCCTGCGCGTGGAGCGCAAGCTCGGTTACAAGCAGGCCAAGTATCTGTTGGCGATCGAACTGGTCGAGAGTCTGGCGGGCATCGGGCAGGGCAACGGTGGCTACTGGGAAGACGACCAGGGCTATCAATGGCATGGCGGCATCTGAGTTTCGTTTGGCCGATGCGTCGGCCTCGTTGACCGCTTCGGCTCCGCCATGCACCATCCCCTCAGCCACGGGGAAAGCGCCATGACCGATGAAGCATCGAGCAAGAGCCATCGCGAGCCGATGTCGCGGGTCGATACGGCCTGGTTGCGCATGGAGCGTGCAACCAACCTGATGATGATCACCGGCGTGATGATGTTCGACACGCCGATGTCGCTCGAACGCCTGAAGAAGGTCATCAAGCAACGTTTCCTCGCGTTTCCGCGCTTTACCCAGAAAGCGGTCGACAACGGCGCCGCGGCGTTCTGGGAAGTCGATCAGGATTTCGATCTCGATCACCACGTGCGCTTGACCGCGTTACCCGGCCGCGCCGGCAAACGCGAACTCGAACGCTTCACCAGCCAGATGGCGTCGTCGCCACTGGACCAGACCAAGCCGTTATGGCAATTCCATCTGGTGGAAAAATACGGCGGTGGTTCTGCCTTGGTCACGCGCATCCACCATTGCTATGCCGACGGCATCGCGCTGGTGCAGGTGCTGTTGTCGCTCACCGATACCACCGCCGAGGCGAAGAAAGGCAGCGCGCTGGAAAAGGCCTGGCTGAAAAAAGACGGCGAGAAGGTCAAGCGCCGCTTCGGTACCGTCGATCGCGCAATGAAGATGACCGAGAACCTGCTCAGTCGCGGCATGGAGATGTATCGCGATCCGTCGCTGGCAACGGTGCTGGCGAAGGAGGGCACCGACATCGCCCGCGAACTCGCGCTCGCGCTCAGCCTCAACGACGACCCCATCACCGTGTTCAAGGGCCGTCTTGGCGTCAGCAAGCGCGTCGCCTGGGCCGAGCCGCTGGTGCTGGAGGAAGTGAAAGCCGTCGGCCGTGCCTTCGATTGCACGGTCAACGACGTGTTGCTTGCGTCTGCCGCTGGCGCGTTGCGCAGCTACATGCTCGAGCGCGGCGAGGTGCTCGATGGCGTGACGTTGCGCGCGACCGTGCCGGTGAACCTGCGCCCGCTGGAGCATGCGCAGAAGTTGGGAAATCATTTCGGGCTCGTGTTTCTCGATCTGCCGGTGGGCGAGCCGAATCCGGCGCGTCGCCTCGAGTTGGTCGCGGCGCACATGAAGATGCTCAAGACTTCGCGTCAGGCGGCGGCGACCTTCGGCGCGTTGGCGGCCGTCGGCATGGCGCCGGCCGGCATCCAGGCGATCGCGCTGGAAATGTTCAGCCGCAAGGCCAGCCTGGTCGCGACCAACGTGCCCGGTCCGCAACTGCCGTTGTATCTGGGCGGCTGCAAGATCCACGAGATGATGTTCTGGGTGCCGCAGAACGGCAGCATCGGTGTCGGCATCTCGATCATGAGCTACAACGGCAAGGTGCATTTCGGCCTGATCGGCGATGCCAAGCTCATTCCCGACCCGGACGCGATCATCCAGCGTTTCCGTCCCGAGTTCGAAAAGCTGTTGTACGTGGCCTTGATGGCACGCTGGGAAGACACCATCTATTCCGAGGATGCGGAAGCGATGATGCTCGACGAACGCTGATCGCCTGAACGCGCGGTTGTTGCAGAGCCCGCGCCGCGCATCCTTCGCCCCGGTGCCGGTCTCTTGATCTGGGTCAACCACGAAGGAAACCTGCCATGAACATTTGTGACATCCCCGGCCAAGGCCTGCGCATCGCGCCCAGCGCCGT
>Ga0066869_10000020_pt1 | contig 18440 bp, 17 predicted proteins | sample SoimicmetaGmgHMC_FD_62218 | JGI IMG/M metagenome (GOLD analysis project Ga0066869, IMG submission 62218) | Soil and rhizosphere microbial communities from Laval, Canada - mgHMC | ecosystem: Environmental > Terrestrial > Soil > Agricultural land | place: Laval, Canada | collected 2014-09-23 | reverse complement strand
GCGGTCTCCATGTCGATCGCCATGCAGCGGGTCTTGCGCAGGTATTCCTTGAAGTCCTCGTCGTGCTCCCAGACGCGGCGGTTGGTGGTGTACACCGTCCCGGTCCAGTAGTCGTGGCCGAGGTCGCGGATCATCGTCGACACCGCGCGCTGCAGCGCAAAGGCCGGCAGGGCCGGAACTTCCGGCAGCAGGTAATCGTTGGAGGTTCCCTCGCCGCGGATCGCCGCGATCGGCAGGATCAGGTCGCCGAGCTCGTTCTTGCGCTTGAGTCCGCCGCATTTGCCCAGAAACAGCACCGCCTTCGGCGGCAGCGCGCTGAGCAGGTCCATCACCGTCGCGGCGTTGGCGCTGCCCATGCCGAAATTGATCATGGTGATGCCATCGAAAGTCGCGCTCGGCATCGGCCGGTCCAGGCCGACGATCTCGGCGCCGGTCAGGCGCGCGAAGGTGTTGAGATAACCGCCGAAGTTGGTCAGCAGGATATGTTCGCCGAACGCTTCCAGCGGCAGACCCGTGTAGCGCGGCAACCAGTTGCTGACGATCTCGTTCTTGTCCTTCATTCTTTTTCTCTCCGTATTTTCGCGGCCATTTTGCCACGTCCGGCCCGGGCCGTATGCCGAAAGTCACTGTTGGCAAGCACCGGCGCAGGGGCTACGGTGACTCCGCCACCGGGGGAGTGTCCATGTTCCGAACCATGCTTGTCGTCGCGCTCGCGACGCTGACGGTGACCGCGTCCGCGGCGACCACCGATCCCTATCCCAGCACTTATCACGCGATCGCCTCGGGTCCGGTACTGATCCGCAATGCCACCGTGTTGACCGGCACCGGCACGCGCCTGGATGGCGCCGACGTGCTGATGTCCGACGGCCGCATCATCGGCGTCGGCAAGAATCTCGACGCACCGAACGATGCGCGCGTGATCGACGCTACCGGCAAATGGGTGACGCCCGGCATCATCGACGTGCATTCGCATCTCGGCGTCTACGCCAGCCCCGGCGTCAGCGCGAACGACGACGGCAACGAGGCCACCAGCCCGGTCACGCCCAACGTCTGGGCCGAACATTCGATCTGGCCGCAAGACCCCGGCTTCGCGACCGCGCTTGCCGGCGGCGTCACTGCGATGCAGATCCTGCCGGGCTCGGCCAACCTCATCGGCGGACGCGGCGTGACCATCAAAAACGTCTACGCCAACACCTACCAGGCGATGAAATTTCCCGGCGCGCCCTGGGGCCTGAAAATGGCCTGCGGCGAAAATCCCAAGCGCGTCTACGGCGCCAAGGGCAGCGCGCCGTCCACGCGCATGGGCAATGTCGCCGGCTATCGTGCGGCGTTCATCGATGCCCAGACCTACATGCGCGCCTGGGACAAATACGAAGCCGGAAAAAAAGATTCCGGCAAGGGCAAGAAAGGCGACGACAAGAAAGGCGATGACGATCCGCCGGCGCGCGACCTCGCCAAGGAAACCCTGGTCGGCGTGATGAAAGGCGAGATCCGCGTGCACATCCACTGCTATCGCGCCGACGAGATGAGCACCATGCTCGATCTCGCCAAGGAATTCGGTTTCAAGATCTCCGCATTCCATCACGGCGTCGAGGCCTACAAGATCGCCGATCGCCTCGCCGCCGAAGGCGTCTGCGGCGCGCTCTGGGCCGACTGGTGGGGCTTCAAGATGGAGTCGCTGGACGGCATCGAGGAAAACCTCGCGTTGGTGGATCGCCCCGTCAACAGTTGCGCGATCGTGCACTCGGATTCGCCCGAAGGCATCCAGCGCCTGAATCAGGAGGCCGCGAAAGCGATGGCGCACGGCGCCGCCGTCGGCATCGATATTCCACCCGAACGCGCGATCCGCTGGCTGACCGCGAATCCGGCGAAAGCCCTCGGCATCGATACGCAAACCGGTTCGCTGGAGGTCGGCAAGATGGCCGACGTGGTGATCTGGAACGGCACGCCCTTCAGCGTCTACGCGCATGCCGAGAAAGTCTTCATCGACGGCGCCCTGCTCTACGATCGCAGCAATCCGAAGCTGCAGCCGAAATCCGACTTCATGCTCGGCCAGGAGGTGGCGCCATGAAGCAGCTCGCGCTTTCCCTGCTACTGCTCACCGGCGCGGCCTCGGCGCAGGACGTGTTGATCCGGCACGCCACCGTACACACCGCCGGCGTGCGCGGCACGCTCAAGAATGCCGACGTGCTGGTGCAAGGCGGCATCATCCGCGCCGTCGGTCCCGGCCTGCTCGTGCCGCCGGGCGTGCCCGTGGTCGAAGCCGGCGGCAAGCCGCTGAGCCCGGGGTTGTTCGCGGGCCTCGGCGATATCGGCCTGGAAGAAGTCTCCGGCGAGGACAGCACCGTCGACGGCGCGCAGTCGTTCGGCGGCAATGGCCTCGCGCCGCAGATGCGTCCGGAGTTCGACGTCACCGTCGCCTTCAACCCGCATTCGATGCTGATCCCGGTCGCGCGCATGGATGGCCTCACCTTCAGTGCGCTCGCCGCCAATCCCACCGGCGGCGGCAGCCTGGTCGCCGGGCAAGGCGGCGTCGTTCGTCTTGATGGCGACTATGCCAATCCGCTCGGCGGGCGACAGTTGTATGTGAGCCTCGGCAGCAGCGCCGATTCCCTCGGCGGCAAATCGCGCGCCGCGCAATTCATGCTGCTCGACCAGGCCCTGCGCGAAGCCCGCGGCCTCACGCCGTATGGCTCGCCGTATGCGCTGCTCACGCCGGCCGGGCGCGAGACGCTGGCGAAATACCTGCTCGGCGGCCGCGTGCTGTTCAACGTCGATCGCGCCGCCGACATCCACCAGGTTTTGCTGTTCGCCCGCCGCAACGGCCTCCGTCCGATCATCGTCAGCGGCGCCGAGGCGTGGGTCGTGGCGAAGGAATTGGCCGCGGCGAACGTGCCGGTGATCCTCGACTCGTTGCAGAATCTCCCCTCGAGTTTCGATGCCATCGGCTCGCGCCTCGACAACGCCGCGCTGCTGCACAAGGCCGGCGTGCGCGTAGCTTTCACGCAGTTCGAATTCGCTTCGCACAACGCCCGCAAGGTGCGCCAGGAAGCCGGCAACGCGGTCGCCAACGGCCTGCCCTGGGAAGCCGGTCTCGCCGGTCTCACCAGCGTGCCGGCGAACGCGCTCGGCGTCGGCGACAAGGTCGGCCGCATCGAACCGGGACTGATCGCCGATCTCGTGCTGTGGACCGGCGATCCGCTGGAAGTCACCACGTTGGCGTCGCAGGTATGGATGGCCGGCAAGCCGATGCCGATGCGCTCGCGCCAGACGCAATTGCGCGATCGTTATCTGCAGGCGCCGGACGCGCTACCGCGCGCCTATTCGCACTGACGGAGACGGCGAGTGAACATCCGCTGGTACTTCGATTTCATCTCGCCGTTCGCCTACCTGCAATGGCCGAAGGTGCGCGCACTCGCGGCGCGGCAGCGCGTCGACTTCATGCCGATCCTGTTCGCCGGCCTGCTCGATCGCAACGGCAACAAGGGCCCTGCGGAAATCCCCGGCAAGCGGCTTTTCACCTATCGTCATGTGCTCTGGCAGGCGCAGCAGCAAGATCTGCCGCTGAAATTTCCGCCGACGCATCCGTTCAATCCGTTGCCAGCGCTGCGGCTTTGTCTTGCCGCCGGCAATTCGGCGGAAGCGATCGACGCAATCTTCCACTGGCTCTGGGCCGAAGGCCGTGCCGCCGACAGCCTCGAGGCGATCGCGCCGCTGGCGGCGGCGCTGGGCGTCGCCGATCCCACGCAGGCTTTGGCCGCCGCGGAAGTGAAGAATGCGCTGCGCGACAATTTCGAGCGGGCCGTCGCCGAAAACGTGTTCGGCGTCCCGACGCTCAGCGTCGATGGCGAACTGTTCTGGGGCAACGATGCCTTCGCCTTCGCACAGGCAGTGATCGCCGACCCGGCGATTCTTTCCGCGCCGGCGATGCAGGCCCTGTCCGCGTTGCCGATTGGTATTGCGCGACGCTGAGCGAATTCACCGACGCGAATGCGCCGCACTGAGCAAGGTAGAACTCCGTGCCGCGAGGACATGCCCGTCACGGCAATGGCGGTTAGAGTGTCGGCCTGCGGTCCGCCCGCCTCATGATCGCCACGCCGGAGAACACCATGGCCACCCGTTACTACATCCGCCTGCCCAACCCCGCGCTCGCCCGCGGCAACGACGACGCCCTCGCGTTCCGCAGCGAAAGCGCTGGCGAGCTGGCCACGGAACTCGAGCAGGCGCTGCGCACGACCGCGCTGTTCGATCGCTGGCGCGACCAGCAGGACGATCCCGAAGGCGTCGAGCCCGGTCTCGGCGCAACCGATCCGCAGGCCACGGTAGTCGGCTCGCAGCGGGACCTGGCGATCGATCTCGTTGTCACCACCCGCCTTCCCGGCGATCTGTTCAAGATGCGTCTGCGCTGGCTGGCTGGCTCGCACTGGCAGCTGCGCGACGTCAGCGCCGGCTGATCGCGACAACCAGCTACGGGCTGCGAAATCGCCCGGCTTGGATGACAATGGCGGCCTCATCTGGAGGTCGCATGCCCATCGCCGGACTCGGACTGCACATCATCATCGCGATCTTCTTCGCCGCGCATGCCGTGCGCAGCGGCCAGGATCGCTACTGGCTATGGATACTGTTCGCGTTTCCGGGGCTGGGCAGCCTCGTCTACGCACTGACGATCTGGTTGCCGGATGCGCGCAATACCCGCCAGGGCCAGCAGGTCGTACGCGGCGTCACCCGCCTGCTCGATCCAAGCCGCGAATTGCGCGCGGCGCAGGAGTCGCTGGAAGTCGCCGCCACGCCCGAACACCGCCTGCGTCTGGCCGATGCGTTGCTCAATGCCGATCGCGCCTCCGAAGCCGTGGTGCAATACCACGAGGTGATGCAGGGCATTTACGCGAAGGACCCGCAGATCCAGGTGCGGCTCGCGCATGCCCTGGTCGAATCGGGCAATCCCGGCGAAGCGCGCGGTCTGCTCGAAGCATTGATTCGTGACCAGCCCACGTTCAAATCGCCGGAAGGTCACCTGACCTACGCCCGCGCACTGGCCGCACTCGATGAACGCAGCAAGGCGCGCGAGGAATTCGAAGTACTGGTCGGCTACTACGCCGGTCTCGAAGCCCGCGCCTGCTACGCCGCCATCCTGCTGGCCTGGAACGATCGCGAACGCGCCCGCACGCTGGTCGCCGAAAGCCTCAAGCTCGCCCAGCGCATGCCGCGCTATTCGAAAAAGATGAATGCCGATTGGCTGAGCCAGCTCAAGCGTGTGGAAGCGCAGTTGACGAAAGCGCCGACTGCGTAGGCCATCGTCAGCCGGTGTTCTGCACGCCGGCCGCGATCCCGTTCACCGTCGCCACCAACGCGGCGAACAAGGCATCTTCTGGCCGACCGGCCTCGCGCCAACGTGCAAGCAGATCGACCTGCAGCAGGCTGATCGGATCGACATAGGGATTGCGCAGGCGGATCGAACGGCGAAATCTGCGATCGCCCTCAAGCAACCCGGTCTGCCCCTTGATCATCAGCAACGCTTCGCGGGTACGCGAAAATTCTTCGGCGATGCGTGGATACAGTTGTGCGTGCAGCGGGCCGGCGAGCTGCGAGTAGCGCTCGAAGATCGCCATGTCGGATTTCGCCAGCACCATTTCCAGGTCGTCGAGCATCATCACCAGGAACGGCCAGTCGCTTGCCATTTCCTGGATCGTCGCCAGGCCGTGTTCGGCGATCGCCGCACTCAAGCCGGTGCCGGCGCCATACCACGCCGTCAGGCCGGCACGATTCTGCGACCACGAAAACACCCAGGGAATCGCCCGCAGGCTGTCGACGCCACCACTGCCGCCGCGTCGTGATGGCCGCGAACCGATGCGCAGCCGCTCGATCACGTCGATCGGCGTCGCCGCACGGAAGTACTCCGGGAATTCCGGCGTGTCGTAGACGAGGCCGCGGTAATGACCGCGCGCGACTTCGGCCATGACGGCGACGATTTCGCGCCAGCGCACCTCGCGTGGCTCCGCTGCGCGTGGCCGCAGCGTCGCGCGCAGCACCGCACCGGCGGCCTGTTCGAGATTGCGCAGCGCGATCGCGCGGATGCCGTATTTGCGATGGATGACTTCGCCCTGTTCGGTCACGCGCAGCACGCCGTTGATCGATCCACGCGGCGCCGCGATCACCGCGCGTTCGGTCTTGCTGCCGCCGCGCGACACCGAACCGCCACGGCCATGAAAATAGCGGATGACGATGCCGGCCTGCGCAGACAGTTCAGTCAACTCCACCTGCGTGCGCTGCAGCGCCCAGCGCGAGGCGATCAGGCCGCCGTCCTTGGCGCTGTCGGAATAGCCGAGCATCACCCACTGCACACCGCCGCGGCGCGCGAGGTGATCGCGATACGCTGGCTCGGCAAACAAGGTGCGCAAGACATCCTGCGATGCCTGCAGGTCGGCGACGGTTTCAAACAGCGGCGCGATGTCCAGCGGCACCGCGCCATCGCCATCGACGCATCCGCCCAGCCGCGCAAGCGCGAGCACGGCCAATACGTCGGCGGCGCTGCGGCTCATGCTGATGATGTAAAGGCCGAAGGCGACGCGCCCGTAGCGCGGCAACGACGCCGCCATCGTGCGGAACACCGCCAGTGTCGCGACAGCAGCCGGCGCGTCAGCCGCGGAGACGCACGCATTCGCCAGAAGCAATGGCCGCAGCAATGCCAGCCGCTGCTCGATATCGCGCGCCGCATAGCCGGCATCAGCAAACAAGGCCGCCAACGCGATGTCGTGCTGGCGCGAATCCTGGCGCACATCCAGCGTCGCCAGATGAAATCCGAAGCAGCGCGCGCGCCGCAATACACGACGCAGCGCAAACCAGCCGGCCTGTTCACCGTGATGGCTGCGCAGACTGTCGCCGATCAGTTCGAGGTCGGTGGTGAATTCCGCGGCATTGCCGTAGCCCGATGCAAGACCGGCCTCCGTCGCACGCAGGCGTTGCACGATCAGATCGAGCAGCGCGCGATAGGGCATGTCCTGCCAACGCGGTCGTGGCCGCGTTTCCGGCGGCAGCAGCGCGCGGTAGTCGTCGATCCGTGCCAGCACCGCCGCGGAAATCGCCACCCGCGTCGCCGACTGGCTCAGCAATTGCGCGAGGTTGCGCAGATCGGCGCGATACGCAGCCAGCACCAGCGCGCGCTGCGTGGCCAGCGTCGCCGCGATGGTTTCCGCGCCGACGTTGGGATTGCCGTCCATGTCGCCGCCGACCCAGGAGCCGAAGCGCAGCAGTCCGTCGGGTGATGCGACGCCGGGAAAATTTTCGCCGAGCGCATCCTCGAATATTTCGTGGAAGACCGGCAGGATCCGGTACAGCACTTCGGTCAGATAGAAACTGACATGCTCAAGCTCGTCGGCGACGGTCGGCTTTTCCGGCGCCGATTCCTCGGTCTGCCAGGCGGCAGTCAATGCGGTGCGAATGATCGCAAGATCGGCGCGGCGCTCGGCCGGCGTGCGTTGCTCGTCGAAACCCGCGACCAGGGCGCGGACGATCATGCGCTCCTTTTCCAGCAATGCCCGTCGCACCGCTTCGGTCGGATGCGCGGTGAACACCGGCTGCACCAGGCAGCCGGCGAGCGCTGCGCGCAATTCGTCGGCATCGACGCCTGCATCACGCAGTGCCGCCGCGACCTCGCGCAGACCACCGGGTTGCGCGCTGGCGCCGGCACGCTGGTAATCGCGCTGGCGGCGGATGCGATGCACGAGCTCGGCGAGATTGACCGCGGAAAAATACGTCGCGAACGCGCGTACCAGATCCTCGGCGCGCGCCAGCGGCAGATGGCTCAGTTGTTGCGCGAGCACCTCGACGCCACCATCGCTCTCGCGACGCGCGATCGCCGCCTTGCGGATGCGTTCGACCTCGGCGAGAAAATCCGCGCCGACCTGTTCGGAGAGAATTTCGCCGACCAGCGCACCGAGCCGACCGACATCCTCGCGCAATGGCTCGTCGGTGACCGGAAAATCGATCTCGCGCTGGCTATCGTCGACGGGGGCGGCGGGCAACGGCATGCGGCGGATTCTCGCGGCGGGCGTTGCGTACAACTTACCGTAGATCGGTCGTCTTTTTTACCCCTGTAGGAGCGACGCAAGTCGCGATGTCTTTGGCGCTGATGGGATGTCGCGACTTGCGTCGCTCCTACATTGCTCCTACGCGCCCATCAATATGCGAATTCGCGAAACAGCGGATCCACCGATCCGCCCCATTCGCCGTGATAGAGCGCGAGCTTGCGTTCGGCCGGGGTCTGGTTGGCCATCGCGAATTCGATCAGCGGTTCGAGGAACACAGCTTCGCTGGCGCCGGTGCGGTTGAGGCGATTGCGCCGCGCCAGGCCCTGGCCAGAAATCTTCAATGCCTCGATGGCGATATCGCGCAGCGTGCCGCCACGATGCGGCACCTTGAAGCCAAGCCTCGGCACGTTGTCGCGCAGGGCATTGCGTTCGGCCATGGTGAAATCCTTGACCAGATCCCAGGCCGCATCCAGCGCGACATCGTCGTAGAGCAATCCGACCCAAAATGCCGGCAGCGCGCACAGGCGATTCCACGGGCCGCCGTCGGCGCCGCGCATCTCCAGATATTTCTTCAGGCGCACTTCCGGAAACGCCGTGGTCATGTGGTCGCCCCAGTCCTTCATCGTCGGCAATACGCCGGGAAGATTGGGCAATTTGCCGGCGAGGAAATCCTTGAAGCTGCGGCCGGCGCAGTCGATGTACTCGCCGTCGCGATAGGTGAAATACATCGGCACGTCGAGCAGGTAGTCGACGTAGCGCTCGAAGCCGAAGCCGTCCTCGAAGACGAAATCGAGCATGCCGGTACGGTCGGGATCGGTGTCGGTCCAGATATGCGAGCGATAGCTGAGGTAACCGTTCGGCTTGCCCTCGGTGAACGGCGAATCGGCGAACAGCGCGGTGGCGATCGGCTGCAGCGCCAGCGACACGCGGAATTTCTTCACCATGTCGGCTTCGGAAGCGAAGTCGAGATTGACCTGCACGGTGCAAGTGCGCGTCATCATGTCGAGGCCGAGACCGCCGACCTTGGGCATGTAGTCGCGCATGATCTGGTAGCGGCCCTTGGGCATCCACGGCATTTCGTCGCGACGCCATTTCGGCTGGAATCCCATGCCGAGAAAACCGAGCCCGAGTTCTTCGGCGACAGTTTTCACTTCCTGCAGATGCTGCATGGTTTCGCAGCAGGTTTCGTGCACGTTCTTGAGCATCGCGCCGGAGAGTTCGAACTGCCCGGCCGGCTCCAGCGTCACCGAGGCGCCATCGCGCAGCAGCGCGATGACCTTGCCCTTCTCTTCGTATGGCTGCCAGCCGAAACGGGTGAGGCCGCGCAGCATCGCTTCGATGCCGCGCTCGCCTTCATAGGTCGGCGGGCGCAGGTCGTCGAGACGGAAGCCGAATTTTTCATGCTCGGTGCCGATGGTCCACTGCTCGCGCGGGCGGGCGCCGGAGGCGTGAAACTCGACCAGCTGTTGCTTGCTGGCGATGGGAAGCTCTTTGACGTTGCTCGGACCGGACACGGGCGCGCCCTCTTCAAGATGGATACGTTAGTTGGGGGCGAGGCCCTACAATCGCAAGGCGACGGTCGCCCCGGCCGAAACCTTCGTCACGGCAGGAGCCCGTTTGCCAGCGATCACCCCGCCCCGAGTGTACCCGTTGCCTGCGATCGGCTTGCTGCTGGCGTTGCTGCTGGCGATTTCCGCCACCGCCACGGCGCAGACGCTGCTGCGCGGCAACGGCCCGGAGCCGTCGACACTCGACGCGCATCGCTGCCCGGAAGTGAGTTGCGGCAACATCCTGCGCGACCTTTACGAAGGCCTGGTCACGGAAGATGCAAAAGGCCAGCTGATTCCCGGCATGGCCGAACGCTGGGAGCTGTCGGGCGACGGCCGCGAATGGATTTTTCATCTGCGCAATGGCTTGCGCTGGTCGAACGGCGAGGCCTTGACTGCCACGCAGATCGTCGCGAGTTTTCGGCGCGCGTTCGCGCCGGCGACCGCTGCACCTTTCGCCGTGCATTTCACCGCGATCGAAAATGCCGAAGCGGTGCAGCAGGGGAAATTGCCGCCGGAACGATTGGGCATAACCTCGCCGGATCCGCGCACAGTGGTGTTCCGCATCACCCGCAGCGTCGCGTTGCCGCAGTTGCTGCTGTTGCCGATCGCGTATCCGGTGTATCTGCCGGCGCTGGAGAAATTCGGCGCGCAACACACGCGCCCCGGAAATCTGGTCAGCAATGGCGCTTATCGCCTGGAGGACTGGCGGCCGCAGGCGCAGGTGAGCCTGCTGCGCAACGCCTGGTTCCGCGATGTCGCGCCGATCGAACACGTGCGCTATCTGGTGACAGAAGACGCCGCCAGCGAATTGCAGCGCTTCGAGGCCGGCGACCTGCATATCACCGAGACCGTGCCGCCGCAGCCGCTGGCGCTGCTGCGTCCGCGCTTCGGCACGCAACTGCGCATCAGTCCATATCTTGGCGCGATGTGGATCGGATTGAATCTCGACAAGCCGCCACTGCGCGGCAACGCCGCCTTGCGCGAGGCGTTGTCGCTGGCGATCGATCGCGACAAGCTCACGCGCTACATCACTGGCCTCGGCGAAAGCCCTGCTTACGGTTTGATTCCACCCGGCGTCGCCGACTATCGACCGGTGTCGCTGCCTTGGGCAGGCGCCACGCAGGCAGCGCGCGAAGCGCTGGCGCGGCAGCGTTATCGCGAGGCGGGATACGGCGAAGCGCAGCCGCTGCAGATCGAACTGCGTTACAACACCTCGACGCCGCTGCGCCGGATGAACCTTGCGGTCGCGGCGATGTGGCGCGAGGTGCTTGGTGCGCAGGTGACGCTGCGCAACGAGGAGTGGAAAGTCTTCGTCGGCAACCGCAAGCAGCGTGTGATCACCCAGGCGTTTCGCGGCGGCTGGATCGCCGACGTCAACGACGCGCGCAATTTTCTCGCCAATTTTGAAACCGGTTCGATCACCAACTGGAGCGGCCTGCATGATCCGGGTTTCGATGCACTGATCGCTGCCGCCGATGCCGCGCCCGACCTGCAGCAGCGCGGACAGAAGTTGCAGCAGGCGGAAGCGCGCGTACTGACGCAGCAGGCGATCATCCCGGTGTATTTCTACACATCGAAACATCTGGTGCGCCCGGAAGTGCAGGGTTTCGAGGCGAATGCGCTCGATCATCATGCGAGCCGGTTTCTGCGCTTGGTGGAGATGCGACGGTGATTTTTCCTGTGGTCGCGATTGCCATCGCTCCTACGGGGCGATGCCGCAGGAGCGATGGCAATCGCGACATCTGCGAGCGCGGCGCGCAATGAAGCGCATCGCCCTGCTCGTTCTCGAAGCCGCGCTCACGCTCTGGCTGCTCGCGACGCTGTGCTTTTTCCTGTTGCACGCCGCGCCCGGCGGGCCGTTCGATAGCGAGAAAGCGGCGCCGCCTGAAGTGCAGGCGGCGCTGGATGCGCAGTACCGGCTCGACCAGCCGCTGCTGCAGCAATACGCGCGCTGGCTGGGCGATGTCGTGCGCGGCGATCTCGGGCCTTCGTTCCAGTATCCCGACTATCGCGTCAACGAATTGATCGCTTCGAGTCTGCCGGTGTCGCTGATCAATGGCAGCTGCGCATTGTTGCTGGCCCTGCTGCTGGGCATGCCGCTAGGTGTGTGGGCGGCGTTGCGCGCGGGGCGCTGGAGCGATCGCCTGCTGATGTTCGGCGCCGGGCTGGGTTTGGCGATGCCGAAATTTGTGGTCGCGCCGCTGCTGATCCTGGTGTTCGCGGTGACGCTGCGCTGGTTGCCGGCCGGTGGCTGGGACGGTGGCTGGCGCAGCGCGTTGCTGCCGATCGTCGCACTGACCCTGCCCAACCTCGCGTACTGCGCGCGGCTCACGCGCGCCAGTCTGCTCGAAGTGCTGGATGCCGATTACCTGCGCGCGGCGCGCGGGCGTGGACTGTCGGAAGCACGATTGTTGTTCGCGCATGCGCTCAAGCCAGGACTGTTGCCGGTGATCGCCTGGCTGTCGCCGGCGCTGATCAACGTCGTCAGCGGTTCGGCGGTGGTCGAGCAGGTGTTCGGAATTCCCGGCATCGGCCGCTACTTCGTCCAGGGCGCACTCAACCGCGACTACACGCTGGTGCTGGGCGTGGTGCTGGTGATCGGCCTGGCGATCGTGGTGATCAACTTCATGGTGGACGCGTTGCGCGGATGGCTGGATCCACGGCTGCGGGATTCCGCGTGAGCCTCTGATCGCGCGATCGGTGCGGCGTGCTACAGCTGCAGCCAGCCAGCGACGACCTTGCGCGCTTCGTCGATGCCGATCTTGGTTTCGGCGGAAAACAATTGCGCGGTGGCGACGCCGCCCAGAGCCTTGCGCACTTCCAGCAGCGTCTTGGCCTGCGGGCCGCGGCCGAGCTTGTCGGATTTCGTCAGCAGGCAGTGCGCGGGCAGGCTGCGGTTCTTGGCGAAATCGAGCATTTGCAGGTCGTATTCGCGTAGCGGATGACGGACATCCATCACCACGATCAGGCCCGCCAACGAAGCGCGGACCTGGAAATACTGGTTGATGAACTGCTGCCAGTGCAGGCGCACCTGCTCGGGCACCTTGGCGTAACCGTAGCCGGGCAGATCGACCAGGTAGCGTTCGGGCTTGGCTTCGAAATACACCAGTTGCTGCGTGCGACCCGGCGTCTTGGACGTGCGCGCCAGCGACTTCTGGTGGGTCAGGGCATTGAGGGCGCTGGACTTGCCGGCGTTGGAGCGTCCGGCGAACGCGACCTCGAGGACGGTATCGACCGGCAACTGCTTGATCGCATCGGCGGAAAAGCGGAATTCGGCTTGGGCGAGAGGATTGGCCATGCCGGCATCTTACGCGAGCGCGGCGCGGCGCCGTTCCCGAGCAACGCCCGAGCCGGCGACGCACCGGGCTTTCATTGACCCCGCGCAGCCGGGACTGGGATAATCGCGCCCTTGCATGCGGCCCGCGCATGCCCCGCAACAAGCTGTCCGGAGCTCATCCATGAAGTTCTTGCGCATCCTCGGTATGGCCAGTGCCGTGCTCGTCACGACCGCCGTCGCCCAACAGGCCGCCACGGTAACGCCACTGCCCGATCCTGCGCCGGCCCCGGCCGCAGCCATCGCTGCGGCAGCGGCTGCCGATGCCAAGCCGGCGACCTTCGGCGACGTCAAGGCCGGCCAGACCAAGGCCGGCGCCTGCGCCGCCTGCCACGGCCTCGACGGCAATTCCTCCGATCCGCAATACCCGCGCCTGGCCGGCCAGCACGAGCGCTACATCTGGCGCCAGCTGAAGATGTTCAAGAGCGGCGAGCGCAACAACGCCATCATGATGGGCATGGGCGCGCCGCTGAGCGAGCAGGACATGCGCGACATCGGCGCCTATTTCGCGACCCAGAAAGCCGTGCCCGGCGTCGCCGACGACACCAAGATCGCGACCGGTCCGAACCAGGGCCGCAAGTTCTACCAGGTCGGCGAGTCGATCTTCCGCGCCGGCAAGCCCGAAGCCGGCGTCCCGGCCTGCATGGCCTGCCATGGCCCCAGCGGTCGCGGCAATCCGGGCCCGTCCTATCCCTCGATCGGCGGCCAGCACGCCGGTTACACGGTCGCCAAGCTGCAGGCGTTCCTCGGTGGCGAGGTCTGGGGCAAGGCTGGCAATGCCAACGTGATCATGAGCGGCATCGCCCACAACCTCAGCGATGAGGAAATCCAGAGCTTGGCCACGTACATCGAAGGCCTGCACAACAGCCGCGCCGCCGCCAAGGCCGAGTAACGCAGTTAAAGTTCCCGATCACGCCGCTTGCGCGCCAGCCACGATTCAGCCGACCGTCGGCATGGTGTCGCCGGTTCGCCCCTTTCCCAGGAGATTTCCATGTTCCGCCGCGCCCTGATCGCACTGCTGCTGCTTGTTCCCCTGATCGCCTGCGCGCAGTCGCCAGCCCCGCCGGCGATCCCCGCCAACGCCGAGCCGCGTCTGGGCGTCGACTACGAAATCCTCGAAACGCCGCAGCCGACCTACGGCCAGGGCAAGATCGAAGTCGCGGAAGTTTTCAGCTACATGTGCATCCACTGCGCGCACTTCCAGCCGTCGGTGAATGCCTGGAAGAAAAAGCTGCCGGCCGACGTCCGTTATGAATACGTGCCGGGTGTGTTCGGTGGTGCCTGGGACAGCTTCGCCCGCGCCTACTTCGCCGCCGAGATCATGGGCGTGCAGCCGCGCACGCACGACGCGGTGTTCAAGGCGATCCACATCGACCACGTGCTCAAGACCGGCAGCCTCGAGGAAATCGCCGACCTCTACGGCACCATGGGCGTGGACCGCAACAAATTCCTCGCGACGATGAACAGCTTCGCCGTCACCGCCAAGCTCAACCGCGCCAAGCAGTTCGCGGTGCGCACCGGCGTCAACGCCACGCCGACCCTGATCATCGCCGGCAAGTACCGCGTGCTGGCCAGCCAGGATCGCGGTCTGGAATACATGTTCACCACCACCAACTTCCTGCTTGCACGCGAGCGTGCGATGGCCAAGCCGGCCGCCGTGGCTCCAGCCAAACCGGCAGTCACGAAGCCGGCCGCCAAGAAGGCATAACGCTTCGTCTGCCGTTTCGAGAAAAAGGCCGCATCGCGGCCTTTTTCTTTTCCCGGGGCTTGCGGCCGCCCCGATCGAGCGCGAGGATGCCCCATGCCATCGCCCGACGCCACGTCGTTGCGCCTGCTGAGCTGCAACATCCAGGCCGGATCGAGCACCCGCGCCTACCGCGAGTACGTGACACGCAGCTGGTCGCATGTCCTGCCCAACGGCAAACGCGCCAATCTCGACAGCCTCGCCGAACTGTTCCGCCCCTTCGACATCGTCGGCCTGCAGGAGAGCGACCCCGGCAGTCTGCGCTCGGGTTTCAGCAATCAGAGCGATTACCTCGCCGAACGCGGCGGCTTCCCGTTTTTCAGCCACCAGGCCAACCGACGCATTTCGCGCATCGCGGGCAGCGGCAACGCCCTGCTCAGCCGTCTGGCGCCGAACGATCTGCTCGACTACGCCCTGCCCGGCCGCGTCGCTGGGCGCGGCGTGCTGATCGCCAACTTCGGCAGTGGCGACGATGCCTGGCAACTCGCCATCACCCATCTGTCGCTGGGCGCACGCTCGCGACAACTGCAACTGGCCTTTCTCGCCGAGTTGCTCGCCGAACAAAAACGCCTCGTGCTGATGGGCGATTTCAATTGCGCGGTCGATGCGCCGGAAATGGCTTCGCTGTATCGGCGCACGCGGCTGCAGCCACTGGATCACTGCCCGCCGAGCTTTCCGAGCTGGGCGCCGGACCGGGCGCTGGACCATATCCTCACCGCCGGTTTCCGCAGCGCCGACTATCGCGCGCTGCCCGCTGCCGGTTCCGATCACCTGGCCGTGGCGATCACGCTCCATCACTGAGCCGGGTTGGGCCGCTGGCGCGGATGCCCTACTCTTGGCGCATGTACCTCACACATTACGGCCTCGCCGAGCCGCCTTTCGCGATCACGCCCGATCCGCGCTTCGTGTTCCTCAGCGAACACCACCGCGACGCGCTGGCGCATCTGCTTTACGGCATCGGCCAGGGCGGCAGCGGCGGTTTCGTGCAGCTCACCGGCGAGGTCGGCACCGGCAAGACCACGCTCTGTCGCCTGCTGCTCGAACAACTGCCGGCGAACGTGCGCGTGGCATTGGTGCTCAATCCAAAACAAACGCCGCTGGAATTGCTGACCACGATCTGCGAAGAACTGCATATCGATCTGCCCGGAAAACGCCGCAGCCTGAAGATGGAAATCGATGCGCTCAACGCGCACTTGCTCGATGCGTATGCGCAGGGGCTGCGCGTGGTGCTGATTGTCGACGAGGCGCAGGAATTGTCGCGCGAAGCGCTGGAGCAGATCCGCCTGCTCACCAATCTGGAAACGCCGACGCAGAAATTGCTGCAGATCGTCCTGCTCGGCCAGCCGGAACTGCGCGACACCTTGTCGCGGCCGGCGTTGCGGCAACTGGCGCAACGCATCACCGCGCGCTACCACCTCACGCCGCTGGCGCCCGAGGAAACCGAGGCGTATCTGCGCCATCGCCTGACGATCGCCGGGGCGAGCGCATTTCCTTTCGAAGCGCCGGCGGTGCGGCGATTGCATGCGCTGTCCGGCGGCGTGCCGCGTCTGCTCAATGTGCTCGGCGAGCGCAGCCTGCTCGCCGGTTATGTGCACGGGCGCGGGCGCATCGACGCAGCGCTGGTCGATCTCGCCGCGCGCGAAGTATTGCCGCCGATCGATGCGCGCGAACGCCGCTGGCGCGTGTTCGGCTGGAGCCTCGGTCTCGGCGCGCTGACGATCGTCGCGCTGTGGCTGACGCTGCACACGGGAGTCCGCTGAGATGTCGCTGATCCTCGACGCCCTGCGCAAGTCCGAAGCCGAACGCCGGCGCGGACAATCGCCCGACCTGTTCGCGCCATCGCCGATGGTGACCCCGCGCGTGGCGCGACGAGGGATCCAGACCTGGCAGGTGGTGATCGTGATCGCGGCGATCGCATTGCTGGCCGGTGTCTGGTGGAACCTGCGCGCGACCGGCGCGGCGACGGATGAATCGATCGCGTCGATACCGGTACTGACGGAACCGAAGCCGGCACCGGCATCCGCAGCCACAGTTGTCGCTGCGCCGCTGCCCACGCGTCACGATGACCCGTCCGCAAGATCGGAGACCGCGCCAGCCTTGGTCGCGGCCAAGACCGCTCCTACGGTGGCTGCAGCGCCGGTCACGCCGTCCACGACGCCTTCCGCGCAACTCCCGCCGCCCATTCCACCGTCGGCGTCCACATCCGCCGCGACCACCAACAGCGATGCCGACGAAGCCTTGCCGAACATCGCCGCGCTCGACGATGCGCAACGCAGCGCTCTGCCCGCGCTCAAGATCAGCATGCATGTCTGGTCGGCGACGCCGGCGCAGCGTTTCGCGATCGTCGACGGCCAGCGCGTCACCGAAGGTTCAAGCCTGTCGGGCAACATCGTTTCGGAAATCCGTCGCGACGGCATCGTGCTCGACATCAACGGCCGCCGCTACCTGCTGCCCCGCCCCTAGGATCGTCCGCATGCTGTTCGTCGACCTGCCCACGCGCAAGCAACCGAAACGTCGCTGGGCGGCACCCTTGCTCGCGCTGATCGCGATCGGCGTCTACGTCTGGATGGCCTGGGGCCACGGCGATGCCGAACACCAGGCGCTGCTGCAGCGCTGGGGTGCGGTCTCCGGGAACCCGACCGACTGGCACCTGCTCTGGCGCAACGGTCGCTTTCTCAACCTGGTCACCGCGCTGTTCGTGCATGCCAGTCTCTGGCATCTGATCAGCAACGGTTTGTTCCTGATCATCTTCGGCGTGCCGGCCGAACGCGCACTCGGCTCCTGGCGATTGCTCGCGCTGTTTCTGATCGGCGGCGCGCTCGCCAACTTCGCGGCGGCATTGCTGATGGACAGCCCCGGCCGCGTGATCGTCGGCGCCAGCGGCGGCATCTCGGCAATGATCGGCGCCTATCTCGTGTTGTTTCCGAATGCGCGCCTGGGCATCGTCGTGCCGATGGGCCTGTGGCTGGAATTCGTGCGCGCGCCGGCGGCGCTATTGATCGGTTTGTGGGCGGCGCTGCAATTGGTTTTCACTTTCGTCGGCCCCTCGTTCGGCGCCGTCGCCTGGTGGGCGCATCTGGCCGGATTCATGGTCGGCGTGGTGATGGCGTTCGGTTTCCGGCCGGCGCTGGCGCGGAAAAAACGCGGCGCGTGAGTTCATCGCTGGATCGATACAAAAGCGCTCACGATGTTTGGTCACCGCGTTGCATGATCTCTTGATTGAATCTCTTGACCAGTGCGGTTTCCTCCAAGGAAACATAGCTCATCAGTTGATAATAATCAGACACCGCTCGATCCAGAAGGTCCTTCGCCGCCTCCTTCGGATCAAATGACACGCAATCGTCGCCCGACGCATTCATATGCTTCGTGCGGTTTTTCGGCAGATTCATGGTGTCTGCCATTTTTCTTCGGGTAATGGTTTCTGCACCGTCGTTGGATCGATCTGCGATAGCAACAGCGACGGATCTCGTGTTTTCGAACGATGGTTCTCCGCCAAGCCTTGTGACGTAGTTTCCAAGAATTTCCTCCGCCGCTCCTGCGAGGTGGAGACTCGAAAAGTAGGAATCACCCCGGAAATAAAGATCCAGCGCCCGATCCAGTAACTCGGCGGCAATATTGATCTTCTCGACTGACATGGGATCGTCCTCGTTCGCGCCGATTACCTCTTCAGCCAACTCCGCGGATCCTGCGGCTGGCCGTTGCGGCGCAATTCGAAATACAGCGCCGGCCGGCCCTGTCCGCCGGAACTGCCGACCGTGGAAATCGCTTCGCCGGCGCGGACGCTG